>Ga0315553_10001116_pt1 | contig 22765 bp, 21 predicted proteins | sample SalMarSW160140MG_FD_203099 | JGI IMG/M metagenome (GOLD analysis project Ga0315553, IMG submission 203099) | Salt marsh sediment microbial communities from the Plum Island Ecosystem LTER, Massachusetts, United States - Salt Marsh Sediment SW1601-40 ... | reverse complement strand
CGGAGATGAAACCCGATACACGGCAGGCATAGAGCTACATGACGATCGAACAGACCCGGATGTCGCCCGACGAATCCCGCGGACGCGCGCCGCGGCGACCCGCCGGGGCCGTCGCGACGGCCCTGGCGACGCTGTGCCCGGCCCTCCTCGCCCTCGGCTGCACGCGGGGCGAGGCGATCGAGGCGGGCTCCGCGCTCCAGACCGCCACGGCCACACGGCAGACGATCGTGTCGAGCGTGGAGGCGACGGGGACGATCGAGCCCATCCGCATCATCGAGGTCAAGTCCCAGGCGGGCGGCGAGATCCTCAACCTGCCCGTGGAGCTGGGCGACCACGTGCAGCGGGGCGCCCTCCTGGCAGAGATCGACCCGCGCGACGTGCGTAACGCGCACGACCAGGCGGTCGCCGATCTCGACGTGGCGCAGGCGCGCTTCGACGTGGCCGAGCGGCAGCTGGCCCGCATGCAGCAGCTCCACGATTCCGATATCGTGACCCAGGAAGAGCTCGAGGCCGCGATCCTCGAGCACGCGACCGCGAAGGCGGCGCTCGTGCGGGGCCAGACGAACCTCGAGCTGGCCGCCGACCGGCTGGACGACGTCGAGCTGCGCGCCCCGATCACCGGCACGGTCGTGGAACGCCAGATCGAGGAGGGCCAGGTCATCACCGGCACACGCGATCTGACCGGCGGCACCGTCCTCATGCGGATGGCCGACCTCCAGCAGGTCCAGGTGCGGACGCTCGTGGACGAGACCGACATCGGCCGCCTCGAGCCGGGGCTCCCCGCCGAGATCACCGTCGAGGCGTACCGAGAGCGCGCCTTCCGGGGGATCGTGCTCAAGATCGAGCCCCAGGCCGTGGTGCAGCAGAACGTGACGATGTTCGCGGTCCTCACGCGGATCGAGAACGAGGACGATCTCCTCAGACCCGGGATGAACGCGGACGTCGAGATCGTCATCGGACGCCAGGCGGACGTGCTGGTCCTGCCCAACAGCGGGATCAAGACCGAGCAGGAGGCCACCCAGCTCGTCCAGGCGCTCGGGTTGAACGTCGACGTCGAGGCGCTCGCCGGCGAGGCGCGGAATCTCATGTCGGGCGAGGGCCAGGGGCAGGGGGTGCCCACCGAGAACCGGCCGGCCGAGAACGAGGAAGTGATCAACGGGGTCCCGGTGTCGAGGTTGCGCGCGATGTCGCAGGAGGACCGGCGCAAGTGGTTCGAGGGACTGTCGGCGGCCGATCGAGCCCGGGTGTTCCAGCTCATGCAACAGCAGCGCGAGGCGCAGGGGTCGGCGGGCGCCGCGGGTCGACCCCGTCCGGCGTTCGTGTTCCAGTACGATGCGCGCGGAGCGCTCACGCTCAAGCCGATCGTGATCGGGCTGGGCAACTTCGACTACACACAGATCCTGGCCGGGCTCGACGAGGGCGACGAGGTCGTATCGGTGCCGCTGTCGTTGATCCAGCAGCAGGACCTGCTGAACCGCATCCGGAGCCGCAGCCAGCTTCCCGGCATCGGAGGCGGACGCTGACCGCCGGCCGGAGGACGACGGGCGCGCACCCCAGGAGCCACACGTGATCTTCTTCGAGATCCTGCGGGTCGCGATGGATGCGATCCGGGCCAACAAGCTCCGCTCGCTGCTCACCATGCTGGGCATCGTGATCGGCGTCGGTGCGGTCATCACGATGGTCGCGCTCGGCGAGGGCGCGCAGCGCGCCGTCGAAGCCCAGATCGCGCAGCTCGGCACCAACGTGCTCACGATCCGGCCCGGTCAGGGCATGTTCGGCGGCGTCCGGGGCGGGTCCGACGCGCGTCTCACCGTGGACGACGCGGCGGCCATGCGCAATGCGTCCGCGGTGGTGTCGATCGCCCCCGAGATGCGGGGACAGCTGCAGGTCGAGTTCGACCGCTCGAACGCCAACGTCCGCATCATGGGCACGACGCCCAACTACGCGGACGTGAACAACTACTCCCTCGCGCTCGGCCGCTTCTTCGATACTTCCGAGAACGAGGGCCGCAAGCGCGTGGCGGTGCTCGGCGGCGCCGTGCCGGGGCTCCTTGGCACCGACCCGATGACCATCGTGGGCCGCACGATCTCGATCCGCAGCATCACGTTCGAGGTCGTCGGCGTGCTGGCCGAGAAGGGCAGCCAGGGGTGGTTCAACGAGGACGAGCAGATCTACGTGCCCCTCCAGACGGCGCAGTTTCGGCTTCTCGGCACCGAGCGACTGGGCGGGATCAAGGTGGTGGTCCAGGACCGGGCCGCGATCCCGGTGGCCATGGTGCAGATCGAGGAGATCCTGCGCCGGGCGCACCGCATCGGGCTCGGGCGGGAGAACGATTTCTGGATCTCCGACAGCCAGCAGTTCCTGCAGACGCAGCAGGAGACGACCCAGACGTTCACGCTGCTGCTCGCCGGGATCGCCGCGGTCAGCCTCCTGGTGGGCGGGATCGGGATCATGAACATCATGCTCGTGTCGGTCACCGAGCGGACCAAGGAGATCGGGGTCCGAAAGGCGCTGGGCGCCACGAAGAACGCCGTCCTGCTCCAGTTCCTGCTCGAGGCCACGACCCTGTGTCTGGTGGGCGGGCTCCTCGGCATCGCATCCGCGTACGGGGCGGCCGAGCTGTTGTCCGACTTCGCCGACTGGAACATGGCGATCGCGCCCGAGGCCGTGGGTCTGGCGGTGCTGTTCGCCGGCATCGTGGGCGTATTCTTCGGCATGTGGCCCGCACGACGGGCCGCCCGGCTCGACCCGATCGTCGCGCTCCGCTACGAGTAGGCGGGCGTCCCGGCCGACCGGGCACGCGCGCCTCCGGGACCGTATCGTCCGCGGGCGAGTGATCCCCATGGAGGATGGAGCATGACGTCGCTGTCACGACTTCCCGACGAGTCCAGGGTGTGGGTGTTCGGCTCGAGCCGCGAGCTCTCCGGGCCCGAGGTCTCCCGCGTGGAGACGACCCTCGGAGCGTTCCTCGACGGGTGGGCGGCGCACGGAGCGCCCCTGCGGCCCGGGCTGGCCATCCTCGAGCGCTGGTTCGTCGTGATCGCGCTGGACGAGAGCGCCGCCGGAGCATCGGGGTGCTCGATCGACGCGCTGTCACGGGAGGTCGAGGCGCTCGAGCGTGCGCTCGACGTGTCGCTCCTCGACGGGACGCCGATCTGGTACCGGGCCGGCGAGGAGATCCTGTGCTGCGACCGGGCGGAGTTCCGGAGCCGCGCCGCCGCCGGCCGCGTGGGCCCGGAGACGCCCGTGTTCGACCCGACCGTGGCCTCGCTGGGAGAGCTCCGGGCGGGACGGTTCGAACGCCCCGCCCGACGGTCGTGGCACGCGCGGCTCCTTCCGTCCACCGGAGTGGCGGGCGGGGCCTGACCCCGGACGGACCCCGCGGCCCATGACCCCGGACCCGATCGTCCCAGGCCATGCACGGGAGCGCGGGCTGGCGTTGATGCTAGCGGGCGGAGGGGCCCGCGCCGCCTACCAGACCGGCGTCCTGTGCCACGTCGGGAAGCGCATCCCCGACCTCCGCATCCCCCTGCTCACCGGGGTCTCCGCGGGCGCGATCAACCTCGGGTTCCTCGCCTCCTACAGCGGGTCGTTCGAAGCGGCCACCCGCGCCCTGAAACGCCGCTGGCTTTCGCTGACGACCGAGGAGGTGTTCAGGTCCAACCCCACGTCGCTGTTCCGCAACGTGGCGCGCGTGGGGACGGCTCTCATCGGCGGCGGCTCGAAGCTGGCCCCGGAGATCCGCAGCCTGATGGACACCGCCCCGCTCCGGGCCTTCCTCGAGCGCAGCATGGCGCCGGGTGCGATCGGCGCACGCATCCGGAACGACGAGATCGCGGCCGTGGCCCTGTCGTGCGTGTCGTACCAGACAGGTCGCACGGTCACCTTCGTGGAGGGCGACGTGCCCATCCGTACGGAGCCGGCGAGCGCGCACCACCGCACCGTGCGAGCGCGTCTGACGGTGGACCACATCATGGCTTCGGCCGCGATCCCGCTCCTGTTCCCGGCCGTCAAGATCGGTCAGCAGTTCTACGGCGATGGGAGCTTCCGGTCCGCGGCGCCGCTGGGTCCGGCGATCGAGCTCGGGGCCGGGCGCATCTTCGCCATCTCGGCACGCTACCGGCGCTCGGTCCCCGAGGCGCGCCAGCCCGAGGTCATCGGGTATCCCCCTCCCGCCCGCGTGCTCGGGCTCCTGCTCAACTCGGTGTTCCTCGACACGCTCGACTGGGATGCCGCCATGCTGAGGCGCATCAATCACCTCGTCGACCTGCTTCCCGCCGAGACGCGAGAGGGGGAGGGGCTGCGGCACGTGGATCTCCTCATCCAGCGCCCCTCGAAGGACATCGGGCTCATCGCCTCCGGCTTCGAGGACCGGCTGCCACGCGGCATGCGGTTCCTGGTGCGAGGGCTCGGCTCGCCCGCCACCCGAAGCGCCGATCTGCTGAGCTATCTGCTGTTCGACAGCGCCTATATCACGCAGCTCATCGAGCTCGGTGAGGCCGACGCCGAAGCCAACTGGACGCGCCTCGCACCGTTCTTCACCGGCGCGTCGCGCGAGGATGACCGGGTGGCCTGACGCACGGGCGTTCGACGCGGCCTCCTGCGGGGGCGGGGGACCTCCGGCCGCCCCCGCGGAAGGCGTCTCCCGAGGCCACACGCCCACCACACGCTCAGACGTCCGCCTGGCTCCACAGATCGAGGGGCGCGCGGTGTTCCCCGCCGGGCTCTCCTTCGACGGCTTCCTCCGCGACGGACTCCGCTCCCGGGGACTCGTCCGGAGCCCCGCGGCCCGCGGTGGCCGGTTCGCGCGCCGGCATCGATCCACCCTGACCCGGCCCTTCCCCCGTCTCCCGGGCTCCGGCGGGGGGCGCCGCCCCGGTCCGGGGTCCCCGCAGCTCGAGGTCGGCCCGCACCCCGAGGTGCTCGAGGACGAGGCGGTCCTGCGTCGCGATGATCACCTGCCGGTCGGTGGCGATGCGCTCCAGGACGCGCCACAGGTCCGCAGCGCTGCGCTCGTCGAGGTGCACGAACGGGTCGTCGATCAACAGGGGGACGCGCACCCCCAGACCGGCGAGGAAGTCGGCCGCCCCGATACGGATCGCCAGCAGGGCGGCGTGGAGCTGGCCATAGCTGAGCGGCGGCGAGTCGAGCGGCAGTGCCTTCTCGCCCACCCGCACGGTGGCGCGCTCGAGGCCGTCGTCGGCCTCCAGAGGGCCGAGCTCGCCCCCCGACAGGTCGACCAGATGGCCGGAGATGGCGGCCACCAGGCGCTCCTCGTCGGTGCGTCGAAACGCCTCGTACGCCCCCCGGATGAGGGCGTTCGCGCGGCGGTACGCCTCGGCCCGCTCGGCGAGCCCGAGGACGCGTTCGCGCTTCGTCTCCAGCTCGCGCTCGATCGCGATGGCGCTCTCGTCCTGCCGGGTCTCGAGCGCCAGATCGCGCTCCACGTCGGCCAGCTCGCGGCGCAGCCCGTCGGAGTCGGCGAGTCGCGAGCGACGGGCCCGACGCACGGCGTCGAGCGTGGCGTCGACATCCGGCGGGAGCTGGAAGCGCGACCGCGCCAGCTCGCCGAGCCGGAACTTCAGCGGGCCCATCACGTCGTCCCGTTCCCGATCCACGCGGTCGCGCAGCGCGCGCAGGAGATCGCGCGCCCGATCACGCACGCCGCCGGCCCGGGAGACGGCGCGATCCGTGGATGTCGGCTCTTCGCCGTCGTGCGCGGCCTCGAGCTCGCTGAGCGTCCGCGCCGCCTGATCCATCGACCGCCTCAGCCTGGCCTCCGCGTCGTCCAGGAGCTCCCGGTCGCGACGCTGGCGCTCGAACTCGCGTCGGTGGCCGGCGAGCGTCCCGGGGCCCAGCGAGTCCGGATCGGGCACACCCTCGGCGAGGGTCCGGATGCGCTCTTCCGTCTCGCGGCGCTCGAGCGACAGCTCCTCGACCCGGCGGTCGTGCTCGACCACCCGGGCCCGTGCCGCACGCTCGGCGACTCCCACCACTCCGGCCGCGAGCGCCCCGCCGAAGACGAGCGGGAGCCCCACGAGCGCCCACCCCGCGAGGAGCGCGACCGCGCCCGCGAGGCAGGCGATCACGCATCCAATCAGCATCGGGCGGCCGAGCGCGCTTCCCCGCCGAGACGCTACGTCGGCCGCCAGCCGCGCCAGCTCCTCGTCGATGCGGGACACCCGCGGCCACAGGGCCATATCGAGCATGTCGGCCCGCGCCCCGAAGTCCGACGGATAGCGCGCCACGTCGCCGCCCTCCGTCTGGCTCGACAGGAGCTCGAGACGGGCGAGGGCCTCGTCCACATCCCGGGCCGCCGTATCGAGCGCCCGGATGCGCCCGCGGCTGGCCTCGGCCTCCATGTCGAGCCGGGTCCCCTCGGAGAGCGTCTCGAAGGCCGTCTCGAGGCGCTCGATCTCGCCCGCGAGGGTGTCCAGACGTCCCCGGATCTCGTCGCGGGCGCGCACGAGTGGACGCCGTCGTCGCTCGGCCGCGCGCGCCTCCCGGAGCCGCGCCTCCAGATCCGCGACCTCCTCGCGGGTGCGCTCGAGCGCTCCGGGCTTCCGTCGTCGGGAGGCATCGTCGGCGATCGGCTCGACCGTCAGCCGACGGTATTCCTCCGTCAGGCGGGTGCGGGCCGTCTCGACATCGGCGTGCCCGCCGGCGGCCACCCGGAGCAGGTCGAGGCTCAGGCCCGTCCCGATCAGACCGCCCTGGAAGACGCACGCCGTGCGCTGGTACGCCTCCAGCTCGGTCAGTCCGATCGTCCGTCCGAGCAGCTCCCGATAGCGCCGCATCGACTCCCCGGCGCGCGCCGGGTTGGCCTCCTCCTCGAACAGCGGGCCCTCGAGGCCGTCCCGCGTCACCCGCACGAGATCGGAATCGAAATCGCGCTCGAACGTCACGCCCCCCTCCGGCGTGAGGATCCGGACCCGTGCTCCGTACCCGCCCCCGCGCCACGGCCGTCGGAGGTCGTGGACGCCCCGCTCCGACGGGCTCACGCGCCGGAACCCGAACAGGGTCCGCATGAGCGCCTCCACCAGGGTGGACTTGCCGGCCCCGTTCGGACCGAGGATCACGAACGGCGCGGACTCCGGCGACCGATGACCCGGCGACGGGCGGTCCCGACCCAGGTCGAACGCGGTGGCGTGCCGCCCGTAGCGAAGCTCGATGCGCTCGAAGCGCGCGCCGCGGCTCATGCCACCTCCATCACGCGCAGCGCGATCCGCAGGCCCTGCTCGAGCGCGCGTCGCTCGTCGGCCGGCGCGTCCTGGATGGCATCGAGGGCCAGGCGCGCCACATGGCCCGCGATCGTGTTCTGGCTCGCGATCTCGGCCAGCCGGGCACGATCGAAGAAGCGGCTCTCGTCGCGCAGGAACGCCGCGCCCGCGCGCTCCTCGAGGATCGCCTGCACGGCGTCCGGATCGAGGGGATACCCGGGCTCCCCCTCGAGCATCACCACCGGGTAGGCGTCGGGCGCCATCAGCCTGAACACCTCGTCGGCCACCTCGTGGTCGGTGGTGCACGCGCTCACGTCCACCCGGACGGCCTCGCCCACCTCACGGACGCCGCTCCTCACGCGGCGAATGCGGGGAGGAGCGCCGGGCTCGAGATCGACCAGGAGGGCCCCGTGCAGCCCGGCCTCGGTGAAGTCGACCGCGGCGAACGAGCCCGGATAGGCGGCGGGCAGACCGTCGAACTCCGCCGGACCGCGGAACCGGTGCAGGTCGCCGAGCGCCACGTAGTCCACTCCGAGCTCCGCCAGGCGCTCGAGCGGCAGCGAGAGCGAGCTCCCCCCCTCCCAGTGCGGCGCCCCGGGGATCGAGCCGTGCAGGAGGACCACGTGCACGCCATCCTCCGCGGCGTGCCGGAAGGCCGACAGCGGGTCGGGCTCCTCGGCCGCGTCGTAGGCGACTCCGTACACGAACAACTCTGTGTCCCCCACGGCGGCCCGCGAGGGGCGCCCGAAGCGCGGGGCCTCGAATATCGTGGCTCCCTCCAGCGCCTCGGGGTACAGGGCCGGGGCGAGCGCGCGGGCGTCGTGGTTCCCGGGGACGGCGAACACCGGGATCGGGCGCTCGCGGAGCCGGCGGACCGTCTCGCGCACCGCGATGATGGTCGACTCCGAGGGTCGCGGCCGGTCGAACAGGTCACCGGCGATGAGGACCGCGTCCACCCCATGCTCCTCGACGGCATCCGGGAGGGCGCGAAACGCGTCCAGAGTCTCCTCGCGACGCACGTCGGCCTCCCGCCCGAACCCACCCAGGGGCGCATCGAGGTGGACATCGGCGAGGTGAAGGAGCCGAACCATTCGGTGGAACCTAGCCCGTCTTGAAGGCCTTCGAGCTCGTGGAGTGCCCGGGGTCGACCTTCGCGTTGGGGTCGATGTGGTGCACGGCGTTGTTCACCGCGATCGCCGCCTCGCCGAACCCGGTCGAGATCAGCTCGAGCTTGCCCTCGTATGTCACGATGTCACCTGCTCCGTACACGCCGGGCAGGTTGGTGCGCATGCGGGAGTCGACCCGGATGGCGTTGCCCTCGAGCTCCAGATCCCAGTCGGCGATCGGGCCGATGTTGGGCACGAAGCCGATCAGGGCCACGATCTCGTCGACCTCGAGGTACTCCGTCTCCTTCGTCTTGGCGTGCACGAGCGTGACCCCCTCGAGGCGCTCGCCGCCGTGGATCTCCGACACCTCGTAGAACGGGCGCAGGCGGACCTCGCCGCGCTCGTCGGCCCCCATCACCTGATCCACCGTGCGCTCGTGCGCGCGAAAACGGTTGGAGCGGTGGATGTGGGTGAGGTCCGAGGCGATCTCGCGCAGCGCCCAGCTCCAATCGAACGCCGAGTCGCCACCGCCCACGATCAGCACGCGCCGATCCCGGTACGCCTCGGGGTCCCGGACGTGTGTCGCGAGCCCGCGCTTCCAGAACCTGTCCCACCCGTCGACGTCGAGCGTGCGGCTCTTGAACGCGCCCTTGCCGGCGGCGATGACGACCGCGCGCGTGGGGCGCTCGCCCTCGTCGGTCCGCAGATGGAAGAGGTCATCCGTGGGGTTGAGCTCGAGGACCCGCTCCTCGAGACACACGTCGGCGTGGAACTGCATCGCCTGCGTGACGAGATCCCGTGCGAGGTCCTTGGCGAGGATGCGCGGGAAGCCCGCCACATCGAAGATATCCTTCTCGGGATAGAGCGCGGTCAGCTGGCCGCCGAGCTCCGGCAGGACATCGATGATGCGGGCGGAGACCCCGCGCATGCCGGCGTAGAACAATCCGTAGAGCCCGGTGGGCCCCCCGCCGATGATCGTGATGTCCACGATGTCCGAGCTCACGCCGCCCTCACGTCGTCAGCCACTCTCCCCGGGGCGGCGAGTCGGGGCGATCAGGCCGCCGCGCGTTTCCATTGCCGTCGCAGCGCCCGCGTTCCGTAGTCGATGATCGCGTAGACCGATACGCCGCCCACCAGCAGCACGAGGAGCGGAACATATCGGGGCTCGAAGATCAGGGCGAGCAACGTCAGAAGCTGCAGTCCGGTGGCGATCTTGCCTCCCCAGCGAGACCGGAAGGGGATCACGTATCCCGCCAGCCGACCGACCAGATACGAGCCCGCGGTGAAGAGGTCCCGCAGGATCAAGATCAGGAACGAGGCCCAGTCTAGATCCGGCCGCGCCACGAACGCGGACAGCGCGAGCAGCACGAACAGCTTGTCGCACAGCGGGTCGAGCAACAGTCCGATGTGCGACACGGTCCCGCTCACGCGCGCGATGAACCCGTCCAGCACGTCGGTGGCGGCCGCCGCCGCCACGAGCATCGCCATGAGGTGGGGATCCGTGATCGCCACGAATGCCACACCCAGCGGTATCCTCCCCAGTGACAACAGGTTCGAAAGGGTGACGAACCCGGGATCGTGTGTCTGAATCGGCGGCCGTCCCTCGAGCGAGCGTCTCTCCGGTGCTGCGGCCCCAACATGCAACCTCGTCGGGCCGCGCTCTAGGGTGTCGCCCGGTGTGGCCAGGGGGTCCCTCCCCTCCGGGCGTCGTCCGGGAGGGCCGTCCGCCGCGACGCGCCGGAGGACGCGCGGCTCACACCGCGGCCGGCTCGGTCACCACGGCCTCCTCGGTCATGCCCGCCTCCTCCCGTCGGTCCAGCATGACGAAGTCCTCGACGACCACGTCGACGGTCGGGATCGAGACGCCTTCGCGCTCGAACGAGCCGTACTCCAGATGCCCCTCCACGTACAGCCGCGCTCCGCGCGACACGTAGCGCTCGATCGTCTCCGCGGCCCGGCCCCAGAAGGTGAGGCGGTGCCAGTCGGTGCGCTTCTGCATCTCTCCGTTCCTCCGGAACACGCGGTCGGTGGCGAGCGACAGGTGGGCCACCGCGGTGCCCGCCGCGGTCTCGCGCAGGTCCGGATCGCTCCCGGTGTTTCCCACCAGGATCACCCGGTTGACGGTGCGTGGCATGCGGACCTCCTTCGTGGAAGTGGATCGGTTTTCGTGGAGCCTCGCCCGAACAGGGTGTCGCCGCTGCCGGCCGTCTCCCACCCCGACCCGGCCAGCGCGCGATCTGGTCGGGCGCGGGTTGACGGCCGAACGGCGATCCGCGGAAAATCAAAACCGACCGGAAGAGAGTGAACGGAGCCCATGCCGAACCACGACGACGACCGACGGCGCGCCCGTATCGGAGCGGCCCTGATCGCGGTAGTCACCGCCGTATCGGTCGCCGTGTTCTTCCTCGACACGCTGATGCGGGGGTTCAGCGAGGGCCCGCACGTGACGATGGTCAGCTCGGCGGCGCCGGGGGTCGAGCCGGGCACGACGGTGTGGGTCGCCGGCCGGCCGGTGGGGCGCGTCCTCTCGGTGGGGTTTCGACCACCCGGGGAGGAGGGCGAAGCCATCGTCATCGTCGCGGTGCTTCAGCGGGGGATCGGCCACATCCTCCGAGCGGACGCCACCGCGAAGATCCAGGCGGCCGCTCTGCTCGAGCCCGTCGTGATCGCGATCGATCCGGGGGCCGGGTCCGCCCCCCCGTGGGACTTCGCCGACACCCTCCGGACCCCCACGGACCACTTCACCGAAGGGGACCTGCGCGTCATGGCCGACACGCTGCTCGGCTCCGGCGCGGAGCTCGCCGGCCAGGCCCGGGCGCTGCGCGACCGCATCCGGCGCGGGGGCGGGACGCTGGCGGCGCTCGAATCGAACCCCGGCGTGATCGAGGCCGCGGTCGGACACGTCCGCCGGCTCCAGCGACTCCTGCGCGACGACGTGCCGTCGGGCACGGTCGCTCGGCTGGCCACGGACACGCTCGTCGGGGGCCGCGTGACGCGGATCGGCGAGCGCCTCGCGCGGCTCGACTCGCTCGCCGAGCGCCGCGCGGCCCAAGGGGGCGTCGAGCGCGCCACGCGCGCCCTCGACTCGCTCGAGGCCCGCCTGGCGCGTCTGTCGGAGCGTCTCGACGCGGGCGAGGGCTCGCTGGGGAGGGGGCTGGTGGATGGCGAGATGGCGCGGCAGATCGCGCTCCTCCGCGCCCGGCTCGACTCGCTGGTGGTCGAGCTCGTGCGCGACCCCTCGCGCTGGCTGCGGGTGCGCGTCTTCTAGCGGGTCGCGTGGGAGACCACCGGGATGTCCGCCGGCCGCGGGGCGTGCCGGCCTAGCGCTTCGGCCCCGGGAGCCCTCCCTGGATCACAAGCTTGATGACTTCGGTCTTCCGGCCCCGCGTCTGCTTGATCCCGACGACGATGTGGTCGACGACGTCGTGTCCGTCCTCGAGCGAGATGCCCACGTCGACGCTTCCATCGACCGATGCGATGCGGGTGCGGACCGAGCGTCCCGGCTCGGACTCGGCCCGCTTCGCCGGGTTGCGGAACAGGGTGAGCGACGACCTTCGACGTCCGCCGGGAAGCTCGCGGGACACCTTGACATGCCGGAGCCAGTCGGGCTGGTAGCTGATCCGCCACAGGTTGCCGAGCTGATCGAGACCCCGGCCCTCGCGATTGTGTCTGGCCATGGTATGAGGTTCCCTTCCGTGTGGCTTGGCTGCCGCCGGTCACGGCCCGCAGCGCTTGACCGTTCTGTTAGCAGCCGTTATCGTCGGATCGTCCAACCCAGCCCGCATCGCCCCCGGCAGCATTCACGACGTTTTCAACCTGACAAGCACGCGACTGGCTCCGCCGATCTTAGTGGCCGACTCGAATTCCGGCACCCGATCCGACCCCCACGGTCGGAGTCGCTCCGCACCAACCCTTCACGGGAGCAGACCGCAGTGGACATCGCCGAACTGAAATCGAAGTCGATCGGCGAACTTCACGAGATGGCCGAAGATCTGGATATCCACAACTTCTCCGGGATGCGGAAGCAGGATTTGATCTTCCGCATCGAGCAGAACCTGCTCGACTCCGACGTCGTGCTCCGGGGCGAGGGCGTCCTCGAGATCCTCCCGGAGGGATACGGCTTCCTCCGCAGCCAGGACTGGAACTACCTGTACGGCCCCGACGACATCTACGTCTCCCCCTCCCAGATCAAGCGGTTCGACATGCGCACCGGGGACACGATCCTCGGCCAGGTCCGACCCCCGAAGGAGGGCGAGCGCTATCTGGCCCTGCTCAAGGTCGAGTCGATCAACGGCGAGGACGCGGAGAAGGCCAAGCACCGGATCGCGTTCGACAACCTCCGTCCCCGTTATCCGGAGCATAAGCTCAAGCTCGAAACGGCGAACGGGGACGTGTCGATGCGGATCCTCGATCTCATCGCGCCCATCGGACGCGGGCAGCGGAGCCTCATCGTGTCGCCGCCCAAGGCCGGGAAGACGATCCTCCTCCAGAAGATCGCCAACGCGATCATCGAGAACCAGCCCGACGTGAAGGTGATCGTCCTGCTCATCGACGAGCGGCCGGAGGAGGTCACCGACATGGAGGAGAACGTCCCCGCGGAGATCATCTCCTCCACGTTCGACGAGCCGGCGGACCGGCACACGCAGGTCGCCGAGATGGTGCTCGAGAAGGCGAAGCGCCTCGTGGAGTACCAGCAGGACGTGGTGATCCTGCTCGACTCGATCACGCGGCTGGCGCGAGCCTACAACACGACCGTGCCCCACTCCGGGAAGATCCTCTCCGGCGGCGTGGACGCGAACGCGCTCCACAAGCCGAAGCGCTTCTTCGGGGCGGCCCGCAACATCGAGGAGGGCGGGAGCCTCACGATCATCGCCACGGCGCTCATCGAGACCGGAAGCCGCATGGACGAGGTGATCTTCGAGGAGTTCAAGGGGACCGGGAACAGCGAGGTCCTGCTCGACCGGCAGATCTCCGACAAGCGCATCTACCCGGCGATCGACCTGGCCCGGTCGAGCACGCGCAAGGAGGAACTCCTCCTCAGCGACACCGAGCTCAACCGCATGTACCTGCTGCGCAACTTCCTGTCCGACATGCCGGCGGCCGAAGCGATCCAGTTCATGATCGAGCGGCTCAACCGCACGAAGACCAATCAGGAGTTCCTCGACTCGATGGCCGGGGGCGAGTAGCGCGGGAGCGCCCCGCGGGGAGGATCACATGGCCGAGCTCGAGACCCGACCCCACGATGGCGACGTGGAGGCGTTTCTGTCCTCCGTCGACATGGACGTGCTCGGGGGCGGCTCCGATGGATGATGAGGCGTACGAGCGGGCCCTGGTCGAGCACGGGCTCGCGGACGTCCAGCCGCTCTACCGACAGCTCCTGCGACGTCTCAAGACGGAGGACCCGGCGGCCTACGAGGAGGCGGTGGCCCGGTATCGCGATCAAGTCGAGGCCGCGGTCGACACCGGGGCCGGCGACCCCGTGGGCGTGTGGCTGGCGTACGGCGCGTGGCTCGCGCCGCGTCTCGCGCCCGGCGCGCTGCTCCGCATCGCGGACAACGGGCGGGCGGAGCCGGCTCCCACGCCGCCTCCGGCCGGAGCCATGCTGATCCACCTGCCGGATGACGCCCGGCGACGCGGCTTCGTGCTCGCCATGCCGACCGATCCCAGCCCCGCACAGAAGGAGACCGCGGCGCTCCTGTGCGAATAGGAGCGCGCGCCAACGGAGCGCCATCTCATGCGTGATACCACCGAAACGCGTCGTCGTCTGGAGACCAAGCTCACCGATCTCCTGTCGCGCCACTCACGCCTCAACGCGCACCTCCGGAACCGTGATCGGGAGCTCCCGAGCGATTGGCAGGACCTGGCGCAGTTCGTCGAGAACGACGAGGTGCTCGAGGTGCTCGAGGAGCGGACGCGCGAGCGAGTCGAGGCGATCGCGGGGGCTCTCCGCCGGCTGGACGCGGGCACGTACGGCATGTGCGCGTCGTGCGGGGCGGAGATCGCCGATGAGCGGCTCGAGCTCCTCCCCACCACGCGGGTGTGCGCGAGCTGCGCGTAGCGCGGGCGGGCGGATGCTCGATTCCGCCGGCTCACTCCGACAGCGCCTCGCGCTCCATTCGCCTCCTGACGAGGGCGGCCCGCACCCACACGGCGGCCACGAGGACGAACGGCAGGGTGTAGACGAGGACCCCGATCGGGCCGATCGATCCGTCCGGCGTCGCCTCGACCTCTCCCTCCAGCTCGCCGCCCCCCCGCGGGGATTCGATCGTGACCCGCACGTGCCACAACTCCCCGCGGTCGAACTGGACCTCCGCCACGTAGCGGGCTCCCTTCCTCACGCGCTCGGGACGGCCCTCGTAGGAGGCCTCCGGTAGCCGCCCCGACAGCGGCGCGACCGCGACCCGCACGGCGCTCGGCGGGAGCATCTCCTCCCCCTCGCGCGGCTGCAGAATGATGTAGAACGTGCCGGTGCCGATGTCCGGATCGGTCCACACCTCCGCCAGGTACGGGCCCACCAGCACATCCACGAGGAGCGGATAGGGAGGCCCCTTGTGCGCCAGGGCGGCGCGCGCCGGCCACGCGAGAAGCAGCAGCCAGGTGGCGACCCGGGTGGGGAGGCCGGCTCGCATCAGCCCATCCACATGCCGCGCATCTCCATGGGCTGCGACATGAGCCACAGCGCGGCGACCCCGAGGAGCGCGATGAGGAAGGCCCACGGCGCGTACGCGGCGCCCGGTCGCTCGGGGAAGTCCCGCTGCGCGATCCGCCACCCCACCACGAGCGATCCGAGGATGCCGAACGCGAGCAGCATGTACTCGGCCGGGAGGATCCAGCCGGGGGGCAGGCCGCGCAGCCGCCACAGCGTCTCGCCGGTGGAGATGCCCGCCGTGGCGAGCGCCTCCTGCCCCACCGGGACCACCGTCCACAGCCCGGCCAGGAGGTGGAAGGAGTAGTGCGCCACCCACACCCCGACGCCGAGTGGGACGAGCGCGTACACGAAGCGGGTGACCAGCGGGAGCAGGGGCTCGTGCGCGCCTGTCAGCCGCCGCGTGAGCCACCCGGCCCCGACGAGGAGGACCACGGGCTCCACGACGAGTCCGAAGGTGAACATCGTCCCGAGGATGGCCGACTCCCTCGTCGTCCCCAAGAGGTCGCCCACCCACGCCTGCGCGGCGTGGACCGGCGTCACCATGCCGAACGCGTTGAGCAGCGCCCCGAAGGTGAACACGAGCACGAGGGCCGCGAGGTCCGGGCGCCGCGATACGAGCCCCACCCCGGAGCGCCGGCCGGCGTCCCACAGCTCGCTCGCCGGGAGACGCGTGCGGAGGCCGATGTTGTCGTGTGGGCACGCGTACACACAATCGAGACACAACGTGCAGTCGAGGTTGCCGCGCTTCTGCGGCTGGAAAAGAGACAGCTCGCACCCCCGCCGCCGGAGCTCCGAAGGGTGGTCGAGCCGCGGGGTGCCCTTGATGCAGTCACGCGTGTCGCAGGTGGCGCACACCGCCGGGTCGGTGACCCCGAGCTCGAGCGGCGACACCGTCGAGGCCACGAAGTTGAACTGCCCAAGCGGGCACACGTACTTGCAGAACGGGGCGTTCTTGAAGAACGCGTCGACGAGGGTGGCCGTCAGGAAGTAGCCGATGATGAGCCACGCCGTCCACCACGGCGAGTCCCACAGGTCGAGGAGCTCGTACGCGAACAGCACGCCGACGAGGGCACCGATGGCGACCCACTTGCTGCGGAGCCTCGCGGGCCATGCGCGCGCCGGCGCGAACAGCTTGCGGGCCAGCGTACGCGGCAGCATGAAGGGGCACGCCATGCAGAACAGGTTGCCCGCCACCAGCAGGAGGAGGACGAGAGCGCCGCGGTAGTGAACCCACGTCAACACGGTGGCGAGGTTGCGCGCCCCGACCTGCGGGCCCGTGAGCCCGTGCCACACCATGAGCGCGGCGATAGAGAACAGCGGGACCTGCATCGCGACGCGCGATCCCGGCCAGTGCAGGAAGCGGCCGATCAGCGGCCAGCGGAGGACGTCGGTGCCCGCCGGCCGCGGCCCGCCCGGGGGTGCGCGGCCGCGGTCTCCCGGGCGGGCGTCGGCGGCGATCGGACGGCCGGTCGGGCCGGTCGCGGCGGGCTCGGAACCTCGGATCAGGCCGTTCGGAGACGCGGCTGGATCGGGCAGGTGCAGGCCATCACGGCCCGTTCCTCGGTCGACGGGACCATGTGGCGGTACATGGCGATCACCATCGGGATGAACACGGCGGAGTTGTAGATCAGGTGGAGCTCGACGCGCGGGATCCACAGCTGCACGATGCTGGTGGGAACGGGCGAGCCGAACAGGTTGTGGTGCGCGATCGCCTGTGCCTGGAGCAGGGCGTGCTCGATGTGGTGCCAGAACTGGATCCAGAATGCGATCATCCACCACGTCCGGGAGCGGCCGACGAACCCCGTGCGCAGGATCCACAGCCCGACCAGCATGATGAGCGCGTAGCCGTAGTGCAGGATCTCCGTCGACACGAGCCGCGGGAACCACAGCCCGAGGACGCCCCGGGAGGCCGGCACCGGCCAGCCGAGCACCCAGATCTGAAACGCCTGCGCCAGGTGCTCCGCCCAGTGGGCGAGCACGATGAACAGGAAGATCTGGAGCGAGCGCTCGTGCCATTGGCCGTTGAGCCGATCCAACAGCGAGGTTCCCGTCCTGTGGCCCGGAATCGTCGCCGCCTCGGCGGCGGTGGATCGCGTGTTCACGTGGCGTTCTCCAGCCGGCGTGGTTCGGAACGGATGCGAACGAAGCTCATGAGGCCTCCTCCATTCGGCAAGTTTCGCTCCCTGCGTCCGTCGCGGACGGTCCTTCCGGGTGCCCGCGGCCGCGGGCGGGTGTACGATGCCCCCATGCATCGATCCGGATCGAGGGAGGGCCACGCGTGACACCTCTCGAGCGCCGCGCGCTCGAGGCCATCGACCTCGAGGGGCTCGAGGAGCTTCTCGGCGGGTTGATCGCGTTCGAGAGCCTGGGTGGCGCCGAGGGACCGATCCAGGACCACGTGGCCCGGGTGATGGAGGGTCTCGGGCTCGAGGTCGATGCGTGGGACATCGACCTCGATCGGCTCCGCCGGCACCCGGCGTACACGGCCGACATCGCGCGGGACGCGGCGCGGGGCGTCGTGGGTCGGCTGGGGCGCGGCGAGGGGCGGACGCTCGTCCTCAACGGCCACGTCGATGTGGTGGCGGCCGGCGATCCCGCGCTGTGGACCGTCCCGCCGTGGCGGGCCACGGTCGAGGAGGGCCGCATGTACGGACGGGGATCGGCCGACATGAAGGGAGGGCTGTGCTGCGCCCTGTTCGCGGCGCGGGCGATCCGCGAGGCGGGCGTCGAGCTCCCCGGGCGACTCGTGATCCACAGCGTGGTGGGCGAGGAGGACGGCGGGCTCGGGACGCTGGCGGCGATCGAGCGCGGACACACCGGCGACGGGGCGATCGTGCTCGAGCCCACCGAGCTCGTGATCGCGCCGGCGCAGGCGGGAGCGCTCAACTTCCGACTCACCGTGCCCGGCCGCGCGGCGCACGGGGCGCTCCGCACCGAGGGCGTGAGCCCGTTCGACCACTACCTGCCGCTGTACGAGGCGATGCGCGAGTTCGAGGCGCGCCGCAACGCGGACGTCTCCGACCCCCTGTTCTCGGACTACGAGGTGCCGTTCGCCGTGTGCGTCGGGAAGCTCCGCTCCGGGATCTGGGGCTCGACCGTGGCCGAGGAGCTCACCTGCGAAGGGAGGGTCGGCGTCGCCCCGGACGAGTCTCCTGCCGACGTACGGCGCGAGTTCGCGCGGGCGATCGAGGAGACGAGCGACCGCGATGCGTGGCTGCGGGAACACCCGCCCGTGCTCGAATGGTGGGGGGCGCAGTTCGAGCCGGCCGCGATCGCCGCCGAGCATCCGCTCGTCGGCACGCTGTCCGCAGCACACGAGGCCGTGGCCGGGGCGCCGGCCCTCCTGCGCGGGATGCCGTACGGGGCCGACATGCGGCTGCTCGTGAACGAGGGCGGCGTGCCGACCGTGCTGTACGGACCCGGCGATGTGCGGCGGGCGCACGCGCCCGACGAATTCGTGCCGCTCACCGACCTGGCCACGGCGACGGCGACCCTCGTCCTCACCACGCTCCGCTTCTGTGGGGCCGTGGCGTGAGCGACCTCGAAGGGGACCGCCTACTCCGGGTCGCCACACGGGATGACATCCCGGCCATCGCGGCGCTCATCGAGGCCTCCGTGCGTGGCCTCGGGCCGCCGCACTACGACGCGCGTCAGATCGAGAGCTCCCTCGCGTACCTGTTCGGCGTCGACACCGACATGATCGACGACGGCACCTACTTCGTGGCGGAGGAGAGAGGGGAGATCGTGGCCTGCGGGGGGTGGAGCCGACGGCGGACGGCGTTGGGCGGGGACCGGGCGACCCCCTACCGGGACGACTCCTTGCGCGATCCCGCCACGGATCCCGCCGTCCTGCGCGCGTTCTTCGTCCACCCGGCGTACGCGCGCCGCGGGTTCGGCCGCTTCCTGGTGGAGGCGAGCGAGGCCGCGGCCCGGGCCGCCGGGTTCGGCTCGTACGAGCTCGTCGCCACCCTGCCCGGGCTGCCGTTGTACCGGGTCCTCGCGTACCGGGAAGTGGGGCCCCTCGACGTGGAGCTCCCGGACGGCGTCACGATCCCCACGGTGCTGATGCGGAAGCCCTGAGGCGCGCCGCGACCGGTCCCCGAGCAGGTCCGGGTCGAGCGGTACACGCGGCCCGGGGGAGCACCGGTCGCGCCTCAGCCCTCCGGCTCCGGGATCTCCCGCGTGTCGTTGTCGGCGTTCGAGTCGAGGATCCAGCCCTGCGGATCGAGCATTGCCTCCGTGGGACGTTCTTCGGTGACGAGCTCCACCCGCTGGCTCCGGCCGCGCGAGTCCAGCCGGCGCGTCTCGTCCCCCACGCGGAGGGTGACCGGCATCCACGCGTCCCCGGTGCGCCGCACCTCGACGCGCGTGCGCCACCCGTCGGGTGTCTCCTCCTGGGTGATCTCGCCGAGCGCGTAGTCGAGCGTCTTCGTGGTGTGGAGCCACTGCTCGAAGAACCAGTCCAGCTCCTGGCCGCTCACGTCCTCGACCACCGAGCGGAACGCCGCCTCGTCCACGTGGTGGAGCGCGTAGCGCCGGTAGTACTCGTGCAGGATGTCCCGGAACGTGTCGTCCCCGACCAGCCCGCGCAGCATGCGGTACACGAACTCGGGCCGCGAGTAGGCCATGTAGCCGTAGGTGCCGAAGTCGCGGAACTCCTCCGAGCGGGTGGCGATCGGGTGCTCGCCGAGCGCGCGCTCGGTGTCCGCCATCCCCTCGCGCGTCCGCCGCCAAACGTCCGGCTGGCCCTCCTCGAATGCCCACGTGGCCAGGAAGGAGGCAAACCCCTCGTCCAGCCACGCCTCCCTCCATTCGTTGTTGGCGAAGATCCCGTGCACGTACTGGTGCGCTGTCTCGTGCATGATGAGGCCGGGGCTGGCTCCCCCGTTCATGATCACCATCGGGAACTCGGTGCCACCGCCCTCCAGCCGGTGGACGTTGGTGAGCTGCGGCCACGGGTAAGGCCCGAACACGCCCTCGAGGAACTGGAGCGCCGCGACCGTCCGCTCGACCGCCTGTCCGCTCCCCCACTGCTCCTCGTCCCCCGGGCGGTACAGCACGTGGATGTCGATCGGGTGGTCGCGCGCCTCCGTCGGGGGCACCTGTCCGCCCTCGTGGATGTAGGTGGGGCTCGTGGTCCACGCGAAGTGGTGCACGTCGTCCGCGTGGAAGCGCACCCGTTTGCGCCCCGGGTACGGGGAGATCGACAGCAGCCCCAGCCGCGGCGCGGCGCCCACCGCGGCCCCCGAGGATGCGGTGGGATCCACGCCCCAGCCGGGATCGCCGGACACGACGCGTCCCGTCGCGCCCACGACCTGGTCGTTCCGGAGGTCGAGCGTCACGTCGTACGTGCCGAACTCGCCGTAGAACTCGCCCTGCGGGTAGAGCATGTGCGGCTCCCACCCGCGGAGGTCGTAGGGGGCGATGCGCGGGTACCACTGGGCGAAGTCGTATTGACGGCCCTCGCGGCACTGCCGGCGGCACAGCGTCGAGGGCCGCGCTTCCCAGTCGAGCTCGAGCGTGACCTCCTCGCCCGGCTCGAGGAGGTCGAGGAGGGGGATCTCGACGATCGTCGAGTCCGGCGACTCCGGGTACGACCAGCGCAGGTCGCGGCCCACGATGTCCGAGCCGCCCGCGCCCGCCGGCAGCCGCCTGACGCCGAGCAGATGCTCGTACGCCTGCGCCGAGTCGGGCAGGTGTTGGAAGTCGTAGTTGTCGCGGCGCTCGACGCGCGCCCACGTGCTGTTGGGCCGGAACGCGTTCAGGTGCTGGTGGAAGTACAGGCGGTCGAGCGTGTCCGGCGAGTGGTTCACGTACGTGAAGCGCGCCCGGCCGCGCAGTGCGTGTCGGTCTTCGTCGAGCGTGGCCTCGATCGCGTAGCGCACGCCCTGCTGCCAGGGAGACGCCGCCTGCGCCGCGAGGTCCCCCGCGCCGGTCACCGCGCCGCCTCCCGTCGCGGACGCGCCCGCGGCGATCGCCCATCCCCACGCCACGATGGCGGATCTCCGCCGCCCCGTGCCCATCCGTCCTGCGCTCGCCATTCTCGCTCCTCGAGACCGTCGCCCTCCGATGCCACCCGCTATACGGTGCGCCACACTAACACGTTCCCGCGTGGCCCGCCGGTCGTCCCCCTGGCTACGACACCTACGACATCCTCGGCGCCGACCAATGGCCCGTCCCGGCCGGCCCGGCACGAGGGTGTCCACCGCGCCGGGGACGCCATGCGCGGCCGTCGCACCGGTGACACCCCGCGCAGCCGTCGCACGGTCGGTCGCGCCCCAGTCACTCCGCGGCCGACGAGTATCCGCCATCGCCGTTTGTGGAATGTCCGCCGTTTTGGGTATGTGCGCGGTCCGCGGGGGTTGACAGGTTTTCGAACTCGCGATCCCGGCTACCCGTGCTCTGGCCCGGATCACCCGGCAAACCGGCCTCTTCCGTCGTTGACCGCCGAACACAAGACGTCGGGCAGTTGAAGGCTCGACGCACGCCGTTCTCGCCTCACGCGGCGATCTGAAGGGCCGCCCAACCCCCTGTTATATTGGGACGTGACTTCGGTGTTTGTTCGGCAGGTGCTCGGGGGGAGATTCATGATCCAGTTCGCGGAGGGGACAGGCGTGGAGGGACGGCTCGCCGAGGCGGAGCCGGGGAGTCCGCGCCAGCGGCGGCAGGCGTGGCTGAGCGACCGGATCGCGTGCGTGTCGGCGCACATCGAGGCGGCCACCGGCGAGTTGCTGGAGCTGATCCGGGAGTTCGACAAGTCGGAGGGCTGGTACGCGGAAGGGTTCCGGAGCTGCACGGCGTGGCTGAGCTGGCGCACCACGATCGCGCCGGGTGCGGCGCGTGAACGGGTGCGAGTGGCGCGCGCCCTGGGCGAGCTTCCCCGGCTCGCGGGCGCGCTCTCCCGGGGGGAGCTGAGCTACTCGGTCGCCCGGGCCATCACGCGCGTGGCGAGGCCCGACAACGAGGCGGAGCTGGTCGAGGCGGCACGGCACATGACGGCGGCCGACATGGAGCGGCTGGTGAGCGCGTGGCGGGCGGTGGAGGGGAGCGACGCCGACGAGCGGGCACGCCACGACCGGTGTACGCTGCGGGTCGTGCCGGCCCCGGACGGGTCGTGGACGATCGTGGGGCGCCTGGATCCCGAGGTGGGCCCTCCTGTGCCGCGCGCTCGAGGCGGGCGGCGATCGGCTGCGGGCCGCGTACGTGGCGGCGGACCGGGACCCGGCCATCGACGACACGGCCGAGGCGCGGCGTGCCGCGGCGATCGGGCTGGTGGCCGAGGCGGCCCTCGGCGACGGGCTCGGAGCCCTCCTGCGCGCCCCGGGGGATGCGGATGCCGAGGGCGTCTTGGCCGCGGAGGATACCGCCAACGTCGAGGAGACTGCGGATAGCGAGGAAGCCGCGGACCGTCCGGACATCGCCGAAGCGAACATCGCCGAAGACGGCGCCGCGGACGAGGGCACCGCGCGAGAGGGCACTGCCGAAGCAGACGTTCGGGGAGAGGGCAGCGGGGAAGCGGGCATCGCGGACGGCGCAGACACGAGAAGCCCCGGGCGCCGGGCCACGGCTGTCGTGGGCCGGGCGGAGCGGTTCCAGGTCGTGGTGCACGTCTCCGCGGAGACGCTGGCTGGGGAGCAGGAGCTCGACATCTCCGCGGAGACGCTCGCCGGTGAGGACGCCCGCCGGCTCCGGCCCCGCGGCCGGCTCCGCCACCGCGACGCCCCGCGGATCGAGCACGGCCCGCACCTCTCCGCGGAGACGGCCAGACGGCTGGCGTGCGACGCGGGGAT
>Ga0315553_10001115_pt1 | contig 22777 bp, 24 predicted proteins | sample SalMarSW160140MG_FD_203099 | JGI IMG/M metagenome (GOLD analysis project Ga0315553, IMG submission 203099) | Salt marsh sediment microbial communities from the Plum Island Ecosystem LTER, Massachusetts, United States - Salt Marsh Sediment SW1601-40 ... | reverse complement strand
GGGTTACAAAGTTATAGCTAATCTTCCTTATTACATTACTTCGCCATTATTACGCCATTTTTTCGAGGCGCTACCCCAACCCTCAGAGATGATAGTAATGGTACAGAAGGAAGTTGGTGAAGCTATGGTTGCTACCCCTGGTAATATGAGCTTGCTCAGTGTTAAGACTCAGTTCTATAGCAAGCCCAGTATTATATCCTATGTGTCAGCAGCAAGTTTTTATCCCCCGCCTAAGGTGGATTCAGTTATTTTACGTCTGGATGTTTACTCTCAGCCGCCTATTGACATCCCCAATCCCGCTAGTTTCTTTGATGTAGTTTTGCATGGTTTCAGTTCTCCTCGTAAGCAGCTTCGCAATTCTCTGGCTCACTCGTTAGATATGCCACCCAGTCAGGTTACTTTATTATTGGAAAAGACCGGAATAGAAGGCAAACGGCGAGCCGAAACTCTTAGCCTTGAGGAGTGGAGGGAGCTCTGGAAAGTCTTTGCTCCCTTTTCAAAAAGATTATAGTGTTGACTGTCTATGCCCCGGCTAAAATAAACCTCGTCCTCGAGGTGCTGGGCAAGAATAATGATTATCACCGAATCTCCAGTATTGTTCAGTCAATAGATTTGTGCGATGTCCTCAATTTTCAGTTAGCCGAGGAAATATGCTTTGAATGTGCTGAGCCCAGCTTGCAGCGCGATAATCTGGTAACGCGAGCAGCCACCCTCCTTAAGGAAAGTACGAAATATAGTCGTGGCGCACGAATTGAACTTCGCAAGCATATACCCTGGGCTGTGGGATTGGGCGGTGGCAGCAGCGACGCCGCTGCCACCCTCTTAGCTCTAAATGAGCTTTGGGGATCGGGGTTGCCGCTTTCTGAGCTGGTTCACTTATCCTCTAAATTAGGCTCGGATGTTCCCTTCTTTATCCATAGAGGCACGGCTTTGGTAGAAGAAAAGGGAGAAAAGATAACACCCCTGCCATCGTTGCCTTCAATCTGTTTTCTGTTACTGGTGCCGCCAGTACCTAGAATCTTGAACAAAACAAAGCAAATGTATAATAATTTAGACGCTGCTTATTTCACCGAAGGCCAGTTTGTTCAAAAGGCTCTGTCATCTTTGAGGCAGGGGAAAGCGATTGACCCTAGGCTTATGTTTAATGTCTTCAGACAAGTAGCTTTTGATTTCTTCCCCGGGCTGGACAAATACCGGACGACTCTGGAAGAAGCCGGAGCCCCGGGAGTCTATCTTGCTGGCTCGGGACCATGTCTTTTTACCTTTTTCGCAGATGACAGAAAGGCCCGTGAACTGTTTTCGCAACTGAAAAAGCAGGGATTGGAGTGCTACCTGGCATCTTCTTTTCCACATACAAACGTAACTGCGAGTCTCTAGACCTGCAGGGGCAGGCAATTTAATGGTAATGGAAAGGCTCAAGCAAAATAGATGGCTTAAGATGGCACTCTATATTGTTATACTCAGTGCCGTCAGTTACGGCTTCTACGTTCTACTCCAATATCTAACCGCTTATCTCGGTATTCCCGAAGAAGGATTTGTCCCCATAGCTTATTTAGTTGTTTTTGGAGTTACCCTGATAGCCAATGCGGCCATCTTTGTTCCGGTGGTATTCCACATTTCCATTATGCTATGGGCAATAGGGCAATGTAACTGTAACCTGGTTCTTGTAGTCTTGGTAGCAAGCGTAGCCGGTGCCCTGGGCGAAATAACTGGTTACTATGCAGGCTACCTGGGAAAGAGGATCGTACTCGCTGAAAGTACACCGGGATACAATAGGTTTGTAGGCTGGATGCAGCGACATGGCCCCTGGGGCATTTTCCTCGTTTCTCTTCAACCTCTAACTGACATAGCTGGGCTCCTGGCCGGTGCCTCTAAATTACCCTTATGGAAGTTTCTCTTGCCTTGTTGGCCAGCGAAGTTCATCAAGTATTTTGTCGTCTGCTACTTTGGCGGGGAGATCTTAAATCTTTTCCCTCCCCTGCCATTCTAGTTGCGGTGATAAAGAGGTCGTGTAACGGTAACCCTCCATTATTCCGCGTATCTCCTACGTTGTTACACGACAGGGGCTGAATGTTCGGATCCAGTTAATCCCGAGGATGTTTAGGGTCAATAGGGAAGTCGCCTGCCTTTAAAGAGAGAGCCAGGTTTCCTTCATCTGCCCTGGTCTTAACCTCTCCATCCAGTTTTGCCTTGTGCAATATCCGGAGGATCTTTCCCATCTCGGGTCCGGCGGAGATGCCCAGTCTTTTTAGCTCTTCCCCGTCGAGTGAAGTCTTTACATAGCGCAGCTTTGCGAGAAATAGTTGAAGGTGACGGTGTATGGTTGCAGATTCCGAAGCTATGGCATTTGCTTGTATTGCCAGGTGCTCATAGTCCCTGAGCAGATAATAAATCTCACTGGGTTTCACGGAGGGCTTGTCCAGGAGCGGAAGCCTGTCCTTAATGCCAAGCGTATCGCGCATCACACGGGACAATTTTGCCGGTATGTTAAGACGGGCGAGAAACTGTTCAATTTCTTTTTCGCTGAACGAATATATAAGAAGACAGAAATAAAGCGATGGCAATTGAGTGGGCTTATTCAGATGGCGCGCCTTGTCGAATTTTTCAGCTATCCAGCCATCGCTTTCAAGATATGGGGTTATTCTGTGCAGCACTCCTAGCTCGCCAAGACGCTTGATAACGATTTCCGGTCGGTTTTCCTCAAAAATATGTTCCAGCTCGTGCCTGATTCGGTCGCCGCTTACTGTATCCAGCATAGGAATATCCCGCTCAAGTAAGTGAGCGGTTTCTGTTTCGAACTCAAAACCAAACCGTTGTTCATAACAAGCGCCCCGCAAAATTCTGGTGGCATCATCGCTGAAGCTTTCGGGATGCAGAACACGTATGAGGTGGTGCTCCAAGTCGCTTTTGCATGAATATGGGTCAACTAACTTCCCATAATCGTTGGAAGCAAGGGATATAGCCATGGCATTAATAGAGAAATCTCTGCGGAAGAGGTCATCCTTGAGGGTACCCGGCGTCACCGTAGGCAATGCCCCTGGTCTGCTATAGGTTTCTTTTCGTGCTGTAGCCAGGTCCAGTGTGAAATTCTCATATTTGAGCTTGGCAGTACCGAAGCGGTGGTGGGTAAGCAACCTTGCCCGGCTGGTTTCAGCCACGTGTTGAGCCAATTTTACCGCATCGCCTTCGATTACCAGGTCAATGTCAAAATTGGGATAGCCTAAGAGCATGTCTCGCACTATACCACCGACGAGATATATACTCTGACCCTGCTCAGCCGCCTGCTCGCTTATATCCTTGACCAGTTCCAGGAATTGCCGGGGAAGATATTGCTCTATTCGCCTTGCCAAGTTCATCGCCTTAGTATTATATCAGCACTTCTCTTATCTTCGTATAACATAATTCCCATAACCACAAGTTAATATATAATAAGGAAGCCCTCCCCAAATCCCCCCTGCAAGATGAGAGGGTTCAGGAGAGCTTTGAAAGAGAGTTTTAAGCATGGAAGCCAAGAGCCAGGAAGGACACAGGAAGAGACTACGGGAAAGGTTCACTCAATCGGGTTTAACAGCATTCCTCGACTATGAAATTGTGGAACTACTGCTGACACTGGGGACGGCTCGTAAGGATTGTAAGCCGCAAGCCAAAGAAGCCATAAAGAGGTTCAAAACCCTCAGAGGCGTTCTGGAAGCTCCTCCCGACGAATTGCGGCAAATCAAGGGGATTACTATCCACAATATCTTTGTCATCAAATTCATGCAGGAGATAGCCAGAGAGTTTCTCAAAAAGCAAGTCCTCGATAAACCCTACTGCCGCTCCTCCCGGGAGGTCTTCGATTACCTGTACCATTCTATGCGAGATTTGAAAAAAGAAGTTTTCAAAGTCATGTTCCTTGATTCCCAGAACCGAGTTGTCGAGATTGAAGACCTTTTTGAAGGGACATTGAACGCCAGTGCTATCTATCCTCGGGAAATTATCCAGGGCGCTGTCAAGCATAACGCTGCAGCCCTAATCTTCATCCACAACCACCCAGCCGGGAATCCTCAACCCAGCGATAACGATAAACAAATAACCCAGGACTTGGTCTTCGCCGGAAATATTATGCAGATTAAGGTCCTGGACCACATCATAATAGGCGAGAATCGCTACTTCAGCTTTGCCGATGCAGGGCTGATCGAGGAATACAACTCCGACTTCTTAAGCCTTAAAGAGGGGAAGCGGACTTAAGCCAGAACGGAACTGAGTTTAGCCATTCACGCTTAAGAGCGACTGGAAAACCGCACAATCCGCCAAAAAGTGTAATTGGATGTTATTGACGAACGTGCTATGCTAGAGCCGAATCTATACCCGCCGAACTTTTGGGATAACATGAAGGGAATAACGGTATGGATATTATTGGACTGGCTTTGAGTTTTGCTGGAGCAATAATAATTTTCTTTTTTGGTTTACCTCCTATGATATCAGAGAGGGGATCAATCCATTTAATAACAGAACAAGTAGATGAGGGCGAAATCAAGAGAGCGAAAAAATACAAAGTGATTACTAGATTGGGTCTACTCTTGTTAGCACTCGGATTTTTATTACAGTTACTTGAAAAAATCATATAACATGGTCAACAAAAAAATCAGGGGATGCTAAGCGACCCAACAATCTTTGCCCTTCGGCGTCTTCTAAATCAAGTTATATGCCCTTCACAAATGTATTTTTACATGAATGTTAACCGCTACTTGGGTGGTGATATATCTTTGAGTTTTTCTGAAGCTGGCTCACCACCAATACCCCAGTGCGTTTTCGGGATTTCATAAACAATTACTTCTACCGCTTGTTCTGGGACGCCCAAATCAACAATAACGTTTGTTATACCCCGTATCATCTTTTTAACTTTCTCCTCTCCAACGCCCTCCCAGAAATCTACATGAACAATAGGCATTTTTACCTCCTCATTAGATTTTTCATTTGAACTTAATATTAAGTATAGTCATATCAAACCTGAAAGTCATCCTAGAGGTCCTCTCGGGACATAATGCCTGATTTATAGCAGGCGTAATTGATATGGTGTCCTTGGCATTCGATGTTTTCCTAATCAGATTACCAACGGAAAACAATAGATAAATTGTCATTGCGTTCAAAGGATGCTTGGCTATACAACGCGGATAATATTTTTGCATTGAACAATGCAAAGCTAATAGACTGTTAGTCACCGAGTCTGTCGCCTATTTTCAGTCTTGCCTGCTCGGCAAATTCGGCTGCCTCTATCTTGGATGATTTGTTCATTTGAACCCTCCGTACTAATATCGCCCCGTGTTTCAGCGATACCACAACTCCTTCCGCCATAATGTTGAGAATCTGACCTGGTAGGCCAACCACAATGTCATAAATTGGCTTCGAGGCAAAAATCTTCAGTGTTGTGCCATGAAAGTAGGTTGTTGCTCCCGGTTGAGGGTTGGTGCCTCGAATGAGGTTATATACCCTATCAATAGGTGCAGACCAGTTGATTATGGCATCCTTTTCAGTGCACAAGCCCTCGTAAGTGGCTTGTGATTCATCCTGAGGGATCCGTGGAGCTATTCCCTTCTTAATCAGTTCGATAGCCTCCACCAATGCCTCTATACCCAAGGGGAAAAGTTTCTCAAAATAGAGCGAACCCACAGTATCATCGGGAGAGATTTCCGTCTCTTTCTGTAATAGGATAGGACCAGTGTCTATACCGCTGTCAGGCCAGAAGATGGTTATGCCTGTTTTAGTCTCGCCGTTGATAATAGCCCAGTTAATCGCACTACCACCCCGATGCTTCGGAAGCAATGAGGGATGGTATTGTATTGTCCCCATCCTAGGATAGTTTAAGATAGAATCCGGCAAAATACTGGTCACAAAAGCCATGACATTCAGGTCGGGCTTCAATCTCTTGTACTCTTCATAGATTTCCGGGACTCGCATTGACCCTGGCTGAAAGACTGGTATACCAATCTGTATGGCTAATTCCTTTAACGGGTTCCTCTTCCCTGCAACGTCCTGGGGTGTATAAACTGCGATAACTTCTTCGCCCTTTTCAGTCAGCTTCTGAAGGACTTTTTCGCCAAAGGCTGCTTGTCCAATGCAGACAATGCGCATCCGTCAATTCCCTCACTACTCACAATGACTATTATCTACATTATAGACGCTGATGAAATTAACGGAAAGCGATTTCGTCAATAAACGAAGGATTCCCGCAACAGTTAGTTATTCTATTTAGTTCTGCTTTTCACATTGAATGGGACAAGTAACCTTAACAAGCGATGTGGTAATCTTAGTTGATTGCCCGTTATCCGGTTCTTAACCTATAATGAGATTATGCAATGTCCAAATGATAATACTGAAATGTATCAGGTAAAAATCGAAGGTCATTATGCTCAGCCAATCTTACTTGAACAGTGCAAAGAATGTGGTGGGATTTGGTTTGATGAGATGGAATTATTCAGTGCAAGAAATGGAGAGGCAGAAAAAATCGAGCTATTTGATTCGAAAAGCCTATGGACTCCTACAAATATAAAAAAACAAATCCTTAGATGTCCATTAGATCAATCTGAGCTCTACCGGTTTAAAGACCAGTACTTTCCCATGGGCATTATTCTGGAGCGCTGCCCTTTGTGTAATGGTATCTGGCTGAACCGAGGTGATTTCACAAGATTTCAGCAGGCCCGGCAAGAGCTAAAGCGACCTAAAGAAAAAGGCTTTGAAGATAAGAAGTTGGAAGAGGATATTAAGAGCATATTGTCGGCGCATCATGATGAAGCTACTAATGATACATTGGAAAAACTGGGCGCATTTCTGTCTATGCCCATTGATCGAGCCACACTGCGCCCATTAGAGCAGTCAGGGAATCAGTTGGAACAGGGAAAAACCGGCAATCTGTTTCTTGATGTTTTGATGCTGGTATTAATGGCTATTATCCGTAGAATATAGAGAAGCCAGAAAATACAGCGTGTAAAGAGATAAATTAGTGTGACATCGGACGAAATATGCTACGTATATACTACTCGATTTGCAGCAAGCCTGATTTGTCTGATGTTCATACCATAGCCGTCTTCCGAGCCAGATTATCAAAGGTGAAATTAAAACTGTCCTCCAATAGTCACAAAGCGCACCGGAATCACAGGTGACAAAGAGTTAAGGTGCTATCTACGCCTTGACCGTGCTATTGAAATGGAGTAAATTCAATATGGAAATTCTTTGTGCCAATATCAGATTTATTAGCTTATGTCTACGTTCCTGTTAGATCGAAACGCCATTAAAAGCCTAATAGAGATGTTGGATTTGATCAATGTAGTAGACGAGGCATCCAGGATGTGCGGCGAAGGTAGGGGAAAGATATTCGCCAAGATGGACCTATTCCTTGAACATGGTGATTTCTGGGCAATGCCCGCTGCCTTGCCGGGATATGAAGGTGTAAAATGGGTAGACGTACATCCCAAACATCCATATCGTGTTCTACTTTCGATCTGGAAAGAGATGGAAATCAATGAAAGCAGTAGCTAAAACTCGGAGAGCGCCGGGTGCTGAACTTGTCGACATAAGTGTACCCAAACCTGGATCTGATGAAGTTCTGGTGAAGCTGATGGCTGGCTCCATCTGTGGGACAGATGTTCATATATATGCCTGGGATTCCGGAGCGCAGGTTTACATCAAGAACGTTCCCCAGGTGCTGGGTCACGAATTCGCCGGCACGATTGTCGAACTGGGAAAAGCAGTTAAGAAATTCAGAATTGGTGACTATGTTTCAGCAGAAACCCATATCTACTGCGGAGAGTGTATTCAGTGCCGGAACGATCAAAGGCATATCTGCGAGACAGGGAGAATCTTCGGGCTGACCTGTGACGGCTGCTTTGCCGAATACTTTACCATTCCCGAGCGAGTCCTGTGGAAGAACAATTCTCAACTGCCACCCGAGATCGCCGCCATCCAAGAGCCTCTGGGCAACGCTGTCTATTGTGCCCTGGGGGATTATGACGAGAACCTTGAGAGAAAGAGTGTGTTCATCATTGGCGACGGCCCGACTGCTATAATGGCTGCAGGTGTCGCGAAGGCCGAAGGAGCTCGTTTGGTCATCATTCTGGGGCGACACGATAAAAGGATGGAAATCGCAAGAAAAATGGGTGCTGACCGGACACTGAAGGATGTCCAGGGAATTGAGGAGATCATCTCTGACATCACTGCTGGTAGGGGATTCGACGTGGTTCTGGAAATGGCCGGTACTCCCGAAGCTGTGAAGCTTGCCCTCAAGTGGACCAGGATTGGCGGCAGGATGTCTGCTTTCGGCATCCACGGGGAACCATTCGTAGTAGACAACTATGGACAATATGTGAGGAGTGGCAAGAAGATCCTTCCCATATCCGGGCGTTTGATATGGCGAACATGGGAAGAAGTGCAGCGGTTGTTGGAGTCTGGCAGTCTGGATATCTCCCCGGTTATCACACACAAGGTGCGTCTGCGGGAGTTCGAAAAGGGATTCAATCTCATGACTAAGAGGCCGAAGGCTTCGGGAAAGGTCATTTTGATTCCTTAACAAGGGAGGTGAGTATGTATTCGAAGGAAGTGAAGGAGTATCTCCGGGACCAGCTTAAATCTATCAGAGAGAGCGGCCTGTACAAGGAAGAAAGAATCATCTGTTCACCGCAGAGATCAAGAATCAAGGTAAAGGAAGGGGAGGTCCTCAATCTCTGCGCTAACAATTACCTGGGCCTGGCCGATAATCCAGAGTTGATTGCTGTAGCCAAGAAGGCCCTTGATGAGAGAGGCCATGGCCTGTCCTCAGTTCGCTTTATCTGTGGCACCCAGGACATTCACAAGGAACTGGAAAGAAGGCTCTCCGAGTTTCTGAGGACCGAGGATACGATCCTTTATTCTTCCTGCGCGGCCGCCAACGAAGGTCTATTCGAGGCCCTACTTGGCCGCGAGGACGTAGTGATAAGTGATCAGCTTAACCACGCCACCGTAATTGATGGAGTACGGCTCTGGGGAATGGTTCACAAGAAGAAACTCGGTTCAGGATCAATCGAGTTTCCGGGGAATCGTGTTATGAAGCATTCAGATATGGCAGACCTGGAAAAACACCTCAAAGAAACTCAAGATAGACGCTTCAGGATGATTGCTACCGACGGGGTCTTCAGCATGGACGGCGATGTGGCCAAACTCAAGGAAATCTGCGACCTTGCAGAGAGATACAATGCCCTGGTCATGGTCGATGATTCTCACGCCACTGGGTTCTTGGGCCCGGGCGGGCGGGGCACTCCCGAATACTGCGGAGTGGAAGGGAGAGTTGACGTCATTACGAGCACGCTGGGTAAAGCTCTCGGTGGTGCTACCGGGGGATTCAGCAGTGGCCGGAAGGAGATAATTGAGCTTCTGAGACAGCGCTCACGGCCATATCTCTTCTCCAACACTGTGTCACCGTCAATTGTAGCTACGGGTATCAAAGTGCTGGACATAATTGGTCAAGCCTCAGACTTGCATAGGAGGCTTCAAGAAAACACGGCCTACTTCAGGAAAGAGCTCACGAAACTCGGTTTTGACATAAAGCCGGGCAGTCACCCGATAGTCCCGATCATGTTGTATGATGCCAAGAAGGCTGCCCAAATGGCGGAGAGACTTCTGGAAGAGGGTGTTTATGTAATTGCCTTCAGTTATCCGGTTGTTCCGAGAGATCAGGCTCGAATCAGAGTCCAGATCTCGGCGGCCCATAGCAAGGAAGATTTAGCTTTCGCCCTGCAGAAATTGTCCAAAGTCGGGCGAGAACTGGGGGTAATAGCCTAGGGCGGCCCGCCGGAGTCAGAGGCGACGTTCCTATGCGGTATGGGAACCTGAGGATTGTTCGATTAGGGAGCCATGAGATATCGTAAAGGTGGATACACTAAGATAAAAAGGTGGGAGGTATCGCTAATCATATCAAGGAGTGCGGTGCCTTGACCTGGCCATTAAAATGGAGTGAATTCAATAGGAAGAATTTCCATAGCAATCATCAGATTTAAAAACTTATGTCTACACTTCTGTTAGATAGAAACGCAGTAAAGACCCTGATGACGATGGCGGACGTTATCAGTGTGGTGGAGGCAGCTTTCAGGATGTGTGGAGAGGGAAAGGGCAAGATGCCGGCCAAGGTATACTTGTCCGTTGAGCACGGGGACTTCAGGGCAATGCCCGCCGCCTTGCCAGGATGTGCCGGGATGAAATGGGTGAACGTTCACCCTGGGAATCCATCCCTTGGTCTCCCTTCGGTTATGGCCATCCTCATCTACAGTGATCCGGAAACGGGATATCCGCTGGCAATAATGGATGCTACTGAAATCACGGCCTATCGAACCGGGGCGGCAGCGGCTATCGCTTCCAAGTATCTGGCGCGACCAGACTCGCGCACAGTTGGCATTATAGGTGCCGGCTTTCAAGCGTATACGCAGATACTGGCTCATGCCGAGTTGTTCAACCCCATCTCAGTAAGTGCCTTTGATGTTTCCCAGGCGGCGGTGAACAAGTTGATGCGTTCCCTTTCACAATTTCCGATTAGTAACTGTGCCATCCAGGAAGCGGTGGCATCAGATATCGTATGCACCTTGACCCCTTCTCACAGCCCTATTATCAAAAGAGAATGGATAAGGCCTGGGACCCACATCAATGCGGTCGGTGCGGACGCGCCGGGTAAGCAGGAACTGGACCCATCAATAGTCAAGGACGCAATTGTTGTTGTGGATGATTTAGAACAGGCAAGTACCAGCGGAGAGATCAACGTCCCTATTCAGGAAGGTGCCTATAGTATAAGTGAGGTCTATGGAACACTTGCCGATATAGCTGCAGGCAAAAAGACGGGAAGAACGGACAATAGCACTACAACGATATTTGATTCGACTGGAATTGCCGTCGAGGACATAGCTGTAGCCAAGCTCTTGTTCGAAAAAGCTAAAAAGGCGGGTGGTTATCCGTCCATTGATTTGGTGGGAACCTGAAGCAATAAGCAATAAAAAATGAGAGTTATTGATTTGCGCAGCGACACTATAACCCATCCCACACCCGCGATGAGGAAGGCAATCTTTGAAGCAGAGGTGGGAGATGATGTCTATGGTGAGGACCCCACGGTCAATCGCCTTGAAGCGATGGTGGGGGAGATGATGGGTAAAGAAGCGGCGCTTCTTACTACCTCCGGCACGCAGAGCAATCTTATTGCAGTGCTGACTCATACCAAACGTGGTGACGAAATTATCGTGGGAGATCAGGCACATATGCTCTGGTACGAAGTCGGAAGTGCTGCCGCCCTAGGTGGGGTGGTCATACGTACGGTCCCTAATGATAGTTACGGCCGTCTCAGCCTGGATGATATCAACCGGATAATTCGTTACGAGGACATCCATTACCCGAAAACCACGCTGCTCTGTCTTGAGAACACACATAATCGCTGTGGTGGAACAGCCCTGACCCCAGACTACATAGATGAAGTCTGTGATCTCGCTCATACACGCGGGTTAAAGGTATATCTGGATGGAGCTCGTATTTTCAATGCTGCAGTCGCTCTCGGTGTACCTGCGTGCAGACTCGCCCAAAACGTGGATTCTGTGGCATTATGCCTTTCCAAGGGATTAAGTGCGCCGGTGGGATCACTACTGTGCGGTAGCAAGGATTTCATTGAGCAGGCCCGCAAGTTTCGTAAGATGCTGGGTGGTGGCATGCGGCAGGCGGGCATTATCGCAGCTGCGGGCATCGTAGCGCTGAAAACAATGGTAGACCGCCTGGCTGAAGATCACTCCAATGCCAGACGTTTGGCAGAGGGGCTGTCGAATATTGAAGGAATAACGCTGACACAGGATGAAATAGGAACCAATATCGTAATGTTTAACCTATCTCCAGAATTATCTACTGCCGAGTTTTTTGAAGGCCTCGAGAGAGCAGGGGTAAAGGTGGGCTTCCGTGACGGCGGTCCATTCCGCGCAGTTACTCATTGCATGGTCTCATCCTCAGATATTGATGAAGTGCTAGCACGTATAGAAGCAGTTTGTCGAAGGCTTCGTCATCGGACTTGAAAACAACCCTGGTATAGGGCAGTACACCAACCGTTGGTCTTTTTCAGTCAGGCGCAGGTGAACTTACTTAATAAGCGCTGTGGTGACCTCATCTCTTTGCCCTACGGCATCTTCTGATTCAGATTACCGAAGGCAAAATTCAGAGTCAGTTAGTCGGAAGCAGGTCGATAGTCCTATTCGAAAGGATATGCCTTCCCCGTTTCCTTTCCCATTGCCTGCAACAATGCTTTACCACCAGAAAAGATGGGAGAGGCCTCTTGAGGCGATTTACGGACCATGGTGATCGATGCTGTGGGACATGTAGATGCGCAGAGTCCACAGCCGATGCATTTTTCCTTATCGATGACAGTATGGTCATCTTCACCTCTGATGGCATTTACCTGGCATCGCTCAACGCAGGTACAGCAGTTAGTACAGGTTTCTTCATCTTTGGTGGCATAGTAGTTTGATTTTATTACAGCCTGCAAATTACCGTATTTCGTGACATTTGCTAAGGACTTGCAGCAACAGCCGCAACAGTTGCATATAAATGCTTTGTTACCCGCGCTGTTTGTGGAACAGTGAATGAGGCCATCTTCCTCGGCTTTCACCAGAATCTCCTTTGCCTCCTCCTTTGAAATCTCCCGACCGATTCCGTTTTCAATGAAGAAGTCCGCTGATACTCCAAAGCTCATACACGCCTCCAGCAACTTGTCACATCCTTTGCCAAGCATTCCAGCTTCTTTCCGACAAATGCAGTCGGCAACGGCAAACCTGGTATGTGATTCGATAATCTGCGACACCTTTTCGTAGGGCTGAATCTCGGTGTTCCCCTCTATCTCTTGCTCAACAGGGATGACACGAAGTCCGCCCAGTTTTCGATTTCGCTGTGCAGGTACCATTCCTTCTTCGAAATACTTTTCGTAAAGCTTGATGTTTTCCTGGGTCAGGTTATTCAACTGTAACTCCCAGATTCCCACTACCCAGGGTATCAGGGCGTAGTAAAGCTCATCGTCAGGCGCTTTATAACGCATGATCAATCCCCTTCTCGACATATCGTACAGGATCTCTCCTAATTCGGTTTTATCCTCCCCTATACGTTCTGCGATAGTTGTCACATTCTCCGGTGGAAAGGGTCGCAAGTGCAACATTAAATCAGCTTCATCTGGAGTAAACAGATGTTGTAGTATTTCCAGTTCCACACTGCTTTCAGTTTTAGGGAATCCTTGGGGAAACCTATCCAGCCTTTCGCGAAGCCTCTCATATACGTTTGACATAGCAACCTCCTCTTGTTTCAGATAAAAACGAACTCTGTAATTATACCCTAGCCCGAGAGAAAATACCCCATACCGGTCTGATAGGAGAGATGAGGTTTATGATTGTTAGCAACAGGCAAGCGCTACAATATACTACGGGGTAGTCGAAAGTTTCAACTGAGTGTATCCCTATTTGCGTTGGGTTTAGTCACACAATAGCTCGAGATGTCGGTTGACAATGTCATTATCTGTTACTTATCCCCGTCATCAACTCCAGAATAATGACTTAGGGATGAATCTTGAATTTGGCTACCTGTGGAGATGGTAATAATTCCCATTCTCCTTTACAACCAGAGTTTACAGCAGCTACTTCCAGGTGAAGCATCGCTATACCGCAATCCAAACGTTTAGAGACATTAAACTCTGGCCCGCTAGTCCTTACAAACACAGTGATGTTATCATCATTCTGTACGTTAAAACCCCATGGTTGCCGATTAACAGCAGAAGGAGCGAGCCTGGCAGCCTCTAGAGATACGCTTACCCAGTTAGGCCACTGCTCCTTTGGCAAGCCTCTAACCAGCTTGGAAAGTGATAGACGATTATGTGACCGACCAAAACGGCTCATCAACTTCTCCTCCCACGATTCATGCTCTGGCGCATAGCCCACCGGGGTTATGGCCAGTACCTGTTCTTTTCTGGTCACTTCTATAAGAGAGGCCACGATCTCCGGTCTGAAGAAGCCGGCAACCCAACACGTATTTAAACCCAAAGCTGTCGCCTCCAAGACGATTGCCTCCCCTGTGTAGCCGACCTTCTCCTGTACAAATTGATCATCCATGTCTCCTATAAAAGCAATGAATGCCGGGGCACCTTTGACCTTACCGTAGCTACCAATAATGCCCTTGAAAACGCTCTCTGTCGATTCAGTTACAAGGCGCGACCGCGCACTGGGAAATGGAACAAATTTATTACAGACTTTCTCCAGAGCTGCCAGCGTCTCTGGAGTTATGGGTAAATTGGGATCAAAACGTCTGCGTGACCTTCGCTTTTTTATTGCCGGGTGCCATGTCGAGAACGAGATGTCCATGTATTCCCAATACTTGTAGGTTAGCCCATCATCGGGCAAATTTCAAATAGTTAAGGGACAATAATATTCGGCAATATAGATTGATTAATCCCGAGCCAGGATATCCCTAACTTGCACGGCCATGGCCTCGCTCCTAGCATTTCCGGTGATAAGCTGAATCTGCTTTGCCGAGGGCACGCCCAGTCCCAGCTCAGCAGCTCGTGCAATCTGTTCTTGTTCAAATATGGCCCCTTGGCTGACCTCTGGTGTTGTCCCAAGCAGACGGAGAATCGCTACTCCCACCGCATCGATGGCTACTCGGTCGGTACCAGCCAGCATCACCTTAGCTTCAACTTTGGTACCACGGTCTGGTCCACCGTCAATAAAAGCCTCCACTCCATCCAGAACCACTAAATCGGGTGAGTAGGCGATATTAATTTCGGCAATCATCTGCCGCTGGTAACGTGATGAGTGAAGTTCCCCCATGTAGGGATAACCTTTCAAGGGGACAAGCCCTACAGAATTCTTCAAAGACATTGTGAAATGACCGCCGTAAGCATGTGTTTTTAGACAGCAAGTCTGGACAATTGATTCCGCCTCCAGATAAATGCGTGGAAAATGGAAACCCTGGTTCCAGTGACTATCTGTAGGCTCTATTTTACTCCAGCCTTCGGGACCTGCCTCTTCCAGATTGAGGATGTTGAAGCCTAGTTCATGAGCTAGCTCGAAAATCCCCTTCTTCTCCATAACTGAGCGCGTGCTATCTCCCGGTCCACTTCGCTCAGCCAGGGTAATTTCCTTTGCTCCCTTCTGCCGGAGAGCCAGAACCAGAGATCGCAGCGTGTCGTTATGTGTGGAACCCGGTGTTGGATCAGCCGTATTGAAATTAGGTTTTAGAACCATACGCTTTCTGCGAAAAGACTTCAATTTAAGTAGGCTTATTGCTTTCCTGACACCTTCGTCCCGATTCTGGGTGTTTACCAGTGCTACTTTTGTCATGCTGTTCTCATCCATTGTTATGCGCACTAAAGCAATTGCCTTATCTGGACAGGTCAACTACTTGCGGGAAATCATCCCTACAAGCTGTTAACAAGGACGACTACGCTACAAGTCAGCCAACTAGAGCCATACGACCGGCTATTTACCACCGCCGACAAAGCTCTGTCCGATAGAAATGCTGCAGGCCATCACGGGCAGGTTATATTCAGTCGGTTGCTGTCCCAACAGTGCCAGTCGTCATCGCCGAAAATATTTGAATCTTTGACGCGCCCTTCTTTGGTAGTGCTGCTCCACTCGATATACGTGTGGTTGTCTGCGCTTTTATTGTATACGTCCCAGATGTGGTTGTAAGGAACACCGTCAGTATATTGGGTATCGATATAACCTCCGTTCTCCGGACCACCGGGGACTATGTTCGTGTATTTAACAGCATGTGTACCTGCGGAGATATTGCGTGACCAGTCTATTTGCAGGAGGTCGGTCGGGTCGGCTGGGCTTTTCTTAAGAATCCAGAATCCCTCGGTTGCCGGGAGATCGCATTCACCGTAGTACCATAGAAAGTCTTGATACTCACCTTCCTTCGATATGTTCATCGACCAGTGGATTCCCGCCGCGATAAACTGTGCATGCAGTTCAGCGGTGTATATAGAGCCACCGACGTTCACTGAATAATCCCAGAGCCATGAACCATCGTTTAGCTGGAGCGGAATGTTATGGAAAGATGCGCGAAATGCCGCTATCGGCACCGCTAGTCCGACTCTGATGATTACACTCCAGAAGCCTACAACGCCCGCCGCATAGTCCCAGTTGGAATGATTACCCACTGCAAGAGTTGATAGGCCATTGGTCTCATCGAAGTCTTCAAAGGAGATGACGAAAGTCTCTTCCGGCGGAATAGTAGGCGCTTCTGAGACGTCGCCACATCCACCAATAGTTAAAACCACGATGGCTAGAACAAGCAGTAAATGCGCCAGAGTTCTGCCTTTCAATGTTTCCATAGCTTTCCTCCTTCCCTACCTTCGCCTGTTACCTGAATCGTGGCATAAGGCAGGGTTATACAGAAATGCTAACACCTGAGCTACAAACAGTCAATGGTACTTTAGATATACATTGATGGCATGTGCTTTGTCAGACTCAAATACCCTGTTCTGGAAGTTTATATGCCAGGAGATAACGCAGTCCGTCTCCATCAGGTAATTACGGGGGACTGCTGTTCCTGGAAAGGGTGCGTTCTCAGGACCAGCGAGAAAAGGAAAGGATACTTCGATTTCAAGTGCTGAACATAGTCTAACCATTCGCTGGCCAGATGGTCATACATTCTCTGGATATCTACGGCAAGGTGTTCCAGGTCTTTCTCCGGCAGACCAATAAGCGATGTTCTTGCCTCAAGCTCTTCATCCAAATGGGTAACTGCCCAGAGTAGGTCAGTAAATCGGTCACGCTCGAGCAAGTTTGGATTCTCGAGCAGCGTTAACAAGAATGTTCGTTTCTGCGCTAGAAAGGCTTTGAGTCTGCCGAGGTCTATGTTCCGGCAGTCAACATCGACTTTAAGGTGGTAGGCAAAGTCGGCAGCTTTTTGGAAATCTTTCTTTGTCCAGCTCTCAGTAATTTTCAGGTGGCTGGAAATCTCCAGTCGGTTGTCAAAATGTTTGAGAAGGTCTTCAAGTAGGTAGTTACCCAGCTCGCTGAAAAAAGCTCCCACCACCATATTTAGTTTCTCCAGTTTAGCCTGCATCTCCCGCCGAGCCAGGATGCGTTCGATGATAACCACTACCAATAGGACCTCGATCGGTAGAAAGGCAAGGTCACCGAGCATATAGATAAATATATGGCGAACATCACCAAAAATGAGGTAATGAATGAAATATGCAATTCCCGAAAGCGCTACAAATGCAATGGCTAAGTAGCTAATAAACGAGAACCGCTTTCGCATGTTAGTTGACAGCACCCCGAGTAGTAAATGTGTAGAGCATAGTCTAGTTTTACCTGAATATTATAGTGGCATAGTCGCTATCGGGCAACAGGACCGTATTCTGTGATTGTAATATCTGATTTGTAGCATGCTTAATTGTTATGACGTCTCTGGAATTTCGTAGTTATCTTTACACCCAGTGCAGGCATCAGAAATATGCCTAGCATAGTCAGAAAATGGAAAGGTGCCATCATCGGCAAACACTGACACCATATTAGCGCCACTCTACCGTGGGCATTGTCCTGTATGTTGTTACTCTGGCCGTTCCCATCGTAACTGATTTGGCTTGTTGAAGTAAATCTCGCGTTCTCCTTGACTCCACCCATGTCTTCCAGTTTTCAGTAGTATCCCATGTGCTTATCATTATGACGACGGAGAAATCCTCCTCGCTGACGAGATTCTCAGCGCCAACGAAGCCTGGATATTGCATGGCGTGCGACCTGAGCTGCATCAATATCGGCTCTACGTCTTTATAACTCAACACCTTATATCCTACGATGCCTTTTATCATTGCCGCCTCCTTTAATTTCCTACCTTCAGTTTCCTTCCCCTTTATGCTTAGAGCTATTGGCTGAATTTTACTTAATATCGCTAACTTCAGTCTAATCGTCCCTTACGCAATTGTCAACGCGCGTAATAGTCGCCGCGGGATATTGTTGCTTTTCGGGCATACGGCTCGTAACCGGGCTTTCGTAAAAACAAGCGTTATTAATTAAAGGTTGCGTTGCACCACACAATTTCATGCAATTCGTTCGGCCGTCACATTACATTACATTACTAATATTGATTGCTGCCCCGGATGATTCTCGGTTTATGTTTAGATAGCGGTTCTTCCGAAGTAAATCAGTAAAATGACGATGATGAGTAAAAACCAGTATAAAGCAGGGACCGGCCCCCACCATGTCTTGTGCCACCAGATTCTTCCTTTACGGAAGTTCTTAATCCCATAATGTGGATTCAAAGCAAACCACAAGAAATCTTCTATAAAAACCGTGCCTACATAAAAGCCAAGTAAGAGACTTTCTAACTGCCAACTCCACGGAACAAAAAACAACGGCAGATGAACTACGGCAATCAGGAACAGTGTCATAAAAAAGTGGTAGCCTGTTATCGGGCGTCCACCCGCCAACTTGAAAAGCCATCCCTTTTCTATGCGCCAACAAGGTAGCTTTGCAGCCCAGCCATCCTTACCCTCGATTTGGATTTCCCAGAAGGCAAGAAGAAAAGCCAGGAAAACCATAAAAACTAATAATCCTATAATCGTCAGTCCCGAACAACGCTAAGCACGTCAAATGATATTGTAAACATTGCTGTGCCAAGGGGCAACAGGGAGCTTGGTAGTCCTAATGATAAAAGAGGCAATTTGGTCACATACGTGTGCTATCAAATCAACATCGGGATGTCGACATGCACTTAAATTTGAAAATGTCTTTTTCTGGTTTGAAATATATGTCACAAGATGAGTTTTGTGCAATTCGGCAAATTGTACAAAAGTCACAGATGCGGACTACTATCACGTGGCTGTGATCGAGATCAAAATGCCTCGTTCGCCCACATACTGATATAGATGATGTTCCAATGATAGCCAGCCTATTTGATGCTTTTCTTGGAACGTCACATAGAACCTTAAAATATGGAAGACTATAATACTCCGGTGAAGAAGGCAGTCACTTTCGCCGCCAGGCCAGATTCATATCCCAACCAGAAGTGATCTGCCCCTTCAATTATTTCGCACTCTTTGGGCTCAGGAAGTCTCTGGCAAAATTCGGGGAAGTGGTCAGTGGATATCAGATCATCGTTGCTCCCCGAGATAACAAGTTTTGGCTTGGGACAGCTTTTGAGGAAGTCAAAATCGAACATAGAGAGTGGAGGAGAGATTGCAGCCAGAGCCTTAATTCGAGCATCCTTAAAACCAACAGGAAGGGCAAAGCCAGCGCCAGCCGAATAGCCGCTAAGCCCGATTCTCTCAGAATCAATTTCCTTTACCGTGCTTATAAAGGAAATGGCTGCTTCCACATCCTCTTGCTCACCTATTCCCTGACTAAACTCCCCCTGGCTCCCCCCTACTCCGCGGAAATTAAACTTAAATGAAACAAGCGACGCTTGTGTAAGTGCCTCACATAGGCTAGAGATAACATTGTTATCCATATTGCCGCCGTAGAGGGGATGAGGATGGCAAACTATAACTGCCGGGAGGGGTTCGGCACCTTCGGGTATGGTCAGTATTCCTTCGAGGACGAGCCCTCCAGAGAGAAAGCTTACTCTTGTCTCTTTCATTGTTCCTCTACAAACCCTGGCTTATTTAACTATGACTTTAATCAATATGTCACCGGGCAAGCCATCGCTTATTTGTCGAGCGTTCTTCAATCTCACCACGCTGCCCGTTTTTACCCCGGGAGGAATCTTTACCTCCAGTATCTTCCCCTTTCTCTTTAATATTTTCTTCACCCCCTCTGAAGCTTCCCCTCGGCTAATTGCCAGCTCATAATGAACCTCGGGAGATTTTCGAGCATAGTCAAATATTTCATCCAGATTCATTTCTTGCCCCGGCCGGGCTTCAAATCTCACTCTCCCTGGCCTGCCACCGACGCTTCTAAAAGAAAAAGAAGAACCTCTGCCCTGCAAGAAATCGCCAAATATGTCGTCGAGGAAATCAAATCTCAGACCAGCCCCACCAAAGTCCTTCATTGTCTCTTGAAACGTGGTTGTAGTAAAAGGACTACTGAAGATGTCGCCTATGTTGCCTACAGTGCCAAACTGATCGTATTGCTTTCTTTTTTGCGGATCACCAAGGATTCCGTAAGCCTCGTTTATCTCCTTGAATTTTTCATTAGCCCAATCTTCTTTCCCGGGATTGCGGTCAGGATGGTATTGCATGGCCAGCTTCCGATAGGCCTTTTTAATCTCTCCATCGGAGGCATTCTCTGTAACGCCCAAAATCCCATAGTAATCTTTAGCCATTTACTTCGAGGCAATTCCCAGAATTCTGCTGTCCACCTACTTCCCAATATCCACAAAAATTATAGCAAAGCCGTGACATTAGTGTTGATTAGCACATGTTTCTTTCCTAGCTGAAAAGGAGTTTGACAAAGAGGCTTTTCTTTGCTATATTGCGATGGTTTATTCAAGACACCAAACCAATAAATCGGAGGTACTCGACATGGTCATTATTGGAGAAAACATACATGTCATAGCCCAGGCAGTTTCCGCAGCAATAAGGGAGAGAGATGCCAAAGTAATCCAAGATTTAGCTAAAGCCCAAACTGAAGCTGGAGCCGATTACATTGACTTGAATGTTGGCCCAATGAAGAAAGACCCTGAAGAAAACATGCAGTGGCTTGCCAGCACAGTTCAAGAAGTTACCGATTTACCTTTATCTATAGACACTATGAACCCTGTAGCTATGGAGGCAGGCCTAAAAGCCTGCCAGAAGAGACCTTTGCTTAACTCCGCTTCGGGGAAGACTGACTCCAAGGAGCAAATGCTTCCCTTAGCTCAAAAATATAACTGCAATGTTGTGATTTCGGTGATAACAGATAAAGGGATGCCTCCAGATGTTGAGTCCAAGGTAGAGAGTATTATGGACACGGTGGCCTATGCTAATGAACTGGGGATTCCTAATGAAGACATCTGGGTTGACCCCATAATTCTTCCCGTGAGTACCGCTGGCGAAGGGCAGAGGTTCACTGTAGCCTGTTTGGAATTTATAAAGATACTCGAGGACGTTTTGCCCGGGGTTAAATCAACTGTGGGGCTTTCCAATGTATCTAATGGGGTGCCCAATGAACTCAGGCCACTTCTTAACCGCACATATCTGGTTATGTTAGATAGAAACGGGCTTTATTCTGCCATCGCTGACCCTTTGGATAAAGAGCTTATGAACTTGATCAAGGGAAGGATACCAGAAATAGTCGAACTTATTTACAAGACCATGGACGGGGAAGATATAGACCTCTCCTCCCTATCTCAAAAAGAAGTTGAATATGTTAAGACAGCCAAGGTTCTTACAGGAGAGAACTTGTACTCCGATGCCTGGCTTGAAAGCTAAGGAGGATAAAGAATGGAATATAAAGCACCAGCTGAAGCGTATACCGGGGTAGTTAGAGAGGTAACTATTGGGAAGGTAAAAAAGAGCTTAAAGATTGGGGGAGAGAACATTCTTCCCTTTCATTTTTTTGACCAGGGATCAAATCCCAATCCCGTAAAGTTTGCCCTGGAAGTCCTTGATATGGAACCTCAGGATTGGCCGGAACACCTAACTCAGCCTTTCAAAGATGTGATAGCCGACCCAGTGAAATGGGCCAAGAAATGTGAGGAACTTGGCGCAGATGCAGTGTTTCTCCGTCTCGTAAGCACCGATCCGGCAGTGAAGGATAGTTCTGCGGACGGAGCGGCAGCCCTGGCAAAAAAGGTGGCCGAGGCTATAAACATTCCCCTGATTATTTATGGCTCCGGGGATGATAAGAAAGATGCCGAGGTCCTGCCCAAAGTTGCCGAGGCTTGTGATGGTATGAATCTCCTTATAGGACCGGTTCAAAAGGAAAACTATGAGATTGTAGGGAGGGCGCTCTTAGACCACGGACACAATGCTAGCGCTCTAAGTCCTCTGGACATCAATTTGCTAAAGGAACTAAATGTAAAACTTTGCAAGTTTTTCCCCGCTGAAAAGATAGTTATCGATCCTGAATCCGCAGCATTAGGCTATGGTATGGAATACAGCTTTTCTCTGATGGAAAGGGTGAAGCAGATTGGGATAATCACCAAGGATAATATGACAATGATGCCCATTATCGCTGACCTAGGTGGAGAGTGCTGGAAGACAAAACAGGCTAAGGAAAATAAGGAACAAGGATTGCTCTGGGAAGGAATAACAGCGCTATCGCTGTTCCTGGCTGGGGCAAATATCATTGTCTTGCGACATCCCGAGACCTTGAGTTTAATAAAGAAAACAACGGAGGTGAAATAAAAATGGTAGTAGAGGGGAAAAAGCTATCAAAGAAATTAGAGGAAATTCATGAGAAGATAAAAGCGGAGATTCCCTGGGAGCCAGTAGGCCCCACCCCTATGCCGGAGATGCCTGATCTCAGACAGTGGGACATGAGGTTATTGAAAACGTATGCGCCTTTTTACGCGCCATTCTGTGATTTATGTTGCTTCTGTACTTACGGCAAGTGTGACCTCACCGAGGGAAGAAGAGGCGCCTGCGGTATTGATATAGCCACCCAACAGGCAAGATTTATACTTCTTGCCTGCTTGATGGGGTGCTCCGCTCATGCCGCTCACGGCGGGCACATTCTGGAGTTCTTAATTGAAAGGCACGGCCCGGATAAGAAGATAGACTTAGGCGGGTCAATCGATATCGAAGCACCAAATATAAGGACAGTTGTAGGTCTGAAGCCTGAGACTCTGGGAGACCTTCAAATAGCTCTAGAGTATGTCTTCAAAGAGATTGCTCATCTTCTTG
>Ga0315553_10001113_pt1 | contig 22779 bp, 23 predicted proteins | sample SalMarSW160140MG_FD_203099 | JGI IMG/M metagenome (GOLD analysis project Ga0315553, IMG submission 203099) | Salt marsh sediment microbial communities from the Plum Island Ecosystem LTER, Massachusetts, United States - Salt Marsh Sediment SW1601-40 ... | reverse complement strand
TCGAGCCTAGCGGGCCTTGAGCAGATGATTCTGCTCAAGGCCTATTCATTGCTTGGGGCTAAGACATCGACGATGGTGGCCAGCCAGGCAACGGTGATGATGCCGGCAAAGGTAGTGCACCAAATGCAGATGTCCTCCACGACGAAAAGTTCTATGTAGGTGAGGTAGGCCGCGAAGGCAACGCCGGTCAGGGTCATGCTGAAGGCCGCCACGGGAGCCCATTCCTCCGTCAGGGGCAGACGGGCCATCCGCGCCAGTACTAGCGCCAGAAGACCAGCGCAGAACAGCATACCCAGCACTGACACCGGAATGCCGATGATGGCAGAGTACTCGCTGTCTTCCACAGCAGCGCAGCCGCTTCGGCCAGCACACATTATGGTTTCGTTGGCGTAATGGCTATAGGCAAGATAGGCCGCTACGCCCATGCCGGCCATAGCCAGCATGGCCAGAGCTCCCCATCTCACGAAGTCGCCTGCTGTCAGGGGGGCTGTTCTGGGCAGGACTTGAGTTCTACTCTGCCTCACTCGTCTCACCCAGCTTGGCCAGCTCGTCGTCGATGGTCGTCTTGAAATCTTCGTAGGGCTTGGCTCCTACAACCATCGTCTGTCCCACAAAGAAGGTGGGGGTGCCAGTCGCGCCCCGCCGTTCAGCCTCATCGTAGTCTGCCGCCACTTTGTCTATGTACTTCCCCTCATCCAGGCAGGCGTTGAACTTCTCGGCATCCAGACCAAGATCCTGCGCAAACCGTTTCAGATTCTCGATGCTGAAGGTAACGTTATCATTGTTAAGGAACAGCATGTCGTGGTACTCCCAGAAGGCGTCCTGCTCTGCCGCGCATTCGGATGCCATCGCCGCCACGATGCACGCCTCGCCGTGAAGCCCAGGTAAGGGGAACTGCTTCCACACCAGCTTCACTTTGCCCGCGGCCACATACTCTTCCTCTATTTGGGGAACGGTCTCCAGGGAGGCGCGGGTACAGTAGGGGCAGAGGAAGTCGGAATACTCAACAATCGTGAGCGGGGCGTCGGGGCTCCCCAGGGTGGTCCCCTGGCGAGGGATGTCGGCTGGCCTCGGGGTGGGGATAATGAATTCGGAGGGCGTCGTCTCGCCCTCGCTTTCCCAGGGGGCCAGGCTCAGAACGATCAGAATGGTAGCAGCGACCGCCGCCGCTGCCATACCTGTCAGAATTCCCAGATAGCGAGCGCGTCTGCTGGGTTTGGTTGGCTTCTTCTGCTCCCGACGCCCTCTAGCCTTCCTGCCCATGCACAGCCTCTCTAGCTATGAAGATAGCAGCGCGCTGTTTGAGTGTCAACGTAATGGATCGGTGGAGAAAGGCACACGGCTCGCCTAAACGGGCGTGTCCGGGCAGCGCAGTCACTCTCCTTCGATGCTCTAGGAGACCTGCGTGCGCTCGCCTGGGTGGTGGCTTCGCTGGCTTCGTCGCTGGCGGGCCAGTTCATCGACCTTGGCCAGGCAGGCCTCCGCCTCCAGCCGCTGCACGCCGCAGACGTTGCACAGCTCCTTGTGGCAGTCGGCGGTGGCCTTCCCTTTTGTCGCCTTCAGCCACTCCCCGCGCAGGTAAGATTCGCTGACGCCGACGTTGATGTGGGACCAGGGAAACTTCTCGAAAGGCCCCCGTTCACGGTGAGCGTAGAAGCTGGGATCGAGGCCGCACTCCTGGAAGGCCTGCTGCCAGCGGTCCCAGTCTAGGTGCTCGCGCCAGGCGTCGAACTTGCAGCCCAGTTGCCAGGCGCGCTGGATGGCTTGCCCCAGGCGACGATCGCCGCGAGAGATTATCGCCTCCATCAGGCTGTGCGTTGGTTCCTCCCAAGAGAACTCCACGCCGGCCCGCTTGCAGCCCTTGCGCAGAAGGTCGTGCTTGGGGTCCAACTCCTCGGCGGTGCTCTGGCTGACCCACTGGAAGGGGGAGTGCGGCTTGGCAACGAAGATGGAGGTGCTCACCCGCACACGAGCGCGACCGCGCTGATAGCGGCGGCCGATCTCCTTCACCCCGGCCGCCAGCTTGACGATCCCTTGTATGTCCTCCATGGTCTCGGTCGGTAGGCCCACCATGAAGTACATCTTGATGCTCGTCCAGCCACGGGAGAAGGCCGTCTCCGCCGCCCGCAGGACATCCTCTTCCGTCATCGGCTTGTTGATAGCCACGCGCAGGCGCTGGCTGCCCGCCTCCGGGGCGAAGGTGATGGTGTGCTTGCCCGGCCCGGCCACGGCCTCAGCCACCTCCACCGAGAAGCTGTCCACCCGCAGGCTGGGCAGCGAGATGATGATGCTATCGCCGAACTCCTCCTTTAGCGCCCGCACCATCGGCACGATCTGCGAGTGGTCGGTGGTGCTGAGGGACAACAGGGAGAGCTCGCGATAGCCGGTGCTAGCCAGCACCTCCTTGGCGAGGGCCACCACCTCCTGCGCTGTACGCTCCAGACGGGGGCGATAGATCATCCCCGCCTGGCAGAAGCGACACCCCTGGGTGCAGCCGCGCTGGATCTCGATGCCGGCGCGGTCGTGCACTATCTGCACGAAGGGAACGATGGGTCGCTTGGGCAACGCCAGTAGCTTCTGCACGAACCGCTTGCGCGGTCGAGGAGACGCGACCGCATCCACGGGCTTCACGTCCGCGATGGTGCCATCGGGATGGTAGAGCACCTCGCAGAAGCAAGGCACGTAGATGCCCTCGATGGCGGCTAGCTCCCGCAGAAGCCGCCTCTTCGATCGGCCACCCCTCTCCTTGAAGCGACGGACACAGTCGACGATATCCAGGATGAGATCCTCGCCGTCACCCAGGGCGAAGGCGTCGATGAAGTCGGCCAGGGGCTCGGGGTTGAGGGCGCCGCTGCCGCCGGCGATGACCAGGGGCAGGGCCCGCCGCCGCTCTGCCGCCACCAACGGCAGGCCGGCCAGGTCGAGCATGTTCAGGACGTTGGTGTAGGTTAGCTCGTAGCTCAGTGAGAAGCCAATGACATCGAACTCGCCCAGAGGGTGGCGGGTCTCCAGGCTGAAGAGGGGGATGCCCTCCTCGCGCATGGCTTGTTCCATATCCGTCCAGGGTGCGTACGCTCGCTCGCAGAGCACGTCATCCTTCTGGTTGAGAACCTCATAGAGGATGGCCAGGCCCAGGTTGGACATGCCAATGTCGTAGACATCGGGGTAGGCCAGGGCGACCCGCAGGGGCGTGCGGCTCCAGTCCTTGACCACAGAGTTCCACTCGCCGCCGCTGTAGCGGGCGGGCTTGCTCACCCGCCGGAGAATGCGCTCTATGTCGGCAACGGCCAAATTCGCCACCTCGTTGGGAGAAAGACCTCGGAACTCCCATCATACTGAACCGCCACCTGGGGTGGCAACCTTGTCTGGCTGGGGCTTGCTCGCAGACTCAGCAGTTGATACTATACAGCATCATCATATGGAGGGCGGGCATAGAGATGTTCGAGAAGATACTGGTACCACTGGATGGGTCGCCCCTGGCGCAATCGGTTCTGCCCTGTGTGATGGCACTGGCCAAGGGGTTCCATAGCCGTGTTATCCTCTTCCACGTTGCGGAGACCGCCCTTGACCACGAGGCTCCTGAGCAGAAGGCCTACGCAGACGAGACCGTGGAGCGCGTCCGTCCCCTGGCCGAGAACTATCTGGCGGGAGTAGCGGACGAGTTCCGCAAAGAGGGGATGGATGTCGAGACCAAGGTAGTGAAGGGCCGAGCAGCAGCGCAGATCGTAGAGCACGCTGACAAGGAGGACATTGGACTGATCGCCCTGTCAACCCATGGTCGCTCAGGGCTGGCCCGTCTGGTGATGGGAAGCAGGATCGACAAGATTCTGCGCGCCTGTGAGCAGCCCGTTCTCTTGGTCAGGCCACGCGATGAGGGCGCCGGCGGCGAGGCTGCCGGACGGCTGTCCAAGATCATCGTTCCCCTGGACGGCTCCAACGCTGCCGAAACGGTCCTTCCCTTCGCTGAGGAATTAGCCAAAGCGCTGGGGCTGGAGGTTATCCTTGTCCAAGTGATCGGCATCGAGACTACTGTGCACTTCGGCCCCATGGCACCGGATAGCTGGCCAGTGCCTAGTGACGTCCTGCAACAGCTGGACGTGGTGGCCTCTGGCTACCTGACGGGCCTGGCCAAGCAGCTCAAGGCCAGGGGGCTGGCGGTGCAGTGGGAGGTATTGCGCGGCGCGGCGGGCTCCAGAATCGTGGAGTTTGCCAAGGAGACCCCCGATAGCCTGGTGGCCATGACCACCCACGGTCGCTCCGGTTTCCGCCGCTGGGTCATGGGTAGTGTGACCGACGAGGTGGTGAGGCACACGGGCGAGCCGGTTCTGGTGATGCGTCCTCATCGTCCCCGCTGATTGACACGAAGCACAACCTTTGCCAAAATCTAGGCAGATCAGGGGAATAGGGTGCCGAAGTCGCCACAGGCGACACGGGGGAACCAATAGCCTGCTGGCTGGCAGGCATCGGGGTGAATCTCCGACGATGTCGGAGTAGGCTAACTCCTTCAAGCCGAACCCGTCAGCTAACCTCGTAGGCATGCGAAGGAGAGGCTAGCACAGAGGGACGAGAGGCTAGGCCTCCCGTCCCTTCGTTCGTATTGGGTACAGGCGCCACTCGCTGGCCGGCGGGGAAAGGCGACAGCAGGGGGAAGCGTCCGGAGCATGAGCCTCCCCAATGAGAAGAGCACAGCGGTGAAGCGCAGGCGCTGGCCTGCCTGGCGCTTGGAGTACAGCCTTCTCATCTTCGTCGTCGCCTTGATGACCGTCTTCGCCTTCGCCTTCTTCTACTTCCAGGTGGAGGTGAGCAGGCTCAAGGACTACGGCTACGTCGGCGTGTTCATCGTTAGCTTTATCGGGGCCGCCTCGATGATTCTGCCGACCCCTGCTCTTGCCTCCGTGATTGGCGGCGGCGCGATCCTCAACTCCTATCTGGGCATACCCACCTTCGTTTGGGTAGGTATCGTCGCTGGCCTGGGGGAGGCTCTGGGCGAATTCACTGGCTATGCGGCTGGCTACGGCGGCCGCATCGTGATCCAGCAGCGCCCGGAGTACAAAAGGGTTCAGGGCTGGATGGAGCGCCACGGCATGCTCATTATGTTCGTGATGTCTGTCATCCCCAACCCCCTGTTTGATGTGGCTGGCGCAATGGCGGGGGTCGTTCGTATGCCGCTGGGCCGCTTTTTCCTGGCCGTTTTGGCAGGCAAGATCATCAAGGACATGTACATGGCGGCCGTGGGCGATTTCGGCATAGGGATTCTGGGAGAGCTCTTGAGCTAGGCCTCACGGCTCTGATGCGTGTACGAGCACATGTTATACTTGCTGTAGGTTATCTGGCCTTTATTATTTTGAGGCCTTGCTGGGGGAGTGTGCATAGGGCACCTCTCTCGCAGCTCCGCCTAGGGGCGGAAAGCTGCGGTCGCTGGGGAGGCATTATTCGATGATCATCAATGTCAGCGTTGTTTTTCGTGTTGTTGGTGCTATCTTCTTTGGATATGTGGGCCTCCGTATGGGGGCCTTTCTGGCAGAGGGTGACAGCGGCAGCACCGCGGTGATCTTCTGGACGGCGCCGCCTGTGCTGTTCACCATCTTCGGGATCATAGCGGGGCCCTTCCTCTTCCTGGCGCCCCTGCGCCGCTTCCAGCAGTGGACCGCTCAGATCGAACCCATTCAGCTGGTGCTGGGCACCTGTGGCCTGGTGGCCGGCCTCCTGGTGGCGGCCCTCTTGACGCCCGCCCTCGTCACTCTTCCCGGAATCGGCGGCGTGCTCGCTCCTTTTGTGGTTAGCGCCATCCTGGGCGCTCTGGGCGTGGCGGCCATGATCAGCCGTGAGGAACAGCTCGCCGATTTCCTTTCCCGCTACCTGCCCGTGGCAAACAGAGGGGCGAATCGCGTGCCCCGTCGGATCGTTGTCGATACCAGTGCCGTCATCGACGGTCGCATGGCCGACATCGTCGAGACAGGCTTCATTATGGGCACTCTGGTGATACCTCGCTTCATCCTGGACGAGCTGCGCTACATCGCCGATTCCCCCGATTCCCTCAGGCGCAACCGCGGCCGGCGTGGCCTCGACATCCTCAGCCGCCTTCAAAAAGAGGCGCTGGTGCCCATGGAGGTCTCGGAGACTGATTTCGAGGATGCGCCGGATGTCGACGGCAAGCTCATCCGCCTGGCCAAGAGCATGGGCAGTTCCATCATGACCAACGACTTCAACCTTAATCGCATCGCAGAGCTAGAGGGGGTAAAAGTTCTCAACGTCAACCACCTGGCCAACGCCGTCAAGGTGGTTGTGTTACCCGGGGAGGAGATGGAGGTGCACATCATCCAGGAGGGGAAGGAGAGCGGCCAGGGGGTCGGCTTCCTGGATGATGGCACCATGATCGTGGTGGAGGGCGGCCGCCGCTACTTAGACGAGCAGTTGGAGGTCATCGTCACCCGCGTTCTTCAGACTGTGGCTGGTCGGATGATCTTCGCTGCGCCCAAGGGTAACTAGCTGATAGGTCGATAGAGCGCGCCTATGTCGGCCAGCCGTGAGTCAGTGGGTGCCATCATCGCTGCTGCCGGCCGCAGTCAGCGGATGGGTGGCAGGGATAAGCTGTTCGCCGTCGTTGGCGGCAAGCCCCTTCTAGCCCACACCCTCAGCGCCTTCGATGCCTGTCGTGGTGTGGACAGGGTGGTGCTGGTTCTTTCGCCAGAGAGCATGGAGCGGGGAAAAGAGCTGGTGGCCGAGGCTGGCTTTGGCAAGGTAGCGGCCGTCTGCCAGGGGGGCGAACGTCGTCAAGATTCGGTGCGTAACGGCCTGGAGGCGTTGGCGTCTTGTCAGTGGGTGGTGGTGCATGACGGGGCCCGCCCCCTGGTGACCACCGCCCTCATCGAGCGAGGCCTGGAGGCAGCGAAGAAGACAGGGGCAGCCATTGCCGCCCTGCCTATCGGAGACACAGTCAAAGAAGTGGAACCGCCGGACATCATCGGGCGCACGCTGTCGAGGGGTCGGCTGTGGGCCGCCCAGACGCCCCAGGTCTTCCGCTACGACATCCTGCGAGAAGCTCACCAGCAGGCTCAGGGTGAGGCCACCGATGATGCCGCTCTGGTGGAGATGCTGGGCTATCAGGTCAGGGTTTTCGAGGGCTCGCCCCGGAACATCAAGGTGACCACCACCGCCGACTTGGCCGTAGTGGAAGCGCTGCTCGCCCAAAGCAGGGTAGGTTAGACATGCGTGTGGGCATCGGCTATGATATACACAGATTTGAGAAGGGTCGTCGGCTCATTCTGGGGGGCGTGGAGATAGCGGGGGAAACAGGGCTGGCCGGCCACAGTGATGCGGATGTTCTCCTCCACGCTATCATGGACGCCCTGCTGGGGGCAGCGGGCCTGGGCGACATCGGCTGTTTCTTTCCGCCAGACGATCCGACCTACGCCGGGGCTGACAGCCTTAAACTGCTGGCCCAAACCGGCCAGATGGTAGCCCAGGTGGGCTACACGGTGGGGAACATGGATGCTACTGTCATTGCCGAGAAGCCCCGCTTGAACCTCCACATCCGATCGATGCGGCAGCGTATCGCTGACACACTCGACGTGCATGAGTCGAGGATAAGCGTGAAAGCTACCACCAACGAGGGTATCGGCGACATCGGTCGGGGCAAGGCGATTGCCGCCCTGGCTGTGGTCCTGCTGCAGGAACGTTAGGAAGAGAAATCGGTATGGCGTTATCTCAGGGGATCCTTCTTTCTCTGGCCGTGGCGGCGTGCTGTCGCTTGGTCTGCATATGTATAGAGGGGTGCCCCGCTGGGCCGGGACACCCCACAGACGGAGAAAGACAGCCGTGGACAGGAGGGATAGCCCGTGTCAGTCTTACGGGGCATTAAACGCGATATCGAAGCCGCGCGGGAGCGGGACCCAGCCGCTACCAGCGCACTTGAAGTTGTTCTGGCCTACCCCGGCTTTCATGCCCGCCAGCTCCATCGCCTGGCTCATTTCCTGTATGAAAGGCGTCAGCGCGTGCCGGCCAGGGTCATTTCCCACCTCAGCCGCGCCCTCACCGGCATCGAGATCCACCCCGGCGTCGAGATCGGCGATGGCTTCTTCATCGACCATGGCATGGGGGTGGTCATCGGCGAGACGACGCAGATCGGCGACAACTGTCACCTCTACCAGGGCGTGACCCTGGGGGGCACCAGCACCAAGCGGACTAAGCGCCACCCTACCCTGGGCGATAATGTGGTGGTGGGGGCTGGCGCCAAGCTTATTGGGGCAATAGACGTGGGGAATAACGTGCGCATCGGGGCCGGCTCTGTGGTGGTTTCCAATGTGCCCGACAACGCCACCGTCGTGGGCGTCCCCGGCCACGTGGTGGCCTATCATGACCCCGGCGACGATACGATCTTGAAACTGCCAGACCCCGAGTGGGATATTATTCAGCGGCTGGAAGGGCGAATCAAGAAGCTGGAGAAGAGCATCGCCGAACTGGAGAAGGCGAGGAAGCAGGAGCCAGCCGCCAGCCGGCACCAGGAGGATGCCTCTTGAAGCTCTACAACACCCTCAGCGGCAAGAAGGAGGACTTCGTCCCGGCGGATGGCCCGGTGAAGATGTACGTCTGCGGCGTGACACCCTACGACCGCAGCCACCTCGGCCACGCCATGAGCTACATCATCTTCGATGCTCTCCGCCGCTACCTGGAGTATCGCGGCCACGAGGTACGCCACGTCCAGAACTACACCGACATCGACGATCGTATCATCGACCGCGCCCAGCGGCAGGGCATCTCGCCTCAGGAGCTGACCGAGCAGTTGATCGCCGAGTATGCCGCCGAGATGGAGGCCCTCAACGTTCTGCCGGCCCACGTCTACCCCCGCGCTACCGAGGAGATCCCCACCATGATCGAGATGATCTCCACCCTAATTGACAAGGGCTACGCCTATGAGGTCGAGGGCGATGTTTACTTCCGCGTCAGCGCCAAGAAGGACTACGGCAAGCTTTCCGGCCGTACCCTGGAGGCCACGGCGGCTGGCGCCCGATGTGGCGTGGGGCGAGAGGTGGAGCCCGGCGAGAACAAGGAGCACCCGGGCGATTTCGCCTTGTGGAAAGCGACCAAGCCGGGAGAGCCCTCCTGGCCCAGCCCCTGGGGGCCTGGTCGTCCCGGCTGGCACATCGAGTGCTCCGCCATGTCGGTCAAGTACCTGGGCGAGACCCTGGACATCCACGGCGGCGGCATCGACCTTGTCTTTCCTCATCACGAGAACGAGATCGCTCAGAGCGAGGCCTACACCGGCTGCGAGCCCTTCGCTCGCTTCTGGCTGCACAATGGCTGGCTGTACCTCGGCGAAGAGAAGATGAGCAAGTCCCTGGGAAACATCATCCTCATCAGCGATGCTCTGGAAAAATACGGTGCCGATGGCTGCCGCCTGTTCGTCCTCAATTCCCACTATCGCAGCCCCCTCACCTACAGCGAGGAGGGGCTGGAGGCGGGCAAGCGAGCCGCCGAGCGCCTTCGCCTGGCCGCCTGCCTGCCCGGCGCCGGAGAGGGGCCTCCCCTCGATCCTGAGGCCTTTCGCCGCCGCTTCATCGAGGCCATGGACGACGACCTGAACACAGCCCAGGCCTTGGCCGCTCTGTTCGACCTGGCGCGGGAGATAAACCGCGCCCGCGACCAGGGCTGGCTGGTGGAGGAGGGCCAGGCGGCCCTGCGCGAGCTGGCGGGCGTCCTTGGCCTGACCCTGGCCGAGGGGGAGGTGGGGCTGGCTGCTCGCCCCTTCATCGACCTCCTGGTGGAGCTGAGAGATGATCTGCGGGAGGCCAAGCTCTATCAGCTCTCCGACAAGGTGCGCAGCCGCCTGGCCGAGCTGGGCGTCGCTCTGGAGGACACCTCGGAAGGCACGCGCTGGCGCCGCCGGGGCTAGCGAGAACAAGCTTCCTTCTCCTGGCTGGTTCATTCTTTGTGGGTAGGGGTTTTCGGACCATCCCGCGGGTTGAAACCCGCGGCTTCCCAGAATCGAAAACTTGGTGGTGCGGGATTTATCCTGCAGACTTAGCCGCTGGTGAACCGGGTACACCCTTCTCTTGCCCATTGCGTGCCCCTGGGGGTTGTGCTATCATCCGTGCTTGGCCTGTCCGCTGGACATTTTGCCTGCCGCCAGGCAGGAGCACGAAAGGGGGGATTGATGCACCTGATCATCGATGGCTACGGGGGTGATCCCCGCAGACTGGCTGACCTGGAACTTGTACGCGTGCTCTTAGACAGGGTCCCGCTCGAAATAGGGATGGCCAAGATCGCGCAGCCCTATGTTTGCCGTTATGAGGGCTCGAAGCCCAGCGATTGGGGCATCTCCGGCTTCGTGCTCATCGCCGAAAGTCACCTCAGCGTTCATACTTTCCCCGAACGTGGCCTGCTTTGGGCCGACATCTTCTCCTGCAAATCGTTTGACGCCGACCAGCTAGTGAAGGCAGTGCGAGAGGCCTTTTCCCTACGGGAGGCGCGGGTCACCCTGCTGGGACGGGGCCTGGAGTACAGCGAAGAGTTGACCCCGGCAGCCGCCCGCAGGGCATCTCCCTAGGGAGAGCGCCGGGTGCATGATCTGTTCGGCCCTTCCGTAACCCCTTTCCCCGTGGGCGACAAGGCCAGCGCTGCCGAGCTGGTGCGTCGCATGAGCGGTACCGCCTTTCAGGCCCGCAAGTTGGCCCAGGCGGTGCACATCTGGGACGCTATGCTCCAGGGCGACGTCACCATCTTCCTGGGCCTGGCAGGGGCTATGGTGCCGGCTGGCATGCGCTCGCTGGTTGCCTATCTCATCGAGAACCACCTCGTCGACTGTGTGGTGAGCACGGGCGCCAACCTCTACCACGACCTCTACGAATGCCTGGGCTATCGTCACTGGCAGAGCGGCCAGGAGACCGATGACCTCCGCCTGGCCAAGGAGCAGGTCTATCGCTTCTACGATGTGCTGGCCAGCGAGCAGGACTTCTCTCAGGGCGAGCGCTTCGTCACCGACTTCTCTCTGACCTTGGACCCCTCCCCCTCCTACACCACTCGCGAGTTTTTTCATCTTCTGGGGCAGGCGCTCGTGCCGGTGGCCAAGGAAGAGGGGATCCTGACGGCCGCCGTCCGGCAGGGCGTTCCCATCTACTGCCCGGCCCTGGGAGACAGCGTTTTCGGCCTGGCGATAGCGGAAGGTCGCCTGCACAGCGGCCCTCGCCTCACCTTCGACATCATCGCCGACGTGGTGGAGATGGCCCACATAGCCACCCAGGCCAAGACCAGCGGTGTCGTCTACATCGGTGGCGGCACCCCCAAGAACTTCGTCCAGCAGGCGGCGGTTGCCGCGTATCTCTTCGGTCGCGAAGGGTCGGGCCATCAGTACGGCATCCAGATCACCATGGACGAGCCCCATTGGGGCGGACTATCAGGCTGCACCTTCGAAGAGGCCCAGTCCTGGGGCAAGATGGCGCCTGACGCCACCTTCGTGACGGTGCGGGCCGAGGCCACCATCGCTCTGCCCATGATCGTGAGCGCCCTGGCCGAGGGCAGTGCCCAGGCCATCCGCGACCGGCGGCGGCCCGTTATCTCCTTCGAGGGTCTCGCGGGGGCGTAGTTAGGAGTGGCGGTCACGCACTGTAGCTGCAGGGCTTCTCCGCCGAAAACGGAGTCCGCAAGGCGGACAGCCCTGCTTTTGGAGCGGGCAGACCTGAAGGTCTGCAGCTACGCTGAGGCTTAGCGACGGCCGATGGCTCAGGAGCGCTTCTTCCCCCGCATTACCTTCGCTGCCATCCCCGAGGAGTACGCTCGCTTCGAGCGCGCCCGCGTGGTGATCCTGCCCGTCCCCTACGAGAGCACCAGCAGCGGCCGTGCCGGCTGCCGCGAGGCGCCACGAGCGATCATCGAGGCCTCGGAGGAGATGGAGCTGTACGACTTCGATCTGGAGTGCGAGCCCTATCGAGTGGGCATCCATACGCTGGCGGAGATGATGCCTCACACGGGTGGCCCGCAGGCCATGGTGGAGCGGATGGAGGAGGTAGTAGGGGAGCTGATGGACGGCGGCAAGTTCGTGGTGACCCTGGGGGGCGAGCACACGCTGACCGTGGGGGCCGTGCGAGCGCACAAGCGGCGCATCGCCAATCTCTCCGTTCTTGCCCTTGACGCCCACGCCGACCTGCGGCAGGAGTATTTGGGCACCCCCTACAATCACGCCTGCGTCCTCCGCCGCCTTTTGGATGACGGCTGCCCCCTGGTGCAGGTGGGGCTGCGCAGCGCGACTCGTGAGGAGCACGAGCTCATCCGCGAGCGAAAGCTGCCCTTCTTCTCGGTCCCGGCCTATCGTGCTCTGGCGGGTGGCCCGCGAGAGGTTGTCTCCGGCCTGAGCGAGGACGTCTACGTTACGATCGACGTGGACGCTTTCGACCCCTCGCAGATGGCGGCGGTGGGCACCCCCGAACCGGGGGGCCTTCTGTGGGACGAGGTGGCAGACCTGCTGGCGGCTGTGGCCAGCGAGAGGCGAATCGTGGGCTTCGACGTGACGGAGCTGGCTCCCCGCCTGGGTCCCTTTGCCAACGCTCAGTTGGCGGCCAGGCTGGTCTATCGCCTCATTGGCCTGGCGCTACCTGCCCCCGAAGAGTCCTGATCTGCTCCAGGTGCTCGCTAGCGTGGTCGGCCAGGAGTTGGGCGTACTGAGCTATGCTCATCGGGCCCCGCTCCTCATGGCGGCCCCTGCGTTGCCACTCCTCCTCGCCTAGGTTCTCCAGCAGGTAAGCGAGGCCACCCGAGAAGGCTCTCAGGGCAGTCAGCACAAGGGGCATGCCCTCGCTCTGGTAGTCGCGCTCGCGGGCCAGAACCTCCTGATCGTACGCCGGCAGGAAGGGGTCATCCTCGCTGAGCATGTGGCGGATGCGCTCGCCATCGATCTCGAAGGAATCGCGCAGGTGGCAGCAGACCTCCTTGATCGACCACTCGCGCGGCGCTGGCCGCCAGCGGAGGGCGTCTTCGGAGAGGCCCTGCACCAGCTCCTCTATCTGGCTTGGCAGGGCACGCAGAGCATCCGCGATCTCTTGTCGGGTCATAACACCTTGTTTCTCCGCGCGTTACACATTTGACGCAGGACTGGCTGCCTCGCTTACGGCCGAACTCACGGCCTCAAAAATCTCGACTCCAGAGCCCGCCTGATTGGACTTGAGGCGATACTTGTCTCGGATAGAGCCAGCGTTCTCCGACGTGATTTCAATGTCCAAGAGATAGGAGAAGCCACCGACTAGGCGGTACTGATCTCGCTGATCGCTTCGGAATACGACCAGCGGGAAGACGGGCCCGGATAGTTCGGCAATATCGAGAACGCCCTGGGTAGAAAACGTGAGCTCTTTGCCGCCGCCGTCTTTCGATGACCACTGAAGATAGGTTGAATGCTTATCTGTCTGCAGTTGTGGGCCGTGTGTGTTGGTCTCAATCTCTACAGAGAAGAGATAGCCCGTGCAACCTCTCACCCTGTCTTCACCCAGGTTAGTCACTTGGAGACAGGCATACTCCGGTTGACCGTGTCGTTCTATGGGCCTTACGGTCAACTTGGGCTTGTACTTGTCCAGTCGCATCTGAAGCCGGATCCCAGCGATGAAGAGCAGAACCGCGGCCGCAATTGCGGCGTACGCAATGATGAGCAACCAGCGAGGGGCATCAGGGGCTGGGTTGGGGGCAAAGGCGCCTGCGCCAATCAGGCCTACGCCGACAAGCACAGCCTGCGCGATCTGGAACCAACCCCATGCTTGTTCGGATCGACGCAGCGGCCCGATCGTGAAGAGCACAAATGCACACGTGGCACGCAGCAGTCGCCACATGACGCCAGCGTAGCACTCGAGCCTCCGTGAAGTAAACAACTCGGCTTTCTCACTAGGTTGCGCTGGCCTTGTACTCCCGCAGCCGCTCTTCGACCTGCTGGCGGCTGGGGACGGCCGCTGTGCCTGTTGCCTCCACCGAGACGCTGGCGGCGGCGGCGGCAAACAGCGCTGCCTGCCAGGCGTCATCCGTCTCGACGTAGCGGCTGAGGAAGGCGGCGGCGAAGATGTCGCCGGCGCCCGTGGGGTCGACCTCCTCGGCCGGGATCGGCGGCACTTCGCGCCAGCGGTTCTCACTCCACAGGCGAGCACCCTTGGCTGCTCGCGTGAATGCTAGGAGAGGCACCTGGGCTGCCCAGCGGGTCAGCGCTTCCTCCGCCTCGGTGGGCGGCAGATCCTCGTCGGACACAAAGATGGCCCGGCTGCGCTTGAGGAGAATGCGCGGCTGCCAGCGGCGGGGCGACGCCTGCTCCACTCGGCCGTCGGGGCGGATGATGCGCAGCCATCCCTGGGGGGTGATGGCCAGCAGAGAGCGGGGGAAGCAGCGCGCTACCTCTTCCTCCACCTCGCCTACCAGCGGCCCCAGCAGGACGATCCTGGCCTCCAGCAAGTCCTGGGGCACGTCGCTGGCAGCGATGTTTCGTGCTTTTGCCCAAACGTATTGAAGGCGCCGTTTGGGGCTGTAGACGTTCTCGAAGACGGTGGTTTCGTCGGAGGGGAGCAAGCGGACGTCGATGTCGGGCAGAAGCAGCGACGGGTCCAGGTCGCTGGCGGCGCTGGAGAGGACGGCCGTACGCAGGCCCAGCTTGCTGGCGGTGAGGGAAGCGTAGGCGGCCGTACCGCCTAGGCGCCAGCCTTCTGCCGCCTTGTCCTTAGCCAGGTGGCCGATGACGAGGAAATCGGGCGCCCCCATCGGCGTTGCTAGGGTGAGCGGCGCTTGAGGGAGATGGCTACCTTGCGACTTTCTCCGTCGCCCAGGCTGAAGCTGGCAACCTGGGGGTCATCGGCCAACGCCAGGTGGACGATGCGCCGCTCGTTGGCGGGCATCGGCTCCAGGGTGATGGTGCGACCGGTGGTTTTGACCTTCTCGGCCAGGCGGAGGGTCAGGCCCTTTAGGTTTTCCTCGCGTCGGCGCCTGTAGCCCTCAACGTCCACACTGACCAGGGCTTTCGACTTGAGCTGGCGACTCACCATATGATTCACCGTGTACTGAAGAGCGGCCAGGGTGGAGCCGCGCCGTCCGATGAGGATGCCCAGGTCCTCGCCGGCCACGTCCAGGACGGCGCTCGCCCTACCCAACCCGTCGCCGGGGGTCTCGGGCAGGCGCGATGTCACTTCGGCGTCGATGTCCATGAGCTCCAGCAGGCGCTGCAAGAACTCGATGGCCATCTTGATGGTTGGGCTCTCCAGGCCGACCTGCTCCGTGGTGGTTGGTCTCACCACAACGCGAGCGTCCTCGCCGCCGAGGCCAAACAGGCCGGTTCGGCCGGCGCTGATAATCTCTACCTCAACCTGGGGGCGATCCAGTTGCAGTTGCTCCAGGGCGGAGGCTATCGCGTCATCAACGGTCTTTCCGCTTGCCTCTACTTCTTCCATGTCTCAACCTCTTCTTCTTGCGCTTACCCTCCGTGGACTGGTCAGCCTCGACAGGTTCCTCGGCCGCCTCTTTTTCCTTGGGCGACGGCCCCTCTCGGCGGCTCGCTTGCCGGTCGGCCGGGGCGGCGGATGGCGGCATGAGGACGGTGCGCCAGTTTATTCGCTCTGGGCCGTGGGTGAAGTAGTACATGGCGACGCCGATTATATTGCTCATGGCCCAGTACACGCCCAGGCCGCTGGGAACCTGCAGGGTAAAGAAGGCGAACATGAGGGGCATCATCCACAGCATCATCTGGTTGGTCGATTGAGTGCGGGGGTCGGTGGCGGTTGGAGTGGCTAGCCGCTGCTGAACGTAGGTCGAGGCGAACACTATGAAGGCCAGGATCAGACTCGTATCCGGCTGGCCCAGGTCCATCCACAGGAAGTTGTTCTCCAGGGGCACCGCCTGCTCGATGTAGCCCCAGGGATAGAGCCGCTGCGATAGGCCTATGACGCTCTCGGGCGTTCCCCCCACTGTGATCCTCAGGGCTCGGTAGAGGGCAATCCAGATGGGGAACTGAACAAGCATGGGCAGGAGGCAGCCCAAGGGATTCACTCCCGCCTCGCGGTAGAGCTTCATCGTCTCTTCCTGGCGGCGCTTGGGGTCCTTGTACTTCTTCTGGAGCTCCTGCATTCTGGGCTGAAGGCCAGACAGGGACCGCGACGACCGGATCTGGCGCAGAGTGAGGGGCATGGTGAGCAGCCGCATCGAGATGGTGAAGACGATGATGGCCACCCCGAAGTTGCCCAGGAAGATGTTGTTGAGGATGACCAGGGCGTTGGTTATGGGGTTGATGAAAATGAGATCCCAGAGAAACATGCCCCAGCTACCTCAATCGGTTAGAACCAGCAGCTTGGCTCTACCGTCCTTGCTCACTGTAAACAGGTCGCCGCCCTGAGCGCTGATGTAGGCCGTGGCTCCCTGGGCCTGGGGGTCGGACAGGACCGTCCTGGCTAGCTCGATGGGCAGGGGCCACACGAGCTGGCCATCCTGGGGGTCCAGCCCGTACAGCTCGCCCTTGCGGTTAACGATGAGCAGCACGTCCTCGAGGAGCACCGGCGCCGACCGCACGGGAGCGCCTGTATCCTGCTCCCACTTGAGGTTGCCGTCGTTCACATCCAGGGCGTAGACCTTGCCGTCCAGGCAGCCGGCGTAGACGCTGTCCGCCAGAACCAGCGGCTGCGTCCAGAACCAGTCGTCGGCCTTGAATTGCCACTTCTCTTCGCCGCTAGCGGCATCCAGGGCGCGGATCCTGCTGTCCAATCCTCCCACCAGGAGAGTGCCGTCGACCAAGACGGGCGTGGACGCAAGGCCGCCCTTGGCCTTGAAGGGCTTGTCCCAGCGCTCTTCGCCGCTGTCAGCATCCAGGGCGTAGACTTTCTTGTCCATGGACGCCACGTAGACTACGCCATCTGCCACCAGCGGGGTCGTCCAGATGGCATCTCCTGTCTTGAAGCGCCAGCGCTCCTGGCCGCTGGCGGCATCCAGGACGTAGAGGTGGCCGTCGTCCGAGCCCACGTACACCACGTTGTCCTGAACGACGGCGTTGCCGACGATGGGGCCGCCGGTCTTTAGCTGCCAGCGGATGTCGCCGCTGGCCAGATCCAGGGCATACAGCCAGCCGTCGTAGGCGCCGAAGTAGACGATGCTGTCGGCCACCACTGGTGTGCTGTAGATTGCCTCCGGGTTGATCTTGCCGCCGTCAGGGTGCCTCTGGTCTTTGAGGGGGAAGCGCCAGAGCACCCTGCCGCTCGAGTCCTGGATGTCGACGGCGGCCATTTCTCCCCGTTCGATGCTGGCCACCAGTCGGTCGTCTACCAGCGTTGGCCCTGCCCAGCCCTCGGGCCGGGCGATACCGGTGCACGCTGTGGCAAGGAAGAGGGTCGACAGCACCAGCAGGAGGACAAAAGACGACCCTACATGCTTCTTACTTCGAACCGTATTCCTCCTGGCAGAGGCGATGTTCGGAAGCTCGCCCTGGCTGGCCTGATGGATGGGCTAGGGGACAGGGTCATAACCGCCGGCGCTGAAAGGATGGCAGCGGAGCAGGCGTCGCAGCGCGAGCCATCCCCCCTTTGCTAGACCATAGCGCTGGACGGCTTCATGGCTATACCGGGAGCAGGTAGGAAGGTAGCGACAGGAGGGCGGCATCGTCGGGGAGATGTGCCGCTGGTAGAAACGGATGGTTGTCAGGACTGCTCTCTTCACCGTTCCTCCCTCGCCTGCTGCCCAACAGGGTCAGCCCCATCCAAAAGGCGAGCACGGGATAGCAGGTTGGCTATCGCCTCTTGTAATTCGTGATAACTTGCCCTGGCAGCCGGAGGTCGTGCCAAAAGGATCAGGTCCCATCCCGGCTGGACGGTTAGAGGACGCAAGCCCTCCCTCATTCGCCGCTTGAGCCGATTTCGTACTACTGCCTTGCCCACACGCTTGCTAACAACGAATCCGCAGCGGTGGTGAGCCAGGTCGTTAGGCAAGGCGCGCAACACTAGGAACTGGGTGGCCCAGGCGCGACCCTTTCGATAGACGCTAACAAAGTCCTTGCGTGCCTTCAGCCGTTCCCTCTTCTTCATATGGCGACAGCCTATGGCGGCAAGCCGTGGCTAGACAGTGAGACGCGAACGCCCCCTGAGCCGTCGGCGTTCGATTACGTGACGACCGCCGCGGGTACTCATGCGAGCACGGAATCCGTGCTTCCGCTTGCGAGGGATTCGTTTCGGCTGGTAGGTTCGCTTGGGCACAACCCTCTCCACTACTTCAGGCTGCGCACATTATACTTTAGGGCTCGCGGCGGGGTCAATCGAGCCTGCCCGGCGGCAGGCGGGTTCCTCTACGAACCTGGGCTGGCCAGGAGGGTGGGCTGGGCGACACCGCCATAGACAAAGCGGTACATGGCGTAGTTCTCCAGTACTACCTTCACATAGGTGCGGGTCTCGGTGATGTCCATGAGCTCGACGAACAGGTCCATGTCCGTGGTGGGAAGGCTTTCCCACCAGCGGCTGGCGTTGCCCGGGCCGCCGTTGTAGGCGGCCAGGGCAAGGAAGAGGTTGCCGTCGAAGAGATCGAGTTGGGCACCCAGGTAGTGGGCACCGAAGGGGATGCTCACCAGCGGCCGCAGCAGGTCTGAGGCGGAGAAGTCTTCGATGTTCAGTTTCTGGGCGATCTCTGAGCCGGTGAGGGGCATAACCTGGGTGAGACCGAGGGCACCGGCGGGCGATCCGGCTGTGGGGTCGAAGAAGCTCTCCTGGCGGATCATGGCCAGGAGGAGGAGAGGCGACAGGCCGTTCTCGGCGGCGGCGGCATCGATCAGCGGCGCGTAGTCCAGCGGGTAGGCCAGCTCCAGAAGGGCCCGCGGGGCCTGCCCCAGGGGGAAATCGGCGCTTTTCAGCAACTCGGTGGCGGCGCGGGCTGCCACGTGGGTGAGGCCGAGTTCGTGCAAGGCGCGCGCCAGATGGTAGAGGCCCCATGGCTGCGAAAGGCTCTGGTCGATAAGCCAGAGAAACTCGCTTGCCGCTTTCCGCGTCAGGCCTAGCCGGTGCAGCTCCTGTCCCCGCTGCCAGGCTGGCAGGGTGAGGGGCGACGGGTCGGTCGCCAGAGTCTCCGGCCCCCAGAGGGAGGCCAGCCATCTTTCGGCTGCATCCCAATCAGGAGCGGCCGTCGCCTCTATGGTCTCGTCGGGCCCGGCCGGGAGGGTGGCGGCGGCCTGGTCCGTAAGCCAGGCTTCGGCTCGCAGGGCATAGAAGCTGGTGGGGGCGGCTTCCAGCGCCTGCTGGAAGTGGGCGGATGCTCCCTCTCTGTCATCGAAGAACACCAGGTCTGTCTGTCCCAGCCAGAGATGGGCCTGAGCACGGCGCTCGGGGTCGGTGAAGGCGTCTAGCATCTCTTGCCAGGCGGTGCTGGCCGCCGTCGGATCGCCGGCCTGGTAGGGGAACAGACCGCTGAGTAAGGCTGCCCTGGGCGCCCAGGGGGAGTCAGGGTAGGCCTGCCAGAACTCTCGGTGGGCTGCGGCGGCTTCAAGCGGCCTTGCCAGCTCCTCAAGAAGGAGGGCACGGGCCCAGGCCGCATCCTCAGCTACATCTCCGCCAGGGTCGGACTGGAGGGAGGCCTCGTAGTCGGCTAGGGCCTCTTCCGTCTCGTCCTGGCGCTCGCGTATGGCCCCTCGATAGTAGTGGGCTACCGCCGCTTGGGGCGCAGGCGCTTTGCCTGTCAGGAAGGAATCAAAGGCGGCCAGGGCTTCATCGTAGGCCCGCTGGTGGTAGTGGACGATTCCTTGAGTCAGAAGGTCCAGCGGCACTTCCGCCATCAGGAGCGAGTCAAGGGCGTTCGGCGCCTGGGGCGACTCAGGGTGCTGCTCTACGATGTCCAGCAGCGCTTGCTGCCAGCGCTCGCCGTCACCCAGGCGGCGGCTGAGGCTGGCGATATGAGACAGGGCCAGGGCCTTGTAGGTGTCGGAGGCGTTCTCTTGGAGGAGCCTCTCATACCACTGGATGGCCTGTTCGTCGTCGCCCGTCTCTCGATAGATGTCGGCCAGCTTCAGAAAGAGGGTGGGCGCCAGCGAGGGCGGCACGTCGAGGGCCAGGGCCTTCTCCAACTCCTGGGCGGCCTTGTCGTAGCGGCCCTCCTGGACGAGAAGCTGGGCCAGCTCCTGGCGGGCGTAGACGGCCGCAGGCCTATCATCGTCGGCGTAGTCCTCTAGGGACTCGCGTGCCTTGTCCCCCTCGCCTAGGGTGGCGTAGGTCTGGCCCAGCAAGAAGCGGGCGCGCAGACTCTCTTCCTGCGAGGGTTTGGCGTCAATATAAGCCTCGAGTTCGGTGACGGCATCGGCGTATCGCTCGATGGTGATGTAGGTCAGGGCCAAATCGTAGTGGGCCTGCTGCTGGGCCTGGCCGTCGGATTGTTGGATCACTCGCTGATAAGCGGCCACGGCCTCCTCATACTCGCCGTTCCGCTCGTACTCGCGGGCTGCCGCCAGGGCGGGCGTCGTCTCGCTGAGTGCGGTAGTGGTGGCAGTGGCCTCCGGTGGGGGCGCGGTTTCGCCGCCGCAGGCCGCAAGCAGGGCCAGCCCCACTGTAGCCAGCACGGCTATCCCGGCTCTGAAGCGAGTCTTCGTGGTGTTCTGTAGCATGACGTTCATCTGCTGGCCCGTCTTCGTCGTTGACAGTGCTCGAAGCGAAATGTTACGCTACCCCAGACTGCTCAGGCAAGGCGGCGGAGGCGGCCATGAATGTGATTCGTTGTACGGTGGTGGATAGGCAGGGAGCCGTCAGCTTCATCGTCCAGGCTGATGCCCTATCGGCTCTGACTGCTGCCTGCTCGGCCAGCCCTTCTAGCCTGGAGGAACTGCTGGCGGGAGCGGAGTCTTACTATCATAACCTTAAAGAGCAGGTGCTCAACGGCCTGGCCATCTTTGAAGAACATAACGCCAAAGGCAACTATCAGGTCATCCATCGCGCCCTGGATTTCTGTGCTCCCCATGAGCAGCCTGTGTTTCGAGTCGTCGACGAGTTCACCCGCGAAGCCAGCTTACGGCCCGTGAAGGCGGGCGCTGTCGTCTTCAACCTGCGGGCCAAACGCATCATCCAAATTGTTAACACTTATCAGGAGATACGGCGCACGGGCCACGCTCGCGTGTTCGATGGTAGTGGCCTCACCGATTCCGTCTACAGTTATCGCCTGCCGAAGGATTGGGCCCTGGTCCCCTGAGAGGCGCCGTCTGGCCTTATAGAAACCTTTTCTGCTTGGGCGCGTTTTAGATTAGCGAATGGCTATGCAGCTCCAAAGTGCATCTTCAGACCCCTGGCAGGGGCGTCCGCTGTGGGCGGAGATCGACCTGGACGCTCTGGCTGATAACGTTCGCCTTCTCAAGAGTCAGGCCAACGGAGCTGCCCTTATGGCTGTGGTCAAGGCTAACGCCTACGGCCATGGTGCCGTGGCGGTGGCACGAGCAGCCTTGGCCGCCGGCGCCGATCGGCTGGGCGTCATCTGCGTCGACGAAGGGGAGCAGCTTCGCCGGGCTGGCATCACTGCGCCCATCCTGGTGATGGGCCACGCACCGTTGGAGGAGGCCCAACGTCTGGTCGACCTTTCTCTCACCCCCTCGGTTGTCTCTGACCAGACAGCTCTCGCCCTTGCCCGCATGGCCAGCGAGCGGGGGATCGAGATGCCTGTCCACCTGAAGGTGGACACCGGCCTCAACCGCTACGGCCTTCCCCGCAGCGAGGCCGCTGACCTGGGCCGCTGGCTGCGCAACTTGGCGGGCATTCAGGTGGAGGGCCTGTTCACTCACTTCGCCTCGGCTGACGAGGGGGACAAGAGCTACACGATAGAGCAGTACAGGCTCTTTCTATCGGTGGCCGAGCAACTGAACTGGGTGCCCATTCGTCACGTGTCCAACACGGCTACCCTTTTGGACATTCCCGATATGAGTTTGGAGATGGTGCGGCCGGGCCTGGGTATCTACGGCTGTTATCCCTCGACCCATGTGAAACGAAACCTACCCCTCAGGCCTGTGCTGTCCCTCAAGGGCCGCCTGGTTCGTGTGACCCCCATCGCGCCGGGTGAGTCTGTGGGCTACGGTCGTACGTGGAGGGCATCCCGTCCCAGCCTCATCGGTCTGGTGATGTGCGGCTATGCGGATGGCCTGCCCCGCGCCCTCTCCAATCGTGGTAGCGTGCTCGTCCGCGGGCGGCGGGCGCCGATCGTGGGGCGGGTCTGCATGGACATGTGCATGGTGGATGTCAGCGACATCCCCGATGTGGCCGTGGACGACGAAGTGGTGATCATCGGCCGCCAGGGGGAGCAGGAGATATCGGCTGACGAGTTGGCCGAGCTGTGCGACACTACTAGCTACGAGATACTGTGCGGCATCTCCGCCCGCGTGCCCCGCCTCTATCTGCGGCAGGGTCGCGTCGTTTCCAAGCAGACGTTGGTGATGGAGCTTCAGGAGGAAGTGACGGCGGATGTCCCCGAGGGAGTGCTGGTCGAGGAGTCTTCGGCCGGCGGTGCTTGAGCAGATTGACAGAGAGTTTGGACTAATCTAACTTCTCCTTGTGAGTAAGCGTTCTGGTTCTGAAGAGGAAAGCTATCCCGCCGAGGGAATGGAGGCGGCGAAGAGCGGGGTACAGCGGCACCCCCTGCTCATCTTTGGTATTGCCATCTTTGCCGCTGCTGCCTTCTACCTGGCTCTCATCGTGGCCACCCAGGCCGACAACATCTTGCTGCCCGGCAATGAACTCAACCTGCCCGGTCTCAATAGGCTGCCTGGCGTAGATAGCGGCAACGCCGGCGCTGCCAGCATCGAGGAGCGGATCAACGTCCTGGTGATGGGCCTCGACCGCC
>Ga0315553_10001112_pt1 | contig 22782 bp, 17 predicted proteins | sample SalMarSW160140MG_FD_203099 | JGI IMG/M metagenome (GOLD analysis project Ga0315553, IMG submission 203099) | Salt marsh sediment microbial communities from the Plum Island Ecosystem LTER, Massachusetts, United States - Salt Marsh Sediment SW1601-40 ... | reverse complement strand
GTGCCGAGGATGCCGACTGTTTCGACTGGGCCAATGCGGAGGATGCGGGCCACGTGCCGAATTGCACGAAGACAGCCAAGCCAATCCCAAGCACAATACGCGAGTTCATCATTATTAAGATTTGGGCCTTGAGTACGGAGAATTGAGCCACCTGCGGCAGCTATTTATCCTAGATTCACCGCATACTCGCGTCAACGACAGGGGCACGCAGCCGCTGTCGCACCACGTTGTGCGGCGGAAACTTGCGACGGTGCCGCATCCACGTGGCCGGGTGAGGACACTCACCTAGGAGGGTGAAAGATTGTGCGGGCCGTGTGTTGTGGCCGAGTGGAGTACTCCGCCAGCGGGGGCTTTGGGAGCAGCAGGTTTTTGGATCAGCGGGGACATCCGCTGAAATAACCATTGTCGGACAGCACGAATTGACGATTTGGCAAGGCGGCTATCAGGCGTTCCATTAACCAAGTTGCCGAGAGCCGTCCGGTTCTCAGTGCCCGGCGATCCGCCGCGTATGTTAGAATGACTTGCACCGGAGGCTGAGAACCTGTTGAGGTTGAGAACCAGATAACGATGGCAGGTGGACGATTGACCCTGGTTAGCAGCGGCTATTGAATTCGATCAAACTCATTGAACGCGAGTGGCTGATGCGAGGCAGTGGCAGGAGTGTGCTGGAGAGTGACAGTGCCGCCTGGGTGGCGAGTCTCATTCTGCATCTTCTGATTCTCGCGGCGTTGACTTTGGCCACGTTTTCGCTCCGCGAGGAGGAGCGTCCACTGGTTTTGTCGGCTATCTCGGACGTCGAGCTCGAAGACGCCACTCCGCAGGAGTTCGACTATGCCGACGAGATTTCGCCACAGGTTGGTACGCACGAGGCGGGCGGCGTGCTGGCCGCCCATCCCGTCGCGCTGGAGCGGTTCGACACGCCGGAACTGCGTGAGCCGGAGTTTCCCGAGATCGTTTCGGAAGTGCAGATTCAAGAGCAGCCGACGGCGGAGGTGCCGCGCGGTCCGTTTGAGGGCCGCGACGCGGTGATCCGTGGTGCCGGCACCATCGGAGCCAGCAGCACGATTGGGGCGGTCGATCGCATTACACACGAGATTCTGCTGTCCCTGGATCAGCGGCCGACGTTGGTCGTGTGGTTGTTCGACAGCTCGGGCAGCATGCGTCGCCAGCGGGAAGCAGTTCGCCAACGGTTTGAGCGTATCTACGAGGAACTTGGCGTCATCGAGGCCAGCTCCAACCCGGCATTTGCCAAGCACGAGGACAAACCGCTGCTCACGTCGGTGGTGGCGTTTGGCGAGAGGGTCGATGTGATGACGCCGAAGCCCACCGACAATATCGACGAGATTCAAGCGGCCGTCGCCAGCATTGAAAGGATGAAAGCGGACGAAAAAGGGATCGAGAACGTTTTTACTGCGGTGTGCCAGGTGGGCAAGGCGCTACTACCGTACCGCATTCAATCACCCAAACGGAACGTGATGTTCGTGATCTTTACCGACGAAGCGGGCGACGATCCGCAGAATCTCGACCAGGCCGTGATGCTCTGTCGCAAATATCAGATACCGGTGTACGTTGTCGGTGTGCCGGCACCGTTTGGCAGACAAGAATCAGAAGTGAAGTACATCGACCCGAACCCAAACTTCGACCAGACCCCGATCTGGGCTCCCGTCCACCAGGGGCCTGAATCGTTGTTTCCCGAACGAATCAAGCTCCACTTTGCCGGCATCGGGCGGCGGGACGACCTGTTCGACTCGGGGTTTGGCCCATTCGGCCTGACCCGGCTGGCGCTGGAAAGCGGCGGCATGTACTTCGCCGTTCACCCGGACCGCACGACAGGCAAGCGCTTGGGCCGCAACGACATCACGGAGCTCGCCGCCCATTTTGCCCGATTCTTCGATCCGACCGTGATGCGCAAATACCGGCCCGATTACGTTTCTGTACAGCAGTATGAACAGTTGCTGCGTGAGAACCGGGCGCGGCGGGCGTTGGTCGAGGCGGCCCGGCTCTCGTGGGTTACACCGCTCGAAGCGGTGCGGACGAATTTTCCGCGGCGCGACGAGGCGTCACTGTCGAATCTTCTCTCGCTGGCGCAGCGCGACGCCGCCAAGCTGGAACCAAAGGTCAACGCCATCTATGAAACTCTGCGCGAGGGCGAAGCGGACCGGCCAAAGCTCCACGAGCCCCGCTGGGAGGCAGGCTACGATCTGGCCATGGGACGCGCGCTGGCCGTGAAGGTGCGGACCGAGGGCTACAACGCCATGCTGGCCAGGGCCAAGAATATGAAATTCAAGGACCCGAAGAGTGATACCTGGCGATTGCGACCGGCCGATACGATCACGATTGACAGCTTGCTGGCCAAGCAGGCAAAGGAGGCGAAGACGTATCTGGAGCGCGTGGTAAAAGAGCACCCAGACACACCGTGGTCGGTGCTCGCCGTGCGCGAGCTTCGCCAACCTTTCGGTTGGGCGTGGAGCGAGCACTACGCGGGCGTCAGCGTGCCGCGGCAGCGGGAAGCCGGGGGCAATGGCAGAGGGCCGCGCGACGATAAACTGCGCGTGCTGACCAAACCGAAACCGCGCCGCAAACCGCCGGCACTCTGAGCAGGTGATGCTGACTGTTCAGCGCTGGGCGGTTGCGTCCAGGGCAAAGTCAAGGTGAGCTTCGTGCTTGTAAAAGTGCCGGGCAAAGCGCTCGGATAGCACTGTCAGATACTGTTCTCTGAACTGATCTTGCGTCTTGTCAGCGGTCGGCACACCACCAACTGACGGGAAGCGATTCTCGCCCAGCTCTTTTTCCCAGACCAGCTTGCCGTTGTTCTGCATGTCGTAAACGCTGAGTGTGACTTCAGCCATTCCCTGGTAGAGCGTCGGTCCCTTAGTCAGACTGAATTCCTCCAGATCCAACAGCACGACGACGTCGGCGTTAACCGCCTTAGCCAGATCTTTGAAGTTCTCGACGTCGTCCTCGTCGATCCAGTTATCCACTTCCCTTTGATCGACCACGTCGACGTCTTTCACGTTAATCTCGAGCAGATAGGAGACCCGACGCGCGAGATCGCGGTCAACGTGCGGATAGCGAAAACCCAGCGAGGCAGGCGGACGGCAAACGACCACCGCGCGCTTCCCAACGAGGCCGTCGTACTCGGCGTCGACAAGGTTGCCGCCGTTCCAGACATAGGCCGCCGTGGCCAACGCGTGCACACATCCGGCCGCCGGCACGAGCGCGGCGGCGAGTAAGAGCATTGCCACCTTTTGCCCGCCCCTTGGGCGAACTCTCACGTGGGAACGATCCATCGTCTCTCCTCGTCAGGTGTTCGTAACGCTGTGATTCACCAAGGTCTTGTTGAGTCGTGTGCAAGTGACGCCGTAACTAGCGCGAATCGCGCTCACATGAGCCGGTACCCGATCTGCTGTGTCCGCCGGTAACGGCTCTGCAAGCGGAATGCCCAAGTGATATTTGCTCTAAAGTCGCGTCACGATCGAAAAGGTCTCGTTTGAAGAGAAAACTGTCGGTTCGCCGCACTGTGCCAGTCATCCCGAGCAGAGACGGCAAACCCAATCGACCAACGTTATCGCTACGAGAATGCAAAGAATCAGGAGAGTACCTCGTGTCGTCGGACTTGCACCGAGATATCGGCCGGCCGTTGCCGAGGCCAAGGCCCAGGGGCACGCGAGCACCGCAAGCACGCCCAGCAAAGCGCCGCCGACGTTGGCCGCGCATGCCGCTGACAGGTCGCCGCGGACCAGATTCGCCCACGACGTCGTCATGCCGCACGAGGGACAACGAACTCCGAACAAATGAACCATGGTACACGGTGGCAAACCCAACTGTTGATGAGTTCCATATCCGCTGCTGCTGGGCTGCAAAACTCGAGCAGTAATCAATAGCGCCAGCAGCACCAGTCCGCCGACACCCAGCATCAGCCGCTCGGATCGAGCAAGCCGGGCTGACGAAAGCGATTGTGAACGAGCCGGGTACATCGGAAAAGTGTGGGAGGTTAGCGAAAACGACCGGGCGACACAAGGCGTTTTTCGAGCGTGCGAGGAACTGCCCCAGATGCAATGAATCACTTTTGCTAGCTACCTTCAACCAACAACCAACAACCAGCTACCAACAACCAGCTACCAGCTACCAGCTACCAGCTACCAGCTACTAACACAGCTCGGATAGGCTGTGCGATTCTTCCTCGGTCACGACCAGTCGCTCGATGGCAGAGGCGCGGCCGGTCTTGGGATCGGCCTCGACGATCGTGCCGTTGAGACGGACATCGCCTGTGGCGACTTCAAAGAGGGTCGGATTGAAGGTGAGGGTGGTTTCCAACACCCGTTCCGTGCGTCGGCCGATAATGCCATCGTGCGGCCCGGTCATGCCGACATCGCATTGAAAGGCCGTGCCGCCGGGCAACAAACACGAATCGGCCGTGGGGACGTGCGTATGGGTTCCCAGTACGGCCGTCACGCGGCCGTCGAGATACCGGCCCATCAACTGCATTTCGCTGGTCGCCTCGGCGTGAAAGTCGACCAGGATAACCTTGATATCCGCAGGAAGGGCGCCGAGTACGCGGTCGGCGGCTCGCCAGGGGCAGTCGGTCGGACGCATGAACAGTCGGCCCATCAGCGAAAACACGGCCACGCGGTAACCACTGCGGCTGGTCAATATCATCCACGTGCGGCCGGTGGCCTCTTCCGGGTAGTTGGCCGGCTTGACGATGTTGGTTTGCGACTGCAGCACGTTTTGGATCTCGCGACGGCGATAGATGTGGTCTCCCAGAGTGATGCCATCGACGCCGGCCTCGATGAGCCGATTGTAAATGGCGGGCGTGAGCCCCGAACCGCCGGCGCTGTTTTCCGCATTGGCGACGACAAGGTCGAGCTGTCGCTGGCGCACCAATCCCTTGAGGCATCGCTCGACGATGGCACGTCCCGGTTTGCCGACAATATCGCCAATGAATAGTATACGCACGGAAGGTCAGTTCAAAGTTCGAGGTTCAACGTTCAACGTGGGGAAAGAACTTACAGTAGTCGGCATCCCACGCTCCGCAATTCCCATCTCCCGGTTGCCGTTACCCGTCTCCTATTACCCACCGATCACCGCGCGATTTCCGTGACACGCGTTTCGCGCAGCACGGTCACCTTGATTTCGCCCGGGTAGGTGAGTTGCTGTTCGAACGCCCGGGCGATGTCGCGGCAAATTTTGGCGGCCGATTCGTCGGTCGTCTTTCTGGCGCTGGCGATAACCCGCATTTCCCGCCCCGCCTGGATGGCAAAAGCCTGGCTGACCCCGTCGAACCCCGTGGCGATCGCTTCGAGTTCCTGCATTCGCTTGATGTAACGATCGAGCGTTTCGCGGCGCGCACCCGGCCGAGCGGCGCTGCAGGCGTCGGCCGTCGCGCAAAGCACCGTGTACGGTCGATCTAGACGTATGTCGTCGTGGTGCCCCAGCGCGGCGTGTACCACGTCGGGCCCCTCGCCGTATCGTTTGAGCAAATCGGCGCCGATTTTCGGGTGTCCCCCTTCGGCGTCGTGGTCGGCCGCTTTGCCGATGTCGTGCAAGAGGCCACATCGCTGCGCGATCTGCGAGTCCAAACCCATCTCGTCGGCAATCATGCCGGCGATGAAGGCCACTTCGATGGAATGTCGCAGTACGTTCTGGCTGTAGCTGGTGCGGAAATGGAGCCGGCCCAACAGGTTGATCACCTTGTCGTGCAGGCCGAGGATACCGACCTCCTGCGCCGCTTCTTCGCCGTGTTTGCGCACCTCCTTTTCCATTTCCCGACCCATTTCCTCCACGATCTCTTCGATCCGCGCCGGGTGAATGCGACCGTCGGCGATCAGTTTGTCCAGCGCCATCCGCGCCGTCTCGCGACGCACCGGGTCGAACGCCGAGACGATGACCACGCCCGGCGTGTCGTCGATAATGACGTCCACGCCGGTCGCCTTTTCGAACGCTCTGATATTGCGACCCTCGCGGCCGATGATCCGCCCTTTCATCTCGTCGTTGGGAATATCGATGGTGCTGGTGGTCGATTCGATAGCGTGGGTGGCGGCGTAGCGCTGCATTGAGGTAAGGAGCATTTCCTTGGCCTTGACGTCGACTACCTCGGCGATGGCTTTCTCGCGCTGGGCGATCAGCGCACCTTGTTCCTGGTCCAGTTCTCTTTGCAATCTATCCAGGAGTCGCTGTTTTGCTTCCTCGGGACTCAGGCCGCTGAGCTGATGGAGCGTCTGCCGCTCCAGATCGAGCAATTTGGCGAGTTCTTCGTTGCGTCGGGCAGCGTCGTCGAGCTTGTCCGCCAGCTTGCGCTGATTGTTCTCGACCATCTTCTCCTGTTTTTGAAGCTGTTCAGCCCGCTGTTCGAGCAGATCGGTCTGTTTGTCGAGCGATCGGCTCCGTTCATGCAACTCCTGCCGTTTCGACTCGAGCTGGCGTTCTCCCTCGGCCTGCTGCTGCAGGGAGGCTTCTTTGATTTCCAACTCGGCCTCTTTGCGTCGGCTGGCCGACTCCAGTTCCGCCCGCTCAAGGATCTGGCGAGCCTCGGTCTCCGCATCCCGCTTGCGAAGATGGTCTAGCAGCTTGACCAGCACGCCGCCCAACACGGCGGCCACGCCTGCGGTGATAATGATCGTAAAAGCTTCTGTCTGCACCGTTTATTCCCCTCACGTACTTTGTGTTTGATCGAGGCGCGCCGGCCGCCACGCGAAGTGGCTGCGACCTTGGGCGCACGTCGCTCGCCGGGCACACGGTGCAGACGAAGCGAGATACCGAGCAGAGATGGGAGATCAACGGCGCGGAACGGCCGAAGAACCGAAAATCGGCATCCGAGGAGCAGAACGAAGGGTGAAGGCGCGGCTCAAGTTCGACGACGCAACCGCGCCGCCAGCGAACCACTTGGTCAGCAAACCATCTTGGAAAGATTGCGCGTCGACGCGGCCTGTGCCGGGTCCTGCCCGTCGCTTCCGGCCAGGCCGAACAGCAACCTGCCGGCACCGTGCCCACGTAGTGGACCGCCCAGGCGGAACCCTCCACAGTGGCGCCAGACGAAGCGAACAAGCAGACCACGGACTGCTGCCGATCAACCGGGTGCCGAGGGAACCGACACCGCAGGAACCAGCACGTCGGGCCGTGATGAGGCCGACCAACCAGCCGATAACCAGTCGCACAATCAATAAGAGAGCATGCATCAAGTCAAAGCCAGCACTACGAAAAGGTTCGTTCTTACTGCCGGATACGGATCATGTCGTTCCGCCCAACCTCTGTCATCCAGCTCGATTTCTCGATTCACCTGCCCGGTTGGGCGGGCGATCGATCCTGTCGATTACTTTACAACACGCGGCTCGTCAACGTGTTCCAACGACCGGAGAATCCGGTCCTGTTGTCCGACGAGCAATCTCTCAGCCTACCACAAATGAATGCTTACGCAAGCGCTGAAGGGGCGAAGGGCACCCGCGCCAAGTCCTTTTCTCCGCATAGTTTAGCTCAGGGATCGAAAACCATGCCAGCAAGGCCGCGATCGCCCCCGCCAAAAGTGAGAAAGCTGCTGAATATTGCCGAGGTCGTCAGTACCTAGCCGGAATAGCGAGAATTCGGGAATCCTGGCACAAATCTCGGCAAGCCCGGGCGTCTCTCACGTACGGCTACAGTTTGGCGGAGGTCCCAAGACGCGCTTTTCAGTGCCACGCCACTTCGGAACCGTGCTACAGTGGAGCGCATGAGCGAATCGCACGAGTTCGAAACACGACTGGCTGCGGCCTGGCGGCCCGACGCCTGGCGCGACGTGGGTGTGCTGCTGGCCGTCTCCGGCGGCGCCGACAGCATGGCGCTGTTGCGGGCCTTCAGCCATCTAAAAGTGCAAAGCGGCGGATCGGGCGAGGTCGTCGTTGCGCACGTCAATCACGCCCTGCGAGGTGAAGCATCCATTGCCGATGAACAGACGGTCGCCACCACGTGCCAGAAGTTGGAGCTGCCGTGCGAAGTGGGCCGTGTCGACCCCCACGTGCTCCGACAGCGCGGCGGAGACGGCCTGGAGGCGACCGCGCGCAACGCCCGCTATGAGTTTCTGCGACAAACAGCCGAGCAGTTGGGTGCCCGCTACGTGGCGACCGCCCACACGGCTGACGATCAGGTGGAAACCGTGCTGCATCACATCGTGCGCGGCACGGGCATTTCCGGTCTGGCGGGCATTCGCCGCGTGCGATCGCTCGGCCCGGCCGTCTCGCTCATGCGTCCCATGCTCGATTTCTGGCGGCACGAAGTCGTCGCCTATCTGGACGAGATCGGTCAACCATACTGCGTGGACCTAACGAACGCCGAACTTTACTTTACCCGCAACCGCATCCGCCACGAGCTGCTGCCGCACATTGAAGAGCGGTACAACAGCAACGTGCGCAAAGCGCTCTTGCGGCTGGCTGCCAACGCAGGCGAGGTGCAGTCGATCGTCGATCGTTTGATCGAGCCGCTCATGTCCCGTGCCGTCGAGCAGAAGCTATCCGGCGGCTTTACCTTGGCGGTCGACGAATTGGCTGACCAACCTCGTTACCTGGTTCGCGAACTGGCTCGGCAAGCCTGGCGCACCGCCGGCTGGTCGGAACAGGCGATGGGATTTGCGGAGTGGGACCGCTTGGCGACACTCCTTCTCGAACCGGGGAACAATCGCCGAGAGGTCTTGCCCGGCGGCGTCGAGGTGACCCGCACTGAGGATCGCGTGACGTTCGCGCCCGGCCGCCAGCAATGACAGCGAGGGCGACATTTCGCTTAGGCCGCACGGCACGCGATGACCTGCCAGCGGCCGTGCGAAGCGCGAACAATCCGAACGACCGACTCGCCAGTGGATGATCGTGAAGCTGCCTTGACCGCTGGGGTAGGTTGCTCGTACCATACCGCCCCATTTTGCCAAAATCCCGGAATTTCGCAGTCGATGACCCGCATCACCGACGGACGCATTGCCCTTGCGCTGGTCCTTACGACGGCGCTGCTCGTTCGCCTGGCGGCGGGCCTATGGTGGCAACATCACTTGCCCGAGGGAGAACGATTCGGCTTTGGCGATAGTGAAAGTTATTGGGTACTCGGTCAAGCGATCGCGCGCGGCCAGCCGTATGTGTTCGGTTCGCCGCCCAGGCAATGTCTGCGTACGCCCGGCTACCCGGCAATTTTGGCCGCGTTGTTCGCGATGGTCGGCTTCCACCCGCCGGTGGTGCTGGCACGCGCGTTCAGTGCGATCTGCGGCACGTTGTCCGTGGGAGGAGTGTATTGGCTAACTCGGCAACTTTTTGGCGCCCGCGAGGTTCTGCTGGCTGCGATCCTGGCGGCCGTCTATCCCGGTGCCGTTGCGATGAGCGCACTGGTGCTCAGCGAAGCGCCCTTCTCAACATTGATGCTGCTCGAATTGATCCTGTGGAACTACGGATGGCGGGCAGAGAGCAACCGGCGGCGGGACTTGTACATGACGGCGGCTGGAGTGGTTGCCGGATTGGCCACGCTGGTACGACCGAGCTGGCTGCTCTTCACGCCGCTGGCGGTAATTGCAGGAGTAACGTTTTCCTCCGCACGGAAGCGGCATCTCGTGGCGGGCGCCCATCTGATGCTTGGGCTTTGCTTGACGATGTCGCCGTGGTGGGTCCGCAACTTCCGACTCTACGGCACATTTGTTCCCACGACCCTGCAGGTGGGCGCGAGTCTCTACGACGGTCTACATCCCGATGCCGACGGCAGCAGCGACATGCGATTCGTACCGAGCATCACCGAAGAGCTACGGGCAGCCGACCAGGATGGCGCGGGAGACCGGGTCTCGCCCGTTGGCAACAACGTGCCGACGGCTGCGGACGCGGCGTTCGAATTGCGGCTCGACCGGGAGTTTCGGCGTCGAGCGCTGGCCTGGGCGGGTGCCCACCCGACTCGCGCGATCCAATTGGCCGGTATCAAACTGCTCCGCACGTGGAACGCCTGGCCCAACGAGCCGAGCTTGCGCGCGATATGGTTGCGCGGCATCGTGATGCTCAGCTACCTGCCGGTTGTGGCGCTGGCGATCGTGGGTGCGTGGAGATACTGCCGGCGGGGCTGGCCGTACGTGCTCTGCCTGTTGCCGGCCGCGTATTTCACGCTGCTGCACGTGGTGTTTGTCGGTTCGATTCGCTATCGGCAGCCGGCCATGCTCACGGTCATTGTGCTGGCCGCCGCGGTGGCGGCAAATTGGAAGGGGCGTAAGAAGAGTTTCACGCACACGTAACGTTGCGGCTGAATATCAAAATCAAAGGAACCTGGAACTCGGAGCTCACTTTCGGCAAGGACGCCCGTCATCATTCACTCCCTCGTGAACGCCTGTTGGTTTGTTTTCAAATGGACGATCGTGCTGACCTTTTGCGCGATCGTGGCGGGGGCCGTGTACCTTTACTTTTACGTTGACGATGAGCTGCGCACCTACGTTGAGCAGACCATCGGGCGACATTACACGAATTACGACGTCGAGGTTTCCGGTGCCCGTCTCGTAAAGGACCGCGGGATCGAACTTCGTGGATTGCAGATTACCGCACCCGGTGACAACGAGCCGCTGTTGGTGGTGGATGAGCTTTTTCTGGCCTGCAAGACCGACCTGGAGGAACTCGCCTCGGGCAATCCGCACATCGAGCGGATCACGGTGCGCCGACCGACGCTCCGCGCCACCCGCGATCGCGCGGGCCAGTGGAACGTGGCCGGACTGTTGCCGCTGCCGCAACTGGGCGACAGCTCGCCGCCCACGGTGATCGAGGATGCAACGCTCATTATCAAAAATGAATCGTCCTCCGTGTCGCAGCCGCTAGTGTTGCAGGACGGCACATTCACCGTTGAGCGGAAACCGGCCGGGCCCGAACAGGCAATGTCCACGCCGGGCGAAGCTGCCGAGCGAATGGTGTTTCACGGGCAGTTCGGAGGCCGGTTCGTGCGACAATTGAATCTGAGCGGCCACGTCGAACCACTGACCGGCCGTCTACGTTGCGACGGTTCGATCCAATCACTCGTCGTGTCGCCCGAGCTGGTGGCGGCGCTCTCGTGGGGGCCAGTGCCGTTGTCCGCCGGAACTTCGATCCGCGGTACGGTCGACGGACGGTTCGACGTGGCGTACGACCCGGCGGTCGACGCGGCGCCGCGCTTCGCGGCCGGGCTGAACATCCAGCAGGGCAGGGTGGAGGACGCTCGCCTGCCCGAAGTGGTCACAGAGCTGACTGCCGGCGTGCGTTGCACGAACCAGTTCCTGGCGATCGACGATCTGTCGGCCCGCTGCGGCGACGCGTCGCTTCACCTCTCGGGGCAGCGAAATGGTTGGGGGCCGGCAAGTCCCGCGACGATCAGCTTCCAGATCGATCGGGTCCGGCTGGCTCGCGAGTTGTTCGAAAAGCTGCCCGGTCGTTTGGCCGACGTCTGGCCCAAATTTCAACCGACCGGTCAGGTGAGTTTGAACGCCACGGCAACATTCGATGGACAACGGTGGGAAAGCGACGGCGTGGTAGAGGCCCGCCAGGTCGACTTTGCATACGAAAAGTATCCTTACCGTCTGCGGCAGTCGACCGGCACCGTCACGCTCAAGAAAGATCATCTGTCGATCGATCTGGTGGCCTATGCCGGCGATCGGCCGCTGACGATACGTGCCGAGCTCGACAATCCAGGCCCCGCGGTGCTCGGCTGGGTCGAAGTGAAGGGTCAAACCGTTGAGATTGACGAGCACGTGGTCTCGGCCATTCGTAAGCCAAAGGCGCGCGAGGTTGTGCAATCGCTGCATCCGGCCGGCCGCACCGACGTCTATTGGAAAGCATGGCGCAACGACCCGAATCTGGACAAAATGAGCAGCTACCTGCGGCTCGACGTCCGCGAGGGAGCGGTGTGCTACGATAAGTTCCCGTACCCGGTGGGGGGCATCCGCGGCCGCGTGGAAGCGGGTGACTGGGATTGGCGGATCGTCGACCTGTCGGGCGCGACCGACACCGGCCGCGTCACGTGCAACGGGCACATTCGGCCGGCCGCGGCAGGCGGCGAAGTGTTGCTTCATTTCACGGGCACCGACGTGCCGCTGGAAGAGGAATTGCGACGGGCACTGCCGATCAAAACGCAGCAGGTTTGGGACCAGCTTCGACCGCAGGGACGGATCGACGTCCGTGAGTCGACGGTCCGCTACGTGCCGGGGCAGGGGCCACCCACGTTTTTCGTTCGTGTCGAACCACACGGTGACACAGCGTCGATCATGCCCATGTCGTTTCCCGTACGCTTCGATCAGCTTCGCGGCGTGGCTACGTATGAAAACGGTCAGGTCCAGATAGACAACGTCCAGGCGCAGTACGGTGCCAGCCCCGTTTCGGCCAGCGGACACTGCGACACGCACCCTGACGGGTCGTGGCAGCTCGAAATTGACAAGCTTTCGGCCGATCAACTGACTGCCAGTCGCGAACTGCTGGCGGCGTTTCCCGGTCCGTTGCGGCGTGTGGTCAGTCAACTCAATCCCACCGGCACAATCAATGTCGACGGCGCGCTGACGCTCCGCGGCGACGCCGATCCTCGCACGCCCATCAGCTCGATGTGGGATCTGGCACTGTACACGTACGAGAGCGACCTGAATTGCGGCATTGCGCTGCAACACGTTCGCGGCGGCGTGCGGCTGACCGGCGACTCGGATGCACGTCGCGTTCGCTGTCGCGGCGAGCTGTCGGTCGATTCGCTTGGCTACCTGGGCAATCAAGTGACGCAAGTGAGCGGGCCACTTTACGTCGAAAGCGATCAAGCACCGCCGGGAGACCAGCCGACGACGGGCGGTACGCGCGTGGTGCTGGGAACGTGGGCGACGCGCCAGCTTGGCGAGCCCTCGCGATCCATCGCGGGCAAACTCTATGGCGGCGATCTGACCGTCGACGGACAGGTGGTGGTGAACGACATACCGCAGTACTTCGTGCCGACGACACTCCGCAACGCCCAGTTGCAGCGATTTGCCAATGAGGCGATTCCCGGCTCCCAAAAACTCCGGGGCGACGTGTCTGCCAACGTTACGTTTAAGGGGAGCGGGACCGACGTTAACGGGATGCACGGCGCCGGTCAGGTGAAGCTCCGCAACGGCCATGTGTACGAGTTGCCGCCGATCATGGCCCTGTTGAACCTGCTGCGCGGCTCGTTGCCCGACAACGCCGCTTTCACCAGCGGCGACATGCAGTTTCGAATCGAAGGCCAGCGGGTGCTCGTGGATCAGCTCGAACTGCAGGGCAGAGCGATCAGCCTGTCAGGGGGTGGCAACGTCGACTTCGACTGGCAGGCCGATCTGGCGTTCAACAGTCTCATCGGCCGCACTGATCCCAACTTGCCGATCGTTCGCGGAGTTCGCAAAGTTCTCGGCCAGGCGAGTGGACAGTTTATGAAAATCCGAGTGACCGGCGACCTTCGCAACCCGCAGATCACGCGCGAAGCATTGCCGATCGTCAACGAAACCATCAAGCAGTTCCAGCCGGGAGCCACCGATGCCAGCGACTGGTCGTCGATTTTCACCGCACCACAGCGGCTGTTGCAGTTGCCGTCCCGTGAAGGAGAGGAGCGACAATAGGTGAAGAGAAATGGCATAAGGCGGAATGGGGAATGCGGAAGGGGACAACTGGCAACCGACAACTGGCAACCGACAACTGGCAACCGACAACTGGCAACCGACAACTGGCAACCTGCAACTGGCAACCTGCAACTTTTTACCAACAACTAACAACCAGTTACTAGCTATTACTATGAGCATCGGACCGACAGGCCACGTCGGCGCTAGCGCTGCCGGGGCGCCGCTCTCACAAACGAAAAGCAGCGAGAACGTTCGCGCCACTGAGGAGGCGGCCGGTCCCCAGCAATCGGTGGAACACGGAAAGGACGTAGACGGCGCTGCCGGGATTGGCCGACTGGCCGAAGATCAACGGTCCTCGGATCGCGACCCGGACGGCCGGAGACTCTGGGAGCGCGAGCAACAGCGGCGCGATGAAACGGACTCGCGGGAAACTGCCACGCAGGATAGAGGATCAGAAAACGGTGATCGTACGAGCAACCTGACAGCCGACGACACCAATGAGGGTGACGCGGAGCCTTACCAGGTCAAGGAAGTGCCCGGCCAGAGCGGCAATCGGCTTGATCTGACCGGCTGAGCGGCAAGCACGATGTTGGTGCACGAACCATCCCGCCGCCCACGCTCGAGCGCATCACCGCGAGGCAACCTGGCGCGAACCCCGTTTGTCGTACCCCTGTCCTATTCGTAGAATGACTTGATAACGAGAATGTCACCCCCAACGATCCAACCGGCTAACCTCGAACCTTGAATTCTTTTGCTCTGGACTCTCAACTCTCGACTCTGGACTCGACAATGCGTTTTACCAAGATGCACGGCGCCGGCAATGACTACGTCTACATCGACTGTTTCGATGAGTCGACCGCCAAGCAGGCGTTGGCCCAGCCCGACGAACTGGCCCGGCGGATGGCCGACCGCCATTTCGGCGTGGGCGGCGACGGGCTCGTACTCATCTGCCCTTCGGACGTAGCCGACGCCCGAATGCGGATGTTCAACGTCGACGGCAGCGAAGCGGAAATGTGCGGCAATGCCATCCGCTGTGTCGCCAAGTACGTTTTCGACCGCGGCATTTCCCAAAACAACCCGCTGCGGATCGAAACGGCCGCCGGCGTGCTCGCGCTCGAGCTGCTGACCGGTGGCGGCAGGGTCGAGGGCGTGCGCGTCGACATGGGAGAGCCGCTGCTGGCCGCCGAGCGAATACCCACCATAGTCGGCGGCGGAGAAAAAGTGGTTGACGTGCCGTTCGAGATAGCCGGCGAAGCGCTCAACGTAACTTGCGTGTCGATGGGCAATCCGCACTGCATCGTGTTCGTCGACCGCATCACCGACCATCACGTGCTCGAGCTGGGTCCGCAGATCGAGGTCGACTCGCGTTTTCCACAAAGGACCAACGTGGAGTTCGTCGAGGTGCTCTCCCGGGCCGAGGTCCGTCAACGAACGTGGGAACGAGGCAGCGGCGAAACCCTCGCCTGCGGCACGGGTGCGGCGGCCGTCTGCGTTGCCGGCGTGCTCACCGGCCGCACCGACCGGCAGATCGTCGTGCATCTGCCCGGCGGCGACCTCGACCTGTTCTGGAACGCCGACGACTATCACGTTTACAAGACCGGCACAGCCGTCGAAGTATTTTCCGGTGAATGGACCTAGCAACGGTCAACGGACAACCGGCAACTCGCAACCAGAAACCAAAAACTAGAAACTAGAAACCTACTTCCCCTGGCATGGATGCCAAAGTGATGAACAACAGTGATCCATTTCTCGTTCGACTCGGTGGTTTTGCCGGGGCCAGGCTGATCACCTGCTGGATGCGCACGCTCGACTACCGCGTGGCCTACTACGATCCGTCCATCGACCCGGCTCGCCGCGACTGGTATGGGCCAAACATCTATGTCTTCTGGCACGAGCACATCCTCTTCCCACTCTATTTGCGCGGTCATTGCAACATGGCAATGCTGTTGAGCCGGCATCGCGACGCCGACTTACTGGCCCGCATCGCGTATCACCTCGGCTTCGATTGTGTTCGTGGTTCGACCTATCGCGGGGCGACCTCGGCCGTGCGTGAGATGGCCCGACGCAGCAACTCAATGAATCTCACCATCACGCCCGACGGACCACGCGGACCGCGTCGCCACCTTGCGCAAGGGCCGATCTACCTGGCCTCGAAACTCGGTCTGCCTCTGGTAGCCATGGGATTCGGCTACGATCGGCTCTGGCGGCTCGGCAGTTGGGATCGATTCGCCATCCCGAAACCGTTCGCTCGGGCCCGCGCGGTCGTCAGCCCCCGCATCCACGTTCCGCCGAACCTCGACCGCGAGGGGATGGAACGTTACCGCTTTCGGGTTGAGGACCTGCTCAATCGGCTGACCGACAAAGCCGAAGACTGGGCCGCCAGCGGTGGTCGAATCGACGTGGAACGGCCGTTAGTCAAGAGCCCGGCCGCCCGCGCCGCATAAGGAAGCTGTCAGCGGTCAGCATTCAGCGGTCAGCTTGCCACTCGCTACTCACTACTTGCCACTTGCTACTAACAACCAGCTACCAACTACCAGCTACCAGTTTCAAACGGAAACCTCTCGTCCCGTTTCGCTTTGGACAACTCCACCAGGAACGGAACCAGCCGCTCGGCCAACACCTCGACGACCCGCTCGCCCTTCTCGGCAGTGGCCTCATGCGGATTGCCCGCTCCCGAGTTCGTGGTGAGCAAATGCCATGGCCGCGTGATCGAGACCCACTTCTTATTCACCGCGTCGAAGCGACTCGGTCGCGTCGCGCCGTCGTCGGCCGCCAGGGTGCCGTCGGCATTCCGGGCGACCAGGTCGGGAAAGTAGGCCAGCATTAGCGAAGTTTCCATCTCGCCCGCGTGATCGTCGGCCGCCGAAAAGATATCGAAATAGACGTCGCCGACTACCGTGTACCAGTTGCAGAGAAACAGCGCCGCGTCCAGCTTGCCGTACAACTCGCGGAGCGTTGATTTCAGTTCGTTGCCACCGTGCCCGTTTAGCAGCACGATCTTCCGCACGTCGTGCTCGGCCAGCGAGCCGACCAGATCGGCCACGATCGCCTGCACCGTCGACGGGTTCAAATTCACCGCCAGCGGGAACTCTTTTTGATTCGTCTCGGTACCGTACGGCAGGGTGGGCAGCAGCACCACCTTGGCGCCCTGCTCGTAGGCCAGTCGGCAAATCCGCTCGCCGATCACGTCGCACTGAAACGTGTCCGTGCCGTACGGCAGGTGCAGATTGTGCGGCTCGGTCGCCCCAAAGGGCAGCACAGCCACCTGGGGACGGTTCGCTTTCACTTGGGCGTAGTTACACTCGCAGAGTATCCAAGGACGCATGGCTGTCCAACACCTACAAGTCGAGACAATCGCAATGGTGGCCCCCAAGAGATGATTCTCCGCCGACCGGGCCAAAAGCACAAGGCGCACCACAGGAACCCGGTACGGTCAAACGTCGCAATCGCCGTGCGCCGTGACAACACTTGTAATCAGCGGCCGTATGGCCGATACTGACGCGACATAATTCGCGATTTCTCCTTCACCGGGACGCTCCAGGCACTTCAACCCTTCCGGCGCTGCCATGAAACAGGATGATCTCTATGAATCCAGTTGACCTGAATTTGTCGGTTAGCACCTGCCTGGTGGGAGAACCGGCAGCCACGCTATCCGACGCTATCCGCCAGGCCATAGAAGCCCATCTGCGCAAAGACTCCGCGATCCATTCTGCCAATCTTCAGATCGTCCTCAATCGTTTCGGCAAAAAAGGCGTTTATGCCACGGCGACCATGTCGGTCGCCGGAACCGTCAACCATCGACCGATTCGTAAACAATTCACCCGCAAACGAAACCTTTCAAGATCTCACGCGTCGGGCGGAGGTGCCGTCGCCGGCATTGTCGGTGCTCTGGTTGTGGCGGCTGTCACCAAGGCTGTCAGCAGCGCCGTCAGCAAAGCATTTAGTGGTCCGCAGAGCGGAAAACTAACGGAATGCCTGGACGAGTGCCTGGCCGACGTCATGCTGCTGATCGATAAAACGGCCGGCCGTGCGGAGTCGCCACTCGCTGCGCGCTGGCGTATTATCCGCTGGGCACGATGGGGAGCTGCCGCCGTTGCCTTCGTATTGTCATGGATTGCCGGCATGTCGCCGGATGCCAAGCCACTCATCGGATTACGACTCTTCGCGGCTCTGCTTCATGCCGTCGCTATATTTCTCTGCGTACATCTGATCGCCCTCGCGTTTATGCCAAACCGTTTTTTCCTCGAAGAACCGCAAGGCAAGAAGGCCTTGGCCCTCTCCGGCGTGCCTAGTGTTGGTGTGATGCGCGTGCTCGTCGTCGTACTTGCTATCATCATTCTGGTGTTCGTTGCCTGCTCGGGGGTGGGGTTGCTCTCGCGCTAAGTCGATTTTGACCACAGTCTTCCGATCGGCCAACGGTGCCAGCGATCAAGAGTCGGCTTTCGACGCGCACGAGCCGGCCGATTGTCGATCGAGTGGCCTCGCTCGCCAGTCAGGTGTGGTCATTCGTCATTTCATTCGGAAATCCCTCCGCATTCATCGTTCATCGTTCCGGGTTTCGCCGCTCCCCTTTCGCCTTTCGCATTTCCCCTTTTTCCTGACCCCTTTCGCACCGCCTGTGGCACTCTAAAGACATGACGAGCGTGACCGCGCAAGGCAACTTCGACCTGGGGGACCTGGTTCGGCAACACCAGGCCGGCGTCTGGCGGTATCTGCGGTTTCTCGGCTGCGACGTGGCGGAATCGGACGACCTGGTGCAGGAGACATTTCTTGCGGTTGCCAAAAAGCCGTTCGAGGTCCGCACGCGGCGCGAGTCGGCCGCCTACCTGCGAACCGTGGCCCGCAACCTGTTGTTGGGGCAAGTTCGGAAGCGAGGTCGCCGGCCGGTCGAAGTCGACCTGGAGGCGGTCGAGATCGTCTGGGCGGCAGCCGCGGGCGATAGCGGCCTGGACGACTACCTCGAAGCCCTCAGCGGTTGCCTGCAATCGGCCCTGGGCGACGAGGCACGCCGAGCGATCGACCTGCAATACGGCCAGTCCGCCTCGCGTATCGAGATCGCCGAACGTCTGAACATGACGGCTGAAGGGGTCAAGACGCTGTTGCGCCGCGCCCGCGCGAGTCTGAGGAAATGTGTGGAGCGAAAACTACACCTGACCAGCGCGACGACGAACGGGCGGGATACCGCTCAATCGTCGCCCAAAATCACAAGCAATGACCATGAGCATACACGACCAAACACCTGACACATCTGACACGCACGACGACCTGGCCGATCGCCTGATCGATCAGGGTTTGCGGGAAATCATCGGCGGCCAGCGCCCGCCCGATCTGTCCGAAGTGATTCTCCGGCGGGCCGGGCAGGATCGCTCGCTCACGCCCAGCCGGAAAGAGAAGGCGATCGTGTCCGAATCGCGAAAGAAGCGCCGCCGTGTTACGTTTATCGAGATCGCTGTTGCTGTATCAGTCATCGGGGTCTTATGCACACTTTTGCTGCCCGCACAAAAAGCTGCTAGAGAAGTCGCGAGAAACAACCAACACGCGCCACTAAACAACCAGGCCACCGCAACCCCCGGAGCAAATTCAGCGCCAGCCGTGCCGACCGAGGCCGAGAAAAAACAGGCATACGTCAAGTCCATGGAATCGGTCGAGGAATCGAAAGTCCCCTTGCCCGAGGAGGCGCCGCTCACGTATCCAACCACTAAGCGGTGGACGCGATTGGAGGAGCATAGAAAGCGACTAGAACAACAGGCTAAGTCAGTCGATGGTGAGAAAGTCGAAAAAGTTTATCCTGTCGCCGACCTTGTTCTGCCCATTCCGAATCTCGAAGAGAAGAAAGGCGGACAAACTTCCACCTCGAAAACGACAACTACTGCGCCGCAGCAAGCTCCTACCGCACCGGTGCCGACAGGCGCCACACCAGTGAACGCCAACCGGGAGGACGCGGATTTCAATTCACTCATCGATCTCATTGATGAAACTGTCAAGCCCGAAGGGTATTACGACCAGTCAGCTCCGGCGGCGCCCGCCGATGGGCAGAAGCTCGGGCGATCTGTTGCGACAACTGCTCAACCTACGGCAGCACGCGGCGTTGCCGGGATGGGTTTCGGCGGCGGGGCTGGCGGCCAGTGGGGAGTTCATGGCGCTCCGCACGCCGGATCGGAGCAATCCGCGTCGGAGCAATCCGCGGCAAAACTATCCCTTGTTCCCAGTGCAACGCTCGCCGCTGACTTCGCGACCGACCAAGATGGCAACAAGTATGTCTTGTCGCGCAGCGGCGGCAGAATTCACGCGCGTAGCGTCACGGAGCCCGACGAAGGTCTCGGGCCAAGGCAGGGTGGTGACAAGTACAACCGCATCGTCGAGAACGAGTTTCTCGAAGTGGCCGACTCGCCGCTCTCCACGTTTTCGATCGATGTCGACACGGCGTCGTACACCAACGTGCGGCAGTTTCTGCTGCAGGAGAACATGCTGCCCCCGCCCGACGCCGTGCGGATCGAGGAGCTGGTCAACTACTTCGCCTACGACTACGCCCCGCCGGCCGACACAACCGGCACCGCGGACGCCGAAACGAAAGTCCTCAGCGCCGCGCCCGCCGGGGATAAGGGCGACACCGAAGCGGACGACTCAAACGCTGCAAACACCGCCGCTCCGTTCGCCGCCCATATCGAGGTGGCCGGCTGTCCCTGGCAAGCCGACCATCGGCTGGTTCGCGTGGCACTCAAGGGCCGCGAGATCGACCGCCGCGCCCGACCGCCGAGCAACCTGGTGTTTCTGCTCGACGTGTCCGGTTCGATGGACGAGCCGAACAAGCTGCCGCTGTTGAAACGGGCTATGCAACTGCTGGCCGAGCAGCTTGGCGAGAACGACCGCGTGGCCATCGTCGTCTACGCCAGTTCGGAAGGACTCGTGCTCCCCTCGACGCCCGGTTTGCAGAAGGAGAAGATCATCGCCGCTCTGGAGCAGCTCCAGGCGGGCGGTTCGACCGCCGGCGGGGCAGGCATCCAACTCGCCTACAAGATCGCCCAGGACAATTTCATCAAGGGCGGCGTCAATCGCGTGATCCTTTGCACCGACGGCGACTTCAACGTCGGAGTGACCAGTCCTGCCGAGTTGGAGCGAATGGCCGAAGAGAAGGCCAAGCAGGGCACGTTTCTCACCGTGCTCGGCTTCGGACGCGGCAACCTCAACGACGTCATGATGGAAGCCGTCAGCAACCGCGGCAACGGCAACTACCACTACGTCGACAACATGACCGAAGCCCGCAAGGTGCTCGTCGAGGAACTGAGCGGCACGCTGGTCACCATCGCCAAGGACGTGAAGATCCAGGTCGAGTTCAACCCGAACCGTGTGGCCGGTTACCGCTTGATCGGCTATGAAAACCGCGTGCTGGCCGCCCGCGACTTTAACGACGACAAGAAAGACGCCGGCGAGATCGGCGCCGGACACCAGGTCACGGCTCTCTACGAAGTTGTGCCCATCGTTGTAAGCACGAACAGCGAACCGTCGGCCGATGTTGTCCCCACGGCCGATCCATCGTCCGGCGAAACGTCGCCGTCGCAAACGTCGGCGGCCGACGCCGCAGCCGCCGCGTCACCGCCCGCGAGAGGACCGGCCGTCGATCCGCTCAAGTATCAAAGCCGCTCGACCACTCCAGCGGCCAACAGCGACGAGCTGCTCACGCTGAAACTCCGCTACAAGCAGCCGGACGGCGACACGAGCACCAAGCTCGAATTTCCCGTCGCCGATTCGGGCAACTCCTTCGCCCAGGCGAGCGAAGATTTTCAATTTGCCTCGGCGGTGGCCGCCTTCGGCATGTTGCTCCGCGATTCGAAGTTCGCGGGCAGTGCTTCACTCGACGGGATCCGCGAAATCGCCCAATCCGCCGTCGGCGAAGACTCGCTGGGCTATCGCAAGGAGTTTCTCACGATCGTCGACCGCGCCAAAGCGATAAGCGGAAAGTAGCAGGTCACGAGTTGTCGGTTATCCGTTGTCGGGTGTCCTACCCACGATTCTTGGGCAGTTCGCTCACACCGCGGGGCAAGGTGAGCCGCGCTGCCCGGCGGAACACTGATCGCCTTGCTAGCTTCGGATTGGATTCGACTTCTCTTGCAGATTCTCGACGATTTGTGTACTGACGGACCTGCCGCTGCCGATCAAGGCAATAACCGATCCAGCGCTGCGTGACCTTGTCCACACCTTTCCGAAACGCGATGGTCCTATGAAACCAATCTCATTGGTCGGCGTGCTGATCATTCTGGCCACGTCCACAGGATGCACCGTGTCGGACGCTCTCTTCTCCGTCTTCGGCGATCACTATTCGGGCGGTGGGTACACGTGGGAGGACAAGCACTACGATTACGACCGAAAACTCGAAGCGGCCCGCGATTACGGTTCGTCGTTACCGTGATGCCTCGGCCCACCGGGCGCCACTGCTCACCTCGTCCAGCAGTGCTTTGCTATTCTGTTGAATTTGCCTTGCGGCCGGATGCCAGGGAATTGTTTGCCGCGGGCGAGATTCCGCAGTCCGCAATCCGAATTCCGTATTTGCTCGGCTCCTTACTCGCTACCAACCCTAAACTTCTTCTCTGCTCCCTGCATCCCCGGTCCTGCTGCACGTCTACATGAGGATCGGTTTTCCGAGTTGGCGACGGAGGACGGCGAACTGGCCCGCGTGCATCAGTGGGTGGGTCGCGATCAGCGTGAACAGGTCACCCATCGTGGGACAGAAGCTCCGCACGTCTTCTGGACTTTCCTTGTCCAGGTCCGCTTCCGGGTAAGCCTCCAGGGCGGCCAGCGTTCCTCCGCGGACCTTGTCAAAGAGTTCCAGGTAGGTTGCCTTGTCCTGAAAGTGCGCCGGGTCGTCGTCGCCCGCTTGTTCCTTGGCGTGGGCCTCGGCGAAGCCCTCGGGCAGTGCCATGCTCTTGCCCGGCGCCGCCATTTCCAACAAATGCACCTCGGAAGAAATCAGATGGCCGAGTTGGTAGGCAATGTGGTTGCAGCCCTCGGCCGGCCGCTTGAGGATTTCGGCGTCGTCCAGATCGCTGACATACGATTTCAGCACCATCATGCTGACATTGGCGGAAGAACGAATGGCATCTTTGGCATTCATAGTATCACCTATTGTTGCGGATGGAGAATGTACGTGCAGGGAATGTAAAGCGGGGAAGTTGCCGAGCGAAACAGCGTCTTTTTTCTACAGTAACTCACGGTGGCTGTAAAGCGTTCAGCAGTGGCAC
>Ga0315553_10001111_pt1 | contig 22804 bp, 25 predicted proteins | sample SalMarSW160140MG_FD_203099 | JGI IMG/M metagenome (GOLD analysis project Ga0315553, IMG submission 203099) | Salt marsh sediment microbial communities from the Plum Island Ecosystem LTER, Massachusetts, United States - Salt Marsh Sediment SW1601-40 ... | reverse complement strand
GCTGCAGCAACACGGAGCCCTGCACAACGGTACCCCTATAGCGACCACCTGAAACTGCGAATCTTATAGGGCGTGACTTGCCTCGGGGCCACGAGGCTGTTTGTGGGGCAATGTCTGCTAATGGCACTTAGCGGACTCTTTGAGGGGGCTCGCCTTACGTCCGTTGTTTGGGGGGTAAAGCGGATCAACAATGGCGCCGTCAGATGCTCTCCACTGTCTCCTTTGCCTCCGACACTAACTGCCTGACGAGCTCGCGCACGGCGATTGCCTCTGCTGAGTAGCGGCCGTGCTTGAAGGCGTTCCTGTTACCCTTCGGAGCGCCGGGTGACTTTCCGCCGTGCATCCGGCACCGGCCGTTCGGCATCGCTGGCGCTCGGCACGGAGTTCCTTTGCGGGTTTTCGCCCCGCAGCGGGGGCTGAGGTGCATGGGCGATTTGCTTTGCACGGGGTTGATCCTGGGTTTTTGCATGATCCCCTCTCCCCGGAGCTTCGACCACCCCGACCACGGCTTGCCCACCTTCGTGCACATGAACATGCTCGACCGTGACCTTCTGCTGGCCCTTGCCACGATGGCGGTTCAGAGCCTCTAGGAGCGTGGCATAGGTCCGCGACAGCTTGTTGGCTTGGTTCAGGTTCTCGCGGCGCCCCTCGAACGACTGCTCCGGGATCATGGCGCGTCGATAGCATTCCATCGCCGCGTTATGGGCGGCGATCAACTGCGCCGCCATCATGCCTTCCAACTCATCTCTCGGGCCGATGCCAATGAGCGCTGCCCCTGTCGCGCTGTACTGACGCTGCCGGGTTTCATCATTCGAATGAGCAACCCAAAGCGTACTGAACGTTTGATTGGCTAGAACGTTGTTCCAGTGATCCGACTGCGACCCGCCCAACTGCTTTAGCGTGGGTTTCATGACCTCGGGACTACCCAAAAGCTTCAAAGTTCTTTCATCGCCCTTGGCAGGTTTTTTGGCGCTCATCGCAAAGGTCTCCTCATGTTCGATCGGAGGACCCAAAAGCCCCCGTAAGAGGCGACAAGGTTGCAATTTCGGTTGCAGCATTGCCTAAGTCCTTGATGCGTTGAGTCCTATCCCCGGTGCCTATAACCGGTACCCACCGGGCTACCTCAGAGGCACGAGCCAGGGAACAAGCGCAACTGATGCTCATGCTGCGCCCTTCCTCCGGTCGAAGTCAGGCAGTTTTGGCCAACTGTCTCGCGTAGCTCTTGCCTCCGCGTCGGCTCGGCAGAGTCCGGCTTCGTGTTCGAGGATGCCGGCGCGTTCTTGGAACACATGCCAATCGTCGATGTGACTTTCTGGCGGCTCGATCTCGATGGGCCGGATCGGTATCACGGATGCCGCTACAGACCCGACAGGCCCGACAGCTTTGTTTTTGTTATCAATGTTGTCGGGTGTGTCGGGCGTCACTTCGGGGGATATGTACCTCTCGATTAGGTCGGCGAACCAATCGACGTGAAAGCCCTGCACCCTGCCCTGGCTGATCCTCACATCACCTTGGCGGGGTGCGCCGGGAAACTGATAGAGCGTCTCCCGGATCCAGCTCTCGTTGAAGAACTTGAGATCGCGCCAAGGTGCGCCGCTCTTGTTACAAAGGTGCTGATATATCTGTGCCGTCTCGGCCTTAGTGACCTCTTGCAGATACTCGACAACTTCCTTGAGAAGCCTAAGAGCCAAGCTGTCGCGCTTAGTCATCGCCTTCAGGGCGCAGAACCACATAGCCGCCCGCCTGCCCCTGGCCGCCCAATCGTTGCCCGCAACCTCGCCCACGGCCAGGAGGGGCTCCCAGTTATCTATGTCTCGGCCACTGAGCGCCTCGGGGATAGCGACGGACTCGATGTCGATCTTGCCGTCGGCGCGATCACAGAACTCCCATAGAGCATCACGATAGGATCGGTGTTCGCCTTCAAGTATGCGTTGGCGGAAACGCTCGACACTTTCACCCGACTTGATCGGCTCCATCGGTATCCTAAGAAGCCTATCGCTGAGGCTATCAGGAAGGCGAGCCCTGCCGAGTCCGGCAATGCCCACAGCACCAAAGATGCCGAACCTCTTAACCTGATCGCGATTGGCGCCGACCATCCGCTCATAGCTGTTGCCGCGCTTGTAGCCTCCGTTGAGGATCGCCGTAGTGAGGTCGGCCGATCCGTCTTTGCTGGCGGCGTTATAGAGGTTGTCAATCTCGTCTAAGAACTGAGGTTGAATGTCGGGCGCCCTTCCCGCGGCATCCTCTCCCTGTCGTGCCAAGGTGGCAGGGGAAACGCTAATCGACACATTACCCGCCCGATCTGGCGGCGCGCATAGGTACGAGGTCAGCATCAAAGCGTTCGTCTTGCCGCTACCTGGCATGGCTGAGAAGAAGCCTAGCCGGGGCGATATATCCCAATGCTCCATGAGGTGAGCATGGGCGCACCACAGAACGTGCGTGGTCAGGCAATGGTCATCCGTGTAGTGGACGTATCGCTTGAGCCAACCCTCTATAACGTCGAGTTCGCAGTAACTCATGCCACTCTCCGTTCCTGGAGAACGGCGCTGAGCTCTTCGAGCGCGTCCAGCTTGCACTGAAGGTTCAGGATAAACTTGCGAATCCGATACTGCCTTCGGGCAAGCGCCCTCTCGTAGTCGAGCGCCGCTGCAAGGCAGTCCTCCAAGTCAGAAGTGCTTCCTTGAAAATTTTCGCGACTTAATATACCTCCAGAAACGTTCAGCCCATCACAGCGAACAAGCTTCGGAGCCCGCCCCGTAGTCTCTGCCGGGGCGGTTTCTTTATGTGCTGGCATGATGGGTCAGGCTGCCTCCGCTTCCTGGCTGTGAGGCACGCTATCGCCTGTCTCACGATACTTTTCGAAGATGGGTCCCTTCTGCGCATGATCGTATGCGTGGAGCTTCGCCGCCTTCTCGATGTTGACGGTGTAGCGGTGTCGCAGGCCCGCATAGACGGCCACCTTGCCTTTGATGCCTCGAGCAAGAAGGGCTCGCGCAAGATCGCAAGCCGGGTCGGTCGATCCGGTCACGACTAGCCGACCACTGAACTCCACGTCGTAGAGGTACACATGGCGCCGGCCGGATCGTGGGTCGGTCGCCCGCACAAACAGGTGAGCGGGCATTACGCGGCCTCGCCTCGAAGCTTCCGCAGAAGTGGCTGCCATAGGACGATGATGCGCCCGCCTATGCGCATGTGTGGAATCTCGCCCCGTTTAATAGCGTCGTATGTTTGATTCCGGCCTAGGTCGAGAACCCCGGCCGCCTCCTCGACTGTGCCCGTGAGCTTCTCTTGTGGTTCCGCTTCCATAGTGATTCCCTTATAGTGGTACCATCGAATAGTACCATTCTACATCATCCCTTGTAGTAGTCAAGTACCATGTTGTGGTACCATTTGACCCGTGCTATATGAAGGAGCGGAAAGGGAGGAAGCCCATGGCACGCGGACGGCCGCATAAAAACGACATTGTGCGTAAGGCGGCGGAGAAACGCCGCTTTACGCCGCCACGCGAACGGCTCCCCGGAGAGGTTGTTCAGGTCAACTTGCGGATGCCCGAGACACTGCGGCGGGCCCTGACGAAAGAGGCAATGGCTTCGAAGCGTTCACTCAATGCGGAAATGCTCTTGCGCCTCGAACGCAGCTTCGAACGCGACGCCGCCGACGACACACTCGAGGAAGCCAAAGCCATTCAAGCGAAGACTGCGGCTATGCAGGCCGCCATTGACCAATTGATACAGGAGGCCGGTGACTCGTGGCTAGAACTCCAAGAGGAAATCAAGCGAGGGAAATAGGCCATGCGGGGCAACATCAAAAAACGCGGCAAGATCTCCTGGCAACTCAAGTTCGACGTGGGCACCGTCAACGGCAAGCGACGGACGCGCTATGCCACCGTGCGCGGTACCTATAAAGACGCACAGCGGGAGCTAACGCGGCTCCTGACTGCAGCCGACACCAATACGCTGCCGGAACCTTCCGCCAAGACGTTGGAGCAATACCTAAACGACTGGCTCGACAGCACTCACGAACAGGCGCCTAAGACGATAGAGCGGTATCGAGAACTGGCTGCGGGGCAAATCATCCCTCACCTTGGCACTGCCAAGCTCCAGAAATTAAAGCCGGAGCATATTCAGGCTTGGCATAAGTCCCTGCTCGATGCCGGGCTTGCGCCCCGTACCATCGGCCACGCCCACCGGCTGTTGAGCAAAGTGCTAAATGTCGCCGTCAAGAACGGCACCCTCACCCGCAATGTTGCAAGCGTACACCGCCCGCCCGCAGTTGAAGACGTAGAGATTGAGATATTGACGCCGGAACAAGTCGCGGACGTGCTGGCCGCGCTAGATGGCAACTCTCTCTATCCTATTGTCTCGCTTGCCCTAGCCACTGGCATGAGGCGCGGTGAACTGCTCGGTTTGCGATGGGGCGATGTTGAATTGGACGCTACTACCCTGCGCGTAGAGCGGTCGGTCGAGGAAACCAATGCAGGGCTTCGGTTGAAGTCACCAAAGACAAAGCGTGGTCGGCGCAACATCAGCCTGCCGACAGAAACCGTCACAATGCTGCGCGCCCACAAGGTCGGGCAGATGGAAACGCGCCTTGTGCTAGGGCAAGGCCCGATCAAGCCCGAGACTTTGGTTTTCAGCAACGTCAAGGGTGGCCTACTTCGCCCCCGTAACATCAGCAAGGCTTGGTGGCGGCTTGTAACCTCCCACAGCCTCCCCCGCGTCAGCTTCCATAGTTTGCGGCACACTCACGTTTCGATGCTGATCCGGGCGGGCGTCGATATCCTCACCGTCAGTCGCCGCATAGGCCACAGCAAGGCTGCGATAACTCTCGACGTGTATGGACACCTCTACGGCGGTGCGGATGCGGCCGCCGCAAAGGCAATGGAAGGCTTGCTCAAGTAGTCTCGGTTGCAATCCGGTTGCAGTTCTTACTTTGTTGCCATTTCCCGCGACGGCAAGTTATTGGTTTCTAAGGTATGGATGGGTGGCCGAGTGGTTGAAGGCACCGGTCTTGAAAACCGGCAGGCGTGCAAGCGTCTCGAGGGTTCGAATCCCTCCCCATCCGCCAGTCCCGACCGCGCCCGTCAGACAAAGGCCGAAGGCGAGATGATCTTCGCCGTCTCGCCGGTTCCCACCTCGTCCGTGACGACACTGAACGAAATGAGCCTGTGCGGTCCGAACGAGGTCACCATGGCGACATCGGTGGCGTCGCGGCCGCGCGCGATGAGGATACGGCCGATGCGCGGCTTGTTGTGCCGGGCGTCGAATGTGTACCAACGGCCGTCGATATACGCCTCGAACCACGCACTGAAATCCATGGGCGCTTCATTCGGGGCCACGCCGATATCGCCGAGATAGCCGGTGCAGTAGCGCGCCGGGATGTTCATGCAGCGGCAGAACGTGATCGCCAGATGGGCGAAGTCGCGGCAGACCCCTCGCCGCTCCTCGAAGGTATCGAAAGCGGTCTTCGCCGGGTTCGCATGCTCGTAGCCGAACGCGATCTCATCATGCACGAAGTCACAAATCGCCTGGACGAGATAGCCCCCTTTGGGCTCGTGCCCGAACCGCGCCCAAGCGAAGTCTGACAACCGATCCGTTTCGCAATAGCGGCTCCCCAACAGGTAAACCAGCGTGTTTACGGGGAGTCTGTCGAGGGTGTGATAGCCGCCCTGAGGTGCGACGTCCTCAGGCACGCCACTGTCCTCGATGAGAAAGTCGGAGGAGATGGTCGTGTGCCCAGGGGGAGCCTTGATCACGTAGCAGATATTGTCGAAGCCATCTCGGTAGACGGTCGTCGGGAGATCGGGATGGAGCCGCATGCGGTCCGGCGTGACGAGGTCGGGGCGCCGTGATGGATGCACGCTCAGGCACAGGATCATGGGCGTGGCTTGCGGGCACTCATAGCTGATTGCGTAACCTGCACGAATTTTCATCATCAGCCTCCGCGACCAGATCAAGAACTAGGCCGAAGAGCGTTTCCGAAGTCTTCGCGGGTCCGAAAAACGCGCCAAAACGGCTTTCCGATGGTGCGTCGGCACCGGAGCTTCGTCGCCTCGGTCCAGATCAATGAGCAACGCGCGTGCCAATGGGAAGTTGCCAGCCGATCGGGACGGCCGGCACTAGTTTTCGTACGCCATGTAGCGGACGATCCGCCAAGCCCCGTCCGCCTGCTTCTGGAAGATATCCATGCCGGGCTCGACCGACGTGGACTCGTGGCCAGCATCGTCTTTGACCGTAAGGGTCCAGTCGAGGCGCACGACGGCCACCTCGCCGAAGACCATGATCTCCTTGACGTCCAAACCGTAGGAGAAGGTCTTATCTTCGTCGGACAGGGATTTCTTGAGGAGATCGCACAGACCGCCATAGCCACGCTGGGGTTGGCCGCGGAAGTCGGCACGCAGATCGGGGGCAAACAGGCCGCAGACTTTGTCGGCACGACCGGCGTTGAAGTCGGCCATCCACTGCTTCAGCGCGTTCTCGATCTCCACCGCCGCATCTGCGGCACACGCCGGCCAGACGGCGGCGCCCGCGATGATGGCAATCAAGATGAACCGGCATGCGATGCGAAGCACGATCATCGTCCTTCGATAGGCGCCGGGAGGGCGCGGCGCAAATGCGCTAGGCGTTATGGGGATCGCCCAAGGGCGCGTCGGTCCGCGACGCACGGCCAGAGGCGCGTGGTCCGCCCACGAGCCAAGAGATGCGCTCGCCCCGCTGCGGGCGTTCCTCTTCGTGCGGCTCTTCGATGCGGCGCGGCTCCGGCCGCATGATGCTTGCCGGCTTTTCCACCACCTGGGCCACGGTCCAGATCAGCGGCCGCTCAAGGTAATCGGGCAACACTGTGAATGCATTGCCCTCTGCCTCATGGAGCTGCGCCTTGGTCAGGTTGCGCACCTCGGCAAGGCTCGCGCCGCACAGATTGGCGCCGGCGAGATTGGCGCCGGCCAAGTCGGCGCGGTCGAGCGCCGCATTGCTCAGATCCGCGCCGGCGAGATTGGCGCCCTCGAGCCGGGCATCCCGCAAGTCGGCGTCGGCGAGGTCGGCACCTTTGAGGTTGGCCTTTGTCAGCGTGGCGAACCGCAGGAAGGCATCGCGCAGCCGCGCAAAGGCCAGGTCGATCGGGCCGCCGTTGATGGGGCCGAGTTGGCGGTCGCCAATGCTGAGAGAAATGCCGACGAGGTTGGGGATGATCGACGGGTTCTCGGCCCGCCACTCATTCCACGGGCGAGGGCCTCGACGCAGGAGATCGATATGTTCTTGATCGGCAGACACGATGACGCAACGCCTACAACGCTGAACGCAACTTCTTCAACGCGACAAATGATACGCACAGAAAGCTATACACAAGGTAAGCGGTGACCGTAATGGACAGAGGGGGTCATCCACAAGAGTCTGCGCGCCGACCGGAAAGGGTGTGCGCTCGGCCCCCTTGCCTTCTACACAAACGAAAAGAGCCGCCCGGGCGGGGCGGCTCTCATGAGATCCTTTAGACTTGACTGTGGCCGTTGCGGCTCAGCCTCCGATGCGGGCCGTACCGGAGCGGCCGTCATTGCGCTCCCAACGAACGTTCGAGCCTGTACGGGTCAGCTTGTAGCAATACTGCTTGCCATCCATCCAGCTCGTCCATTTCTGGCAGAGCTGATCGTCGACGACCCACCACTTGCCTGAATCGGAGGATCCGTCACCGCGCGAGAAGCTCGCCGCGACGGTTCCCATCTTGCCGGTCATGCGCCCGTTCGAGGCATAGCGGATGGGGAGCTCAAAACCTGAGACGTTGAGGTAGACGGTCTTGCCGCTGATCGCGTGACGCAGCTCATCGCCGGCGAGCTTGGTCGGCTCCTCGCTGAGGGCCGCCGTTGCCGGCAGGATAAGGCCTGCGGCCAGAATGAGTGCTCCGAATTTCATTGCTTCCCCAATATTGTCGTGGAACTGACACATGCGGGATATCGAGGGCAAAGTTGGTCAATTTTGGGCTAACGCGAGGGGATTACATGACAATGTTAAGGTCCCTCGGAACGGCCGCATTAACCTTTGGCGCGGGCCTTCTTCTTGGTCTTAGCGCGGGCACGGCGGCGGCGCAGCGCCAGAACGTTGATCACCTCCACAGCGGCCGAGAAGGCCATGGCGAAGTAGATGTAGCCGCGCGGGATATGGAAGTGGAAGGCGTCGGCCACCAAGGCGGCGCCGATGAGCAGAAGGAACGACAACGCCAGCATCTTGGTCGTCGGGTGGCGCTCTATGAAGCCGGCCACCGGACCTGATGCGAAATACATGACGGCGATGGCGACGGCCACGGCGGCGATCATGACCTCGATGTGATCCGCCATCCCCACCGCGGTGATGATGGAATCGATGGAGAAGACCAGGTCGATGATGCCGATCTGAACGATGGCTGCGGTCAACGACTGCACGATGGGACGGGCGCCGCCTTCCTCGTCCTCGCCTTCGATGTCGTCGTGGATCTCGCGGGTGCCCTTGAACAGGAGGAACAGACCTCCGGCGAGCAGAATGAGATCGCGCCAGGAAAAGTCGTATCCGCCGATGGTGAAGATCGGCGTGGTCATGTGGATGAACCAAGCGATGAAGGCCAGCATGATCACGCGGAACACGAGCGCGAGCAGCAAGCCCACCCGGCGCGCCGTGAGCTGCTGCGCCGGAGGCATCTTCGACACCATGACCGAAATGAAGACGACGTTGTCGATGCCGAGCACGACCTCCATCGCGCTCAAGGCAAGGAAGCTCGCCCAGACATGAGGGTCGGTGAGGAAGTCGATGATGGAGTCCACTGTGCGCTGCCCGGCCCGCTTCGATTCCGCCCGGAGCTAATAGCCTAGCGTCGGCAGGCGGTCTATCGCCAGATGTCTCACCAGGCGCGGCGAAGGGAGCGGCTCAGGCCGATGGCTGCGAAATAGGCCGCTGCCGCGAGCAGAGCGATCTTGACCCAGAGTGGCGAGGGGAAGGGACTGGCCACGGCGACGGCAGCGAGGGCCATCCAGGCCAGCGTGACGAGCCCCGTCAGAGTGCGCAGCCGGACCACGCGGAACGGATGCACGTAGAGGACGGGCAGGAAGGTGAGCAGCACGAGCGCGCCGACCACGGCAAGCGCGGCTTCCGGCGGCAAGCCGAGCATAAACAGATATAGGAGCACGATGTTCCAAATGGCCGGAAAGCCGACGAAGAACCCCTCCTCCGTCTTGCTGTCGATATCGGAGACGTGGAAGAGACCGGACAGAAGGATCGCGATCGCCGCCGGCAGCCGGAACCCCTCCGGCAAGAGATCCGTCTCGGTGAGCACGAATGCCGGGATGGCAACATAGGTCAGATAGTCGACGATGAGGTCGAGCCGCTCGCCGCTGAAACGCGGCAGGACGGCCTTGACGTCGAAGAGACGCGCCAAGGGGCCGTCGACGGCGTCGACGACGAGCGCGATGCCGAGCCAGACGAACATCATCTGCCAGTCGGCGTGGTGGGCGGCTCGCAGGGCAAGAAGCGCGAGCACGGCGCCGATGGCCGTGAGGATGTGGATAGAGGCAGCCCTCAGCCGCCGCGGGTTCATGGCCGTGCTCCGCGCACCGGCGCTGGCCTAGAAGCGGCGCTTGACCTTCCCGAACACGGTGACGTCGCTGTCGGCATCGAACGTCGTCAGGCCCTGATCCAGCTCCAATTGCTGTTCGTCTTGGCCATAAAGCAACTCGAGGCCGAAATCGAGCTTCGGCACAAGCGTGTAGCCGAAGATGTTGATGCCGCCGCTTTCTGCCGCGTCTGGTTTGGCGGAGGACGGCGTCCCGAGCGCGAGCGCCGGCGGCTTGGCTTCGGGGCCAGGTGTGTCCGCAGGCGAAGGCGGGGGGACCGGGACTTCCTGAAAGGCCACAGCCCGCCCCGCAGCGCTGAGGGTCAGCACAAAGGCGAGCGCCGCTATGGTGCGTGACCTCTGCATGGTCCGTTCTCCGCCCCTAGACGCGGCTCACAGGCTGGAGCGGTTTCGACCGTGGCTGGGCGATGGTTAACGCATCGTTAAGACTTTAAATCGTGCGCCTTTTCCGACTGTTACGGCGACATATGCGCGCGCGGCGCGAACCGACTCAGGCGCGCAAAGGCGGCTGTTATCGTCCGGTCATTCGCCATTCCTAGCATCGCGCGTTTTTGCCACTCCAAAGAGGGATTAAGCGAATGAAGAAGAGATACGCCTTGAGCGCCGCCGTCGCCGTTCTGATGCTGGCGGCGACCCCTAGCCTCGCCGAGTATGTAAACCCGCTCGCCTTTCCGCAGAAGGACGACCCGAACGATATCGAGGTGATGATCGAGATCCCCGCCGGCATCTCCACGAAGTATGAGACCGACGGGAAGACGGGCCATCTGTTCGTCGACCGCTTTCTCGCGATGTCCATGGCCTATCCGGCCAATTAAGGATCGATCCCGAGCACGATCGGCCCGGACGGCGACCCGCTCGACGCACTGGTCATCACGCGTCAGCCGATCTATCCCGGCACGTTCATTCGGGTACGCCCGATCGGTCTCTTGAAGATGATCGATGGTGGTGACGTGGACGACAAGGTCGTCGCCGTGCCGATCTCGAAAGTCGATCCGACCTATGACGACATCAAGACCATTGACGACCTGCCGGCCATGGAGAGGGACCGCATCGAGCAGTTCTTCGCGGTCTACAAGAAGCTCCCGGCTAAGAGCAAGGTCGTGGAGATGAACGGCTATGAGGGCATCGACGCCGCTCAGGACATGGTCAAGACGGGTCTTGAGACATTCAAGACGACGGATGTGAAGACCTCCGCCAGCAAGTAGGCCGCCATCACGGCGTAGAGCTCATCGAGGTGTGCTGCCTCGATGAGCTCTTTTAATGTGTGGCGATCGTCCCCTTTCGAAAAAAAGCCGCCGCCCGGGACAGGGCGGCGGCAGTCAGGCGAAAGGGGACTTTATTCTTTGGTTTGGAGTCCTAAGCCCTACCAGTCCACTTGAGCGCGGAGCACGGCGGCAGTGATCTCGGCACCGTCGTTGACACCACCGGAGATATCGGACTGGCTGACCTGCAGCTTCATCGCCGTGAAGTCGTTGAGCCACCAGTTCAAGCCGATGAGCCAGGTTCTCTGATCGCCGCACTTCGAGCAATCGATGCCGGCATTGTTGAGAACCGTGGATTTGTCGCCGAGGTTGATCACGTCCCAGCGGCCGGCGATCTCCCAGCCGCCCCAGCCGCCTCCGCCGCCACTGAAGCGGACCGGATGCTTGATCTTAGTGCGGCCGAACTCACCCGTCTTGGCTTCGTAATTCCGCATCTCGCCGGTGATCCACCAGCTTCCATCGACATACCAGCCGTTATACGAGGGGCTAGCGTTGGTTCCCAGACCCGGAGGAAGATCCGCTTCGAGTTGCGCATACTCGCTCTGGACCGAGAACGATTTGTAGACCAACGCGCCTTCGAGGACGAACATGTCATCCGACTCGCCGATTTCCGGCGTGGCGACGAAGCGGTCAGCTAGGTGCGCATCCGCGCCCCTGGCCCGGTATTCAAACAGCTCCGCAGCGGAGACGCCTGTACCGTTATCGCGCAACGTCCCGGCGTCACGATGGCGATAGCTCGCACCCAAATGAACGACGGCGGTGTCGTTGTTGATGGGCGCGACCGTGCCGCGAATCGAGAAGGCCGTGTTGTCGTTGAAGAAGTCACCCTGCTCACCGGGCTCGGAGCCATAGTAGCCCGTCTGGAACGACCAGTGGTCGTTACCCGCGAGGATGCCCACACCGATCTGGCGCTCCAGGAAGAAGGCGTCCTCGAAGGCCGCGCGCTCATTGAAGGTGATGAAGCGCGAACTCGTGAGCTGCTCGATCGAGTTGTAGACATACTGGTTACCGAAGCGGATCTCCGCCTCTTCCCAGGGTGCCCAGTTTGCCCATGATACGTAAGCGTCCTTGATGGACGTGGAGTTTCCGGCGAAGTCCACCTCGAACTTGTACTTGAAGTCGTAGAATACGACGCCCTCGACGCCGAGACGCGCCCGGCGCAACTCGACGGCGCTGACGTCGTCCTTGCCCGTGACGCTGGTGTCTTGGTTGATGCCATCGTAGTCGGTCATCACACGACCACGGACCTTGAACTTGAACTTGCCGTCGGAACTGGACAGCTCCGGCGCGCCTTTCCACTTGACCTGCAGGTCTAGGCCATCGCCGCTGGAGCCGTGGGAGGCTGCGGCTTGCGCCTTGGCCTCATTGACCTGCTGCTGCAGCGCTTTCATCTGAGCCTGCATGGCCCTCATCTGTGCCTCGAGCGCCGCTGTGTCGGTCGCCTTGGCTGCGGTGCCGCCAGAAGCGAGAACGCCGAACGCGCCCACGCTGGCTAGCAAATAGACACTCGTTTTCTTCAGTCCCCCGATCATGACCCCTCTCCACTCTGTTTGACGTTGCCTGTTTAGGTAACAACTTCCGTTAGTTAGGAGAATTCTCTGTTCCCCCGCTTAAAAGCGTTCCGCCGCGTCCCCACGGCTGACCCTTATCGTTCTATTTCCCGGGCAATGACGCGCTTGTGACAGTCGGACGACGGTGGGGATTTCGTGGTCCACTGTTGCGCATTGGCCACGACACCTTCAGATTGAGGAGGAACCCGAGCCCCCTTCCTCAGCGTCCATGCCCAGTGTAAGGCGCGGAGAACGCATAGAAAATCTGGCGCGGACGCTTGCCCCCTGGATTCTCGCGCTGGCGCGGTCCAACGGCGGCTTACGCGGGTGCCCGGGTGCGTTGCGGGGATCCCTTAGGGATCTAATGAGAATCGAGGACATTGAAGCCGTTTTCCTGGAATCGGTGCGCCGCCGCCGGCGTGCGGAGATAATCCAGGAAGTCGTTCGCCCCCGGTGATTTCGACGCCGCGAGCTTGGCGGCGGGATAGACGATGGGCGGATGGCTGTCCTCGGGGAACACGCCCACCACTTTCACATTGGGATCGGCCTTGGCGTCGCTCCCATAGACGATCCCAAGCGGCGCCTCGGCTCGGGAGACGAGGCGGAGTGCAGCCCGGACATTCTCCGCTTGTGCCAGCTTGTCCTTGACCTGCTCCCACACGCCAAGGCTTTGGAGCGCCGCCTTGCCGTACTTGCCGGCCGGCACCGCATCGACGCCGGCGATGGCGAGACGCCCGTCGCCAAGGAGCTTCGCGAGCGGGAAGCCCTGCTCGATGGTCGTCGTGAGCTTCGAGTCCTTCGGCGCGATCAAGACGAGCTGATTGGCGAGAAGATCGAAGCGCGTCTTGGGATCGATCAGGTTCCGTTCGGCCAGATAGTCCATCCAGGCGAGATCGGCTGAGATGAAGACATCGGCCTCGGCGCCCTGCTCCACCTGCTTGGCCAGAGAAGACGTGGCAGCGTAGGAGACTACGGCCTTGTTCCCGGTCTTCTTTTGCCAGTCGGCCGCGACCGCATCGAGGGCGTTCTTGAGGCTCGCCGCGGCGAACACGGTCGGGCCTTTGTCTACGGCCCTGAGTTGCTGAGGGCTCGCGACCAAAAGCACGGCCAATAAGACACCGGGCCAAATCCTCGATATGAATTTCACTGCATTGTCCCCCTTTTCCCTGCCGGCTCCCAGTTGTCACCCGCGCCCGGCTTCGCCCTCTATTCGTCGTCCATGATGTGCCCGATGCGGGCAAATTCCTCGCGGATCGCCGTATTCGAGCGCTCGTCCGCCTGCCGGTAGGCTTCCGCCACGGCGCGGCCGAACTCGGTGACCTGGGCTCCGCCCCCGCCCGCACCGCCTGGCGAGGTGGTCACCAGCGTGCGGCCGAACATTTCGTTGAGCGCGCTGACCAGGAGCCAGGCCCGCCGGTAGGACATGCCCATCTCGCGGCCCGCGGCCGAGATCGATCCGGTCCGGTCGATGGCCTCGAGCAATTCGACCTTGCCGGGCCCAAGCACGAGGCCGGGACGCACCATGATGCGCAGGCGTGGAAACGGGCGTTCCGTCATCGTCGCGCCGCCCGTCTTTGTCCCGCCGGTCCCGCTCTTCTTAGGCCGCCTACCTGGCTTCGCTTTTGCGCCGCCCTTGCCCCCCGTCGAACTCATGACATGCCTCCATCTCTCTTGTTCGCTATATCTATTCAGATATAGCGGATGGCGGCAGTTAGCGTCGATGAGAGTCATGGTCGGCTTGTCCCGCTGTATTCTGTCAAACATAGCGCCTCTTTCGGCGCGCGGGTTGCGGCTCTGCGTCGCAACCGCTCGCGGCACGGTCACGCCGGGCCTTGCTGCGTTAGGACTGAGTCAAACGGGTTGCCTATGGTATTGGGGCGAGAGACATTTCCCTCCCGATGCCGAACCGAACAGGACCAGTGTGAACAGTCCAGTGCCTTCCAAGACGTACGACGTTGCCGTCGTGGGCACAGGCCCTGCGGGCATCGCCGCAGCGCTCGCGCTTGCCCATGTGGGAGCCGACGTCGCGCTGATCGGGCCGACACCCTCCAAGGCGAACGCCGCACGGTCCGAGACGCGGACCGCCGCGCTCCTCACGAGTTCGGTTGATTTCCTGAAGCGCCTAGGCGTGTGGGAGTCTCTCGCGCCTCGCGCCGCGCCGCTCAAGGTCATCCGCATCGTGGATGCATCGCGCAGCCTGCTCCGGTCTCCGGATATTGCCTTCGATGCGCGCGAGCTTGGGCTCAACGCGTTTGGCTATAACATCGCCAACACAGTGCTCACCGAGATGCTGTATCGGCGTGCGCAAAGCGTCCTGCCGGAGGTCGTTCCGGCGAGCGTTGAAGAGATCACACTCACCGATCATGAAGCAGAGTTGAAATTGAGCGATGGACGTTCGCTCACCGCACGGCTTGTCGCCGGCGCCGACGGGCGGCGATCGGTCTGCCGAGACGCCGCAGGCATCGAGACCGACGAGTGGCACTACGACCAAGGCGCCATCGCGACACGGTTCCGCCACACCCTTCCCCATGACGGCGTCTCAACCGAGATGCACAAAGAGCTCGGCTCGGTGACCGCGGTGCCGATGCCGGATCCCTGCCAGTCGGCTTTGATTTGGATCGGTGCCACCGCCGAGATCGACACGTTGATGTCTGTGGACGAGGCAGAGTTCGCCGCTCGGCTCCAGGACCGGCTCGGCGACACGCTCGGCAAGATCTCAGATGTCGGCCCGCGTGCCGCATTCCCGGTCGCTGGTCTCACCGCCAAGACGCTTGCCGCCAAGCGTACCGCGCTGATCGGCGAGGCCGCCCACATCTTGCCGCCTCTCGGCGCGCAAGGTCTCAATCTCGGCCTGCGCGACGCCGCCGCGCTTGCCGACTGCGTCGCCGGGGCCCTGCGACGGGGACACGATCCTGGCGGTCACGCGGTGCTTGTGGCCTATGCCCGGGCCCGCCAATTCGACGTGCTTGCGCGGGCGGTGGGCGTGGATCTCCTCAACCGTTCGCTGCTCACAAGCTTGCTGCCCGTGCAAGCGGCGCGCGGCCTTGTGCTCGCCGGCCTGAACGCGTTCGCCCCCTTACGGCGTCTCGTCATGCGTGCCGGCCTCGCCCCGCCCAGCGAGCTTCCGAGCCTCATGCGGCCCGCGCCCGAAGGCCCGCACTTGCGCGCTTGACGGCTCTCCCCACTTTGGCCATGAGGATGGGCTGCTCCGGCAGCTGCGCCAGCCCAAAAACGCCATAAGAAGGAAGCCTCTGTGGCCAACAGCTTCGACCTGCCTTTCACCCTCGATTTGCGCTACCGGCTCGAATATGCGGGGCTGCGCTTCCTGGTGGGGATCGTGCGTCTCTTCCCGATCGACATGGCGGGCGACATCTCGGCGTTCTTCTGGCGCGTGCTCGGCAAGCGCAACCGCCGGCACAAGCGCGCGCTCGCCAATCTCGAGCGTGCCTTTCCCGAGAAGACGCCGGAGGAGCGCGAACGGATCGCGCTCGCAGCGTGGGACAATCTCGGCAGGGTCATGGTCGAGACCATGAATATCGACAAGATCCTGAAGGATCCGGGGCGTCTCCATGTGACCAACGGCCACTGGATCGGCCGCTACAAGGATAAGATGGGCCCGGCGCTCATCGTCACCATGCATATGGGCAATTGGGAGATCGGCATGTGGCCGGTCACCTTGGCCGGGGTGAAGCCTGCGGGCGTCTACCGCCAGGTGAAGAACCCGTATGTCGACCGCTATCTACGCGGGCAGCGGCAAAGCCTCTATCCCGGCGGTCTGTTCGGCCGTGGCCGTACGGCCGGCCAGGACGAGACGCAGAAGACCGCGCGCCTCATCATGGACTTTGTGCGCCAAGGCGGCCGTCTCGGCTTCATCTCCGACCTCTATGACGCCAACGGCATCGAGGTGCCGTTCTTCGGCCATCTCGCCAAGAGCATGCCCATTGCTGCGATGATCGCCCGGCGGGTTGGCGCGCGCATCTGGATCGGCCGTTGCGTCCGTATCGGCAATCGCGCCTGTTTCGACGTCAACGTCAACGAGCTCAGGATTCCCCGCACCAACAATCAGGCGGAAGACATCCGCGCCATCACCGCGGCGATCCAGCGCTATTTCGAGGTGTGGATTCGCGAGCAGCCCGAGCAGTTCATGTGGTCGAACCGCCGGTGGTCGTAAGGTGCAGCGTTAACTGCGTTGACAGTCTTCGCGGCCCGCGATCTTATTCTTGCAAAGACTCGGGGATAGGGTGTCGTTGTAATGTCTGATATCCGCAACGCTAGATTTCAAATTGGCCAGGTGGTGCGCCATCGGCTTTATCCATTTCGCGGCGTGATCTTTGACGTGGACCCCAGCTTCTCGAATACGGAGGAGTGGTACGCGTCCATTCCTCAGGACGTGAGGCCCGAAAAGGATCAGCCGTTCTACCACCTGCTCGCCGAGAACGCCGACACCGAGTACATCGCCTATGTGTCGGAGCAGAACCTTGTGCCCGATGCGTCCGACGAGCCCTTGCGTCATCCGCAAGTCCCGGAACTGTTCGAGGACTTGAGAGATGGCGTGTTTCGCTTTCGCTTTCTGCAAGAGCATTAAGGGCGCGGCTGCACAACCGTACGAATAGCGAAAGGCCGCCCCGATGACCCGGCGCGGCCTTTTTGTTGATCTCCAAACTTCGTGAAGCCTGGCGCTTACGGCGTCGTCTTCTGCTGCGCCGTGGCGTTGCCCGGCGCTTGCGGTGCGCCGCCCTGTGCCGCCTGGCTCTGCTGCGCCTGTTTCGCCTTGGCGGCGAGCTCGGCCTGACGCTTGCGGAACACTTCCATCAGCTGGCGCCGCTGCTCTTCGTATTTCGCATTGTCCACGGGCGGGCCGTCATAGGCCTTGCTGAAGCCCGTGAGCGGCACCGGAAAGCCCATGGTCTTCTGCTGAATGTTCATGGCGGCCACGACCATCTGCTTGCCGGCACGCATCTTCTGGAAGAGATCGTCGCTCAGTTCCATCTGCACCTGACAGCTGGTCGGGAAGCAGATCGAATATTGCAGCTGGATCGGCTGCTGATCGTCGATGCGGATTTGTACGCCGGCGGGAATGACGAGCGCATAGGCCGTCGGCACCCGGATCAGGAGTTGCTGCTTGTCCTCACCTTCAGCTTTGCGCACCGCGGCGGCGATAAGGACCATGCCGGTGTTCGGCTCAAGTCCCTCGTGGTTGACCAGGCAGATCTGCTTATCGCCGGTCTGCTGGTTCTTCATGCAGAGCTTGACCCAGGCATCCTCAGCGCCGGCGGACGGCGTGGCAGCAGGTGCTGCGGTCGTCTTCGGCGCTGCCGAGGACTTCGGCTGCGTCTGTTGGGCCACCGCCGCGGGCGCCGCGAGAGCCAGCGCAAGCACACACGCGCCAGCGCCCAGCACCCAGCACCCAGCGCTGCGGTTGAAACTGTTCCATTGATCCTTGGACCAGAGCATCAATCGACCTTTCCTCTGTTTCGCGGGCTGGCTCAGGCCTGCCAGACTACCCCGTTTGCCCGCTCCCTGTGCATTAGGGTCAATACCCGAAATGCGGCGTAGACGTGGCTGTTGACCCTCGACGGCGGGACTTCCTGGCCGCGCTCTCCTGAGTTGTAACCTTTTTCATTGGTGTGGAGATAGCGTGCGGCGTCGGCTTGTGCCGCTAGGGATGCTACCCTTACCCCCATGGTTCAATGCGAGGGCATCTATAACCATGCTGGGTCGTGGTTGAAAGCCCCATTTTTTTGCCTGATCGTGGGGCTTCTGCTGGTTCCCGGCAGAGGTTGGACCGAGCCTGTGGCCGGGCTCGCCATGCACGGCAAACCGCGGCAAGGCCCAGACTTCAGCCATTTTTCCTATGTCAATCCGGACGCGCCAAAGGGCGGGCGGGCGACCTTCGCCGTGCAAGGCACCTTCGACAGCCTGAATCCCTTCATCGTGAAAGGGGTCTCGGCCGACGGCCTGCGCGACTATGTCTATGAGAGCCTTCTCGCTCGCGCCTACGACGAGCCCTTTACCCTCTATGGCCTTATCGCCGAGGCGGTGGAGACGCCGCTCGACCGGTCTTGGGTCGAGTTCACGCTGAATCCGAACGCCAAGTTCTCCGACGGCACGCCCATCACCGTGGACGACGTGATCTTCTCCCAGGCGGTCTTGCGCGATCACGGCCGACCAAATCACCGCTCCTACTATAAGAAGGTCACCAAGGTTGAGGAGACCGGCGATCGAAAAGTCCGCTTCACCTTCGACGGGTCGGGCGACCGCGAGATGCCGCTGATCATGGGGCTGATGCCGGTGCTGCCGCACCACCTGTTCACGCCCGAGACGTTCGACAAGACGACGCTCAAGCCACCCATCGGCAGCGGTCCCTACGTCATCGACAAGGTCGATCCGGGCAAGCGCATTACCTATAAGCGCGACCCGAACTATTGGGGGCGCGATCTCCCCGTCAATCGCGGGCGCTACAATCTCGATGAGATCCGCTTCGACTATTACCGCGACGCCGGCGCCATGTTTGAGGCGTTCAAGTCGGGTCTGGTCACCTTTCGCGACGAGGACGACCCGACCCGCTGGACGGAGGGGTACGACTTCCCGGCGCTGCGCGACGGCCGCGTCGTCAAGGAGGCGCTTCCTCTGGAAACCCCGGCCGGGATGGCGGCGCTCGTGTTCAACACGCGCCGGCCGCTCTTCGCCGATCCGCGCGTGCGCCAGGCGCTCATCAAGCTGTTCGACTTCGAATGGGTGAACCGCACGCTCTATCACGGGCAGTATGCGCGCACGGAAAGCTATTTCGCCCGCTCGGAGCTCTCCTCCCACGGGCGCCCCGCAGACGCCACGGAGCGCAAACTCCTCGCGCCCTATCCCGATGCGGTGAAGCCCGACATCATGGACGGCAACTTCTCCTTTCCGGTCAGCGACGGCACGGGCGAGAACCGGGAGGGCCGCGTCGAGGCGTTGAAGCTCCTCGAAGAGGCCGGCTACCACCTGAAAGACGGCGTTCTCGTGAACGCGGCGACCGGAGAGCCCTTCACCTTCGAGATTCTGGCCGCCACGCGCGCGCAGGAGCGGTTGCTGCTCACCTATGCGCGGGCCTTGAAACAGGTGGGAATCGACGCTCGAATCCGGCAGGTTGACTCGGCGCAATACCAGCGGCGCAAGCAGACCTACGACTTCGACATGATCCAATATTTTTGGCCGGCGTCGCTCTCGCCCGGAAATGAGCAGTCGTTTCGCTGGGGAAGCGATGCCGCCAAGACCGAAGGCTCGTTCAACTATCCAGGCGTCGAGAACAAGGCCGTCGACGCCATGATCGCGGCGCTGCTCGAGGCGAAGGATCGCGATGATTTCGTCTCGGCAGCGCACGCGCTCGACCGCGTGCTGCTCTCCGGCGACTATGTCGTGCCGCTGTTTTACCTGCCGCGCCAGTGGGTGGCCTATTGGCGCGATCTCGAGCGGCCCGAGAAGACCCCGCTTTACGGCTATCAGATCGACACGTGGTGGCTCGATCCGTCTACTCTGGCCAAAGACGGCGGGCATGCTCTGAACCCATGACCTTTGCCGCATGAGCACGCTCCCTGCCCCTGACGTGGAGATCCAAGAGGAGAGCAGTCCGATCACTGCCGAAGGGCTGCTGCGGCGGCGTGCGCGGCAGAAGCCTGACGCCGTGGCGCTGGTCGATCCGCCGAACCGGGCCCTGCTCGGGCAGACGCGGTCGCGCAGCCTCTCTTATGCCGAGACCGACAAGGCGGTCGACGCACTGGCCGCGTTCTTCCTCGAGCTTGGACTCAATCCTGGCGATCGCGTCGTCGTACAGCTTCCCAATTTCATTGAGGCGCCGCTCACGCTGCTCGGGGCCTGGCGCGCCGGACTGACCGTGGCCGCGGTGCCCATGCTGTGGCGGGCCATGGAGATCGGGCGCGCGTGCGACGCGGTCGAGCCCAAGGCGTTGATCGGCGTCTCGCAGTTTGCCGACGACCTGCCGGCCGAACGCTTGCGCGACATCGCCGCCACGCGGCTTTCCGTCCGCTTCGTGCTCGGCTTCGGCCGCGATCTTCCCGACGGCGTCGCGTCCCTCGACGCGGCCATGGGTGCCGGCCGCTACGCAGACGACGTTATCGCACCGCGCCTCCAATCTCGTCCCTCGCTCATCACCTTCACGGCCCGGGCCGACGAACCGCTGGTTCCGCTCTTCCGGCACGAGGACGAGATCCTGGCGCAAGGAGCGATGGCCGTGCTGTCTCTGTCACTCGACCGCAGCGACGTGATCCTCAACGCCTATCCGTGCACGGGCCCGATCGGGCTGGGGCTCGGGCTTGCGCCTTGGCTCATCGGCGGCGCCGCACTCGTGCAGCATCACCCGTTCGATTACGGCGCCTTCGTGCAGCAGATCCTTGGTTCGGGCGCGACGGTGACCGCGCTGCCCGGTGCCATCCTCGCAGAGCTCGCCAAGGACGGCGTGCTGAAGGACAAGCAATGCCGCTTGCGGCGCGTGGGCCGCGTGTGGTCTCCGCCGGAGCTCGCGGACGGGGCGACAACGTCCGGAGATGACGACCGATCCCTGTTCGATCTCTATCCGCTCGGCGATCTCGCCAGTCTCCTCCTGCGCCCCGAGCCGACCACGAACCGCGCGACCGTGCCGCTCGGTGCGGTGCATCTCGGCGAGGACGGCGGTGGCGCCGTCTTCATCGAGACGCGGCTCGGGCGTGACGGCGGCGAGCTTCTGATCCGCGGGCCGGTGGTGCCGCAAGGGCAGACAGACGGACCTCTGGCGCGCGACGGCGACAGCTTTGTCGCCACGGGGCTCGGCGCGAAGTCGGAAAGCGGGCGGTTACGCGTCGCACGCGATCCCGAGCTGATCTATCACGGCGGCTTCACGATTGCCGCGTCGGAGCTCGACGACCTCTATCAAGCATATCCCGGGTTTCTCGATGCGGCGTGCTTCGTGCTGCCGGACCCGGTCGTCGGTGACCGCATCTTCGGCGCCGTGGCGCCCTCCCCGAATGCGCCGGTGTCGCTCGACGCCTTGCACCGCTTCCTCATGGAGCGCGGCGTGGCGCCGTACAAATTCCCCGACAAACTGCTCGTGGTGAAGGACATCCCGCGCGACACGCACGGCCGCATCCTGCGCGATAAGATTTTGACGCAGGTCTAGGTTCCCCGCTTGGCGCGCGTCCGTGCGACCAGATCGTCCACCAGGGGAACCAATGTTGTGGCACCGACGTCGATCGAAAGGTGATCTTCGACGTAGCGATACCCATTCCGTGACAGGAACTGCCACAGGTCGTCGTCCTCATACAACCTTATGATGGCGTTGCAGATCGCCGGCGGCGAGTCGGCGACCAACACGGTTTCGTTGTCGCGTAGGCCGGGGCCTTCCGCCGCCACGGACGTCGCCACAACCGGGACCCCATAGCTCAGACTCTCGATGATCTTGCCTTTCATGCCGGCGCCGTACCGGAGTGGCGCGATGCTGAGACGGCATGTGGCAAACAACGTCGCGAGGTCTTCTACGTATCCTCTCACCTCGATCAGCTCCGATTCGAGCGCGGCCACTTCACCATCGATGTGCGAGCCGGCAATGATCAGGCGATGCGAAAAGCCCCGCGCTTGCAGCAAAGGCCAGACCTCACCGACAAACCATTTGATTGCATCCCCGTTCGGCGAATGCGCAAACCCCCCGAGGAATACGAGAGCGGAGCGGCGCCGCAGGCCGGGGTCCAATCCATTGACCCATCGGCCGAACAAGCCGAGGCGATGGCCTAAGCCGCGCGCATGCCAACGCAGCCGGTCCTTTGGCGACCGACGCGGCATCTCGCGGAAGATGGGGATACGGTGGACAGGCGCCTGCGGCACAAGTTCACGAAGCAAGTCCCGCTCGTAGGTGCTGACCACGATCGACGCGTCGGCCCGGTTGATCAGATCGAGCTCGATCCGGCGCATCTCCAAGGCCGACTCTCTTCTTGCCTGGACTCCGTTGAGCTCGGCTTCTCGCTCCATACGCAGGAAGTGCAGATCGACTGCGTGAAACAGGATGCTCGTATCGGGGGCGGCAGTCTTCGTCAGGTCGAACAGGCGCACCGCGAACGGCGCCCGGTAAAGGAGCACGAGATCGCACTGAGGCGCGAACGACCCAACCACGTCCTGCAACGAGGTCCATTCCGGCGCCGACAGGGTCGCCACGCCGAGCGCATGTAGCTTGTCGCTATGGCGCCCAGCGGATTGAAGGTCCCATGGAGCGAACATCAGTTCGAACCCGGCGCGCTTGAGGATCTGCAGATATGAAAACGCGCTTCGCAACCCGCTACCCTCATCCGGCCGCGGGATCCTGTAGTCCACGATCAGGATACGGGCCGCGCATGCCTAAAGCCGGTCTATGTGAAAAACCGAACAACCCGGCGGCAAATC
>Ga0315553_10001110_pt1 | contig 22813 bp, 23 predicted proteins | sample SalMarSW160140MG_FD_203099 | JGI IMG/M metagenome (GOLD analysis project Ga0315553, IMG submission 203099) | Salt marsh sediment microbial communities from the Plum Island Ecosystem LTER, Massachusetts, United States - Salt Marsh Sediment SW1601-40 ... | reverse complement strand
CAGAGATGGCGCGAGACGTCGACATCATTTTCCTAAACGGCACGTCCAGCGTGGGGAAGTCCACCGTTGCCCACGCTTTGCGCGAGAAACTCGATGGCACCTGGCTGCACGTTACACTCGACGCCTTTTTCAGACTGCTTCCCGCCGACTTCATGAAGGATCCGACTTGGGGTGACAAGCTTGACTGGGACGAGGTCTTGACCGGCTTCCACGCCATGGTCGCGCAAATCCCCCGCACTGGCTACCCCGTGATTCTCGATCACGTCTGTACTTCCCGCCGCTGGCGCAACCAGTGTGTGAACATGTTCCGGGAACACCGAGTGCTCTACGTCGGTGTCTCATGCCGGCTTTCTGAACTTCATCGGCGGGAGGAGCTTCGCGGTGATCGCAAGCTCGGCATCGCTGAAGAGCACGCTGCAACGTACGAGAAGGCCGGTCCCTTTGACGTAGAGGTCGACACCCACGCCTCCAGCCCACAGGAATGCGCCGAGCAGATCATTGCGGCAATGACGGAGCCGACAGCCTTTCAGCGAATCAGGGCAGAACTGGAACGGAGAGACGCCGGGCAACCAGCTGGAGGCGACGCGGAGGACCGCGCGCCTCAGCCGTGACATTGGGTTTCCAGAGACTCACTCGGGATCGATGATGAGCAAAGCTCGAACATACAGGACCGGGGAACAGCGGCCGGGCCGAGTAGGCCTGTACCTTGGCGATTACAGCTTCCTCTGTGGCCTCTGGCAATACTGGGGCCCTGTCTTGGACGCGCTCCACGTCCATTGGACTCCCCTCTGGGACAGATCGTTTCTGTCAGATGATATCCTCCAATCTATCAAGACACTCATCGTTCCGGGGGGATTCTGTTGGAGTCATTCGGGTGCGTTCGGAGGCCGGACTGGCCGTCGGAATCTGAGGCGAGCCGTTACCAACGGATTGAACTACGTGGGGACATGCTACGGTGCGAACGTGGCCATGTCAGGGGGGACGGAGAAGCGAATCTGTCACTTTGGCTTGGTGCGGGGCAGAACGCTCTCGCATCGCACTTTTGCGTGTCAAGGAACCGTCTGCATCGACTACGATGCGGGCCCGTTGGAGCACACCTCGCTCTGCCAGGAGACCGCCCACGTGAACGGCCGTCTTTTTGGCGAAGGCGATTACGAGGTCCTCGGACGGTTTTCGGCGGACCAGCCAGGCCCGTTTGACACCAAGCCTGCCAAACCGATTGGTGGTCTTCCTGCCTCAATCATGGCGAAACACGGGGCCGGAAACGTGGTTCTGTTTTCCTCGCATCCCGAGATGCCGATCAGCTACCAATACCCGAGCATTCACGCCCAAATCTCAGTTGGTGACATGTCCGTGGATGAAGCCGTTCGCCGCTGCTGGAATCCACCCGCAGTAACCAAGGCGAACATGAAACTGCTCCAGTCTATGTTTCGATGGCTCCGTCGAGCTGAGACTGTCCCCCGAGATCGAGAGTTGCCACAGCCTTCAGCGGAGCGCGCCGGTCTGTTCTCAAGTGCAAAGGGACTCCAGAAACTGTACCTCGCGGAGATCGAACAGAGCCTTTTGGCCCGGCTGCGAAACGCGAAGACGCCCACACTTCAGTTCGCGACTCGTGTCCTCGAGCGTCGTCTTCGCCAAGCGCGATACTTTCTGAACAGGCTTACGGCAGACAATCTCTGGAGCAACCCGCAGGAACTCGAGAGAGCATCTCTGATCCTCATGCTACGACAGTTCGGCCAGTCAGGCGACCACCCGGGATACATCAAGAAAATGAGATTCGATTTCCAGGTCGCGCAAGCGAAGAGAATCGCGTCGCTGAGGGGGGCCAACCGTGAACGTCTTGAACACGAACTGGCAGGACTGGTTGTGGCGAAGCTGGATACTCTTGTGCAGCTTGGGCAGAGACCGCCAACGGCATGAGTTGAGAGAGAAAGACGTTCCGCAGCCCCGTGGATGCGCTACGATGGCGGTGGAGCGGAATGTGTCTTGGGCCGACCAGACAGCGATCCAAAGGTGTTATGCAGAAACTATATATGACGTAGTTATGGCTATGGACATGATGAAGAAGAGAATCTCACTTGTGGTTCTGCTCGCCGCCGTCGGCAGCTGTACCTCTCCCGGGCAGATCCCCGACAATCCGCATGTCATGGTGGGCCTTTCCATCGAGGAGTGCGTGGCCCGCTACGGCCTTGAAGGGTGCAAAGTGTACGTTAATCCACGTAGCGCCCACCCGCGAACTGGCGAGGACGGGAACGCGTACATCGCATGGACAACCACGTACTACCTACCAGAAGGAAACCTGTACTTGACAGAAGGCAGAGGCATCGTGGTGGATGCGGCTTTCCATAGGGATCACAGGACCATTGAAGAACGGATTCGTGATCAACAGAAGCGATGGAGCAAGTTCGTCGAGAGCAGGACCCGAAAGAGGCCATAACCACGCGCTGCAGCACGACGCCGTATTGCCCGCGTCCCACCACCAGTACGACTCGATCATTGGGAGATGGCGCAAACGGCGTTGTTTGCGGTATTATACAGACCAGTATGAACATGGTCCGGCAAGAGAAGACACGATGAGCAAGGTTGTAGTAACGCTTGAGGAAGAAGATCTCCTTGATTTGCATGAAGTGCTCCTTGACGATGATGAGGCGGGAGCACTCGACTTCCTGAAAACACGGATTGTCCCGAAGATTCCTGCGAAAGGAACTGCGAACTGCGATTCCTCACGCCGCAATCCGTACCTCCTGAAGTCGCACGACCCCAGTAGAGACAAGACCAAAGGATGAACCAGTGCCGGACCAGCCGTTCCAGAACACTCCGCCTTGACCTCCGCCCGCAACAGAGGTACGTTACTGCCATCTGATGTCAGTGGTGCAAGAGGCATGCGGCCCACTGTGGATGCGCTCTGAGCGCAGGGTGGCATTTTATGCGGAAACCGTATAAGATGCCGACGCAGAGCAGGGATGAGCCGCATCCCTATGTCGCACATGGCGTTCAGACTGGTTTCGTGGTGGCATCTTATGCCGACAGGAAGCCAGATATAGGTTCGTATAGGGAAACCGTATAAGACGTAGTTCGATGCGGAATGAAACTGGATGAAGTGTAACCGAAAACGGATTGCCGTCATTGTAGCGCTACTCCTCGGGGTCATTCTCGTAGGCGACGGTATTCGTGTCTCTTGCCGGATGTCATCGCTTGTTGCGAGGGCCGATCTTGGGGCCTCGCGGGACATACTTGCCGAGCGGCTCGGAGAGCCGGACTCGACTGGCGACTGGTCTGGAAGCTATGGCGAAGGGGTCATGACAACGTATCACGTCCCCTACATTTGGGAGCCACCCCTCGCAATCATGCACGTCCTGTTGAGTATCCGAAGGCATGGTGGCGGCTGGTCGAGCTCTGTTATTGGCAACTGGTATGTCGAATACTCGCCGTCAGTGGAGCTAACCTTTGCTAAAGACGGCACGCTTGCCGAAGTGTGCACCAGACCCTTCGCAAGCACTACTAGTCGTGTCAGAAAATCGACGTTTCACTGATAGAGTTGGGACACGCAGCATCGAACAATTGCACGGAGAAACGACTCCGAGATAGCCGCCGCAAGCGGCGTCTCCTCGGAGCGTCTCATGCATCACGTTAGGTAAAAGAAATGATAGGAAAGCGCACTGCAGTCCTGGTTGCCGTGCTTTTCACGCTGAACGCGGCAACCCTTGTCTGGATGAAATTGCTCCCCGAGGAATCGCCCGTACTCAAGGACGTGTTTCCCGAGAAAGTCGACATAGACAAGGCGTTGCTAGTGAAAGACATGGCAGGAGCCCATTATGTGCGCCTATACAGGAAACACGCTGCGGCGAACACTGTTGCGTCAGTCCTGCTCTTCCTCGACGCATGTTTTGTCTTTGCTGTTGCTCTGGTTCTGTGCATGCGAAGAGAGACGAAGGAGTTAATGACCACCAAACCACCGGCTGGAGTCGACGCGGAGGACGGCGCGGCTCAGCCGTGACGTTGGACAAGGAGAGAATAATGAGAATCTGTGTCATGGCAATTGTGTCATGCATTTGTCTTGTGGGTTGCCAGCAGTCAGCCCCGGAGAAAAAGCTTACCACGGTTTCCGCGGGATCTGACTACGCCCAAGTCAAAGCATGCTTACTGGCGCGTGGTTTGAAAGAGCAGACTGACCTATGGGACATCGCCTACCCAGAAAACCAGAAGGCCTACACGTACTTTCTGAAGCAAGACGTAGCGTTGATTCTTTTCGTAAAAAAGGATTCCGGCAAAGTAGTGAAGTTGTCGAGATACGAGAAGGTTGACCAACCAAAGTCTGCCCGGAACTGGACAGACCTTGACAGTTTCAACATAGACACCGAATTGTCCAACAACGAAATGTAGGTTACAAATTGACCCACGGTCAATTTGAACCTGATTTCAAGCGTTCGATGTGAAGAAATGAAGAGACTGATCCAACTCGCTGTCCTCGCTCCCATTGCGGCGCTTGCCACTGGTTGCGCCACGCCGTATATGATCGATCGCGGTCGTGATGCGAGGGATATCATCACCGCCACCGTCGGCGTGGGCCTTGGAGCGAAGATTAGACTGGGCCCCGTTCACGCTGGAGTGCTTATCAATCATGACGTTATCGGACTGCGTGACAGCGCACTGAATCGATACGGCCTGTCCCTTAATTCAGTCCATGGGCTGGCACTTGAATGGGAAACCGCCATCTTGCCGCTGCCCGGGCCGTATCAAGAATGGGTATTCGCCTGCGACGCTTTCGCAGTGCCTCAGCCTTTCAATGGTCGCCACTTGAAAGCCGACTACATTGCATTAAGCCATTTCCCGTTCATCACAACGTCTGGGATGAGACGCCAGTCTTACACTCAGATTGAAGTGGTCGTCGGCCTTGGTCCAAGTTGTCGCCTTGGCTTCAACCCCTGAGAACTGCTGGACTTCCTACTCGGGTGGTTTACCATCGACATCTTTAACGACGACATAGAATGGAAGAAAAGGAAATCGAACAAAACCATGGAGCTTATTCCATGACCCGCCGGTCATGGAAAAGCTCATGGTAGACGTTAGTTGCAGAGAACACCCGAGCGGCGTGAACCGCCAGTGAGTCTTGTCGGTGTCATTGACCGACGCCCCCGTGCGCCCCCGCGTCGGTATTCCACTTGCTCGTGCCGCTACGCGCTGCTGAAGTCTCGGAACGGAAGAGGCCGACAGGCGGCGGTGAGCACCATGCTCGGACATACCCGCGCCGGTTCTCACGTGGGACGGAGTTTTCGGGAGGGACAGGTCGCCCGTGGAAACCGGCCGGTGCCGGTCTATGTCGTGTACCCGTACGACCGGCGGATTGGTGGGTACACCGGGCTGGAATATCCGATCGGAGATAGCGGCTATGTGCTTACAAAGGGCCCGAAGCTTCTCGCGGATCCGGACCTACACCTGGTTGAAGTCAAAGTCGGAGAAAGCACGGGCGGAAAGCGCATGACACCCGAGCAGCTCTTTGAGCTCTGGAGGGGCTCTTCCGTCACGATCCGTACGAAGCAGGGGGCGGGATCGGGTTCGCTGGTCTCTTCGGATGGGCTCATCATCACCAACGCGCACGTGATCGAAAAAGCTGTGGGCGGAAAGGTAGCCGTCCACTTTGGCGACGGGCGTTGGCTAAGTGGGAAGGTCGTGGCCAAGAACAAAGACTGTGACCTCGGCTTGGTCCTGGTACCCGGGAAAACCGGAGATTTCAAGCCCGTGATCCTTCACCCGCGGCTTCCGAAGGTCGGGTCCTCCGTGGTGTATATCGGGGCGCCGGCGCAAGGAGCAGAATGGAGTTTTGGAAAGGGGCAAGTCGCCGCGATCCGCAATTTTCAGGACGGACGGCTAATCCAACTTCAGGCCCCTCTGAATCCTGGCAATTCGGGAGGGCCGCTTTTTGACATGACAGGTCAACAGATTGGGGTGATCGTGTCCCGAGCTGTGAAGACCGAGGCCGGCAGGATCATTCAGGATATCGGTTATGCGATCCCCGCCAAAGACGCCCTCGGCTTTATTCGAGACAATTCCAAGTGACTCACAGTGAATCGCGGCCGGGTTGTGTGCGGCGTCTTTGTCTCCCGATGCTTCTACTGAAGATTCAACCGCTGAATGGTCTGCGGACGTCGACAAGTGGGGATTCACCTGAAGCGAGAAGGCGCCCCGCGGCGCCAAAAGGATGCAATGCCAGACTGAACTGAGCGAAGACAGATCATTCGCATTCCTGAGACTGCCTCGCGTCACGCGGGGCTTTCTCTTTTGCAGAAAGAACTACGGTTCGAACATGAGGAGGGCCCGGAATGGCGACAACGCACGGGCAATGTCCCAGGGCTACGCTCTTGACCCGGAAAGCCGCCACGCAAGCCAAGGCCGACGACGTGGTGTTCACGACGCCGGATGGTCGGGCGATGTACGAGTGGTCCGACTTCCCGTTGCGTCGTTTCCAGAATGCGATCCGGCGACTGCAGAAGCGGGGCGTCGACATCGCGTGGGGAAGCCTTCGCACACTCCGACACTGGTTCATCTCCCACGCGATCAATCGGGACGACGATCCTCTCACCCTGCTCGAGGTCCAGCGGATTGTTGGCCACGGAGATCTTTCGATGATCGAGCGGGTGTACTACCATCCCGACCGGTCGAAAGTGCAGCGGAAGATGAGCTCTTTTGGTGAGGATTTGCTGCCAGATTCGTGACAAAGGGGCGGGGGCGGCCTATTGGTCCCCACTTGGTCCCCACGCAAAAACGTCGCCCTCGGTAAGTCGGTCTGTATTAGCCGCTTACCGAGGGCGATGCTTCACTGGCGGAGAGGGCGGGATTCGAACCCGCGGATGAGTTACCCCATCACACGCTTTCCAAGCGTGTTCCTTCGGCCTCTCGGACACCTCTCCGCGTGCTGCGAGGATTCTACCGGGCTCAGCGCCCGAAATCAACTGATATCGGTTCTCCCGAGAACTGCTATCGATTCCTATGCAAAAGGTGTTTCGTCAGACGCCCGGGGCCGCAAGGCGGCCCGGGCGCCGATGCCGCAAGCTTCGCGGAGGGCAATGAAGAAGTGAGCCAACTTAATCTGCCGTTCACGTCGATTTCGATTGACCGGGCGCGCGCTGGGAGCTATAATTCTAGGGTTATCCGGGCGCTCTTTTGTCAGGGGGTGCAGAGATGGTTCGTCTACCGTGGATGTGTGTGTGGCTGATGGCGCTAGCGACGCTGCTGGTGGCGTCGGACGTTCTGGCGTATGACTGTCCGCTGGGGCTGTGTGCGACCAAGGACTACCAGACGCAACTGCGGCGCGAGATCGCGGAACGCGCCAGACTGCTTCGCGAGAGCAAGAAGGACGGTGACGACGGGCGATACAGATACATAGGCAGCAGCTCGAGCTCCACCACCAGAAGCTCCCGCAATGACAAGAAAGACGGCGACAAATACAATCCGTTCGGTATCGACCCGAACAATCCGTTTGGCCAGGGCCTCGACTTCGCGACGCAGGCGTGGGACAACGCCGCCCAGGGAGATTACGGTCTGTTCTCAACCCGGCAGGGGCGCAACGGGAAGAAGCGCCAGCCGGCCAGCCAGCCTCTGGACCTGAACGGCCGGCCGCTCACCCCCATCCAGGTCAGCCGGTTGCGGCCGCCTCCGACGAAGCGACCCGAACTAACCGACGCGGAAAAAGAGGCTAAGAAGGAAGCAGAGGCTGCGACCTCCAAGGAGGAGACGGATCGGGCCATCCAGGCCGCCCAGCTCGTGTTTGACAACGGCGAGTACGGCGCGGCGCGGCGGATGCTCCTGCCGATAGCCGCTTCACGGCGGCGCTCGCAGGAGGAGGTCGATCAGGCGCAGAAGTTCATCGAGCGCATCGACACCGAGGGGATGAAGCGGCTGGTGGAGGCCGACGAGACCGCGACGAACGGGGACTTGGACGCGGCCGCCACCGCGTACAATGAGATCGCCCGGAAGTTCGGCTCCGCCCCCGCCGCCAAGCTGGCCCGAAATAAGCTCGCCGTGCTGCGGGCCAACCCGGAGGTGGCCTCGAAGTACCTGCTGGATACCGCCAAGGCTTACGCGCGAAAAAGGCGCCTCGACATCGCCATGCCGATGCTGCGGGAGATAGTCAACCGATACGCCAAGACGCAGCACGCCAAAGAGGCCGCGGACCTGCTGAAAGAGCTGGAGAAGATGGCGGCCGCCGACGGGGCGCTATCGCCGGAGCAGTCCCTGGCCGCCAGGAAGTGGTTGATCATCGGGAACATCCACGCGCTAAACGGGCGGAGCGATAAGGCGATCGAAAGCTACCAGACGGTGATCCAGGACTTCGAGGATTCGCGCTACGCGCAGATGGCTCGCGAGAAGATCGCCGGACTCAAGAAGCAGGAGTGAGAGCGAATTCGTGACGACCGCCCTGAGACGCGTCCTTTCCGTCGCAGCCTGCGCCGCATATGCGGGTTGTTCGGCGCTGTACGCCGCCGCGCCCCCTCCCGCGAAGCCAGCGCCCAAGCCGTCCCTTAGGCTGAAGGCAAGCTCCATCATATTCGACCGCTCCAAGGGCGACATCTACCTGGAGGGAAAAGTCCACGTCACCCGGACCCTTGGCGACCAGGTGACGATCATCGAGTGCGAGAAGATGACCGCCAAGATGAAGGACGGCAAGATGGAGTCGGTGCTTGCGACGGGCACGGTCAACCTGACGACCAAGGAGCTGACCGCCGTCGCAGCCAGGGCCTCGTTCGACTTCACCAAGAACATCATCGTTCTGCACGGGTGGAAGGACAAGCCGGCAACCGCGAAGTCGCCCCGGACAGTGTCAACCGGGCCCAAGATCATCTACCACGTGGACCATCAGCGCGTCGAGATGCCGGAAGGTGGAGTGACGGAGGTCGAGTTAGAAGAACCCGCCGAAGAGAAGGACAAGAAGGGCAAGAAAGAAGGATAGCCCTCGCGCCCGATCTGTCTCCCTGTAAACGGAACGTTGCGCCGCGCGGCTGGTGCTGCTTGGAGTTTAACCTTGTGGTACAGCATGACCATGTACGTCGCACACGCCGTGTGCGACTGGACCTGGACCGAGTGCGGGGCGTACCCGGCACCGGCGACGCGACCCACAGATTCAAACCTGAGACAACACAGGTGTCGTTTCAAGTTCGTGTTTGCACGCGATCCCTCTCTGAGCCAGCATCGCCAACATCTTTGGTGACACTTCAGCCATTTGAAGCGTTGCGGTGCAAAAGGTGTCAGGACCTTTTTGGGGAACATAACTCAGGATTGGATCGTACCGTGTCGCCCGAAAAAGGGCGCTGACACCTTTTGCCATATCTCTTCACCGGGCCGAGGTGTTAGCACTCTTGAGATGTCGCCCGGAGCCGGCATCGAGCGCCCGCGCCGCTCCAACCAGCAGCCGAAACTACCCCAGCGCAACTTTCAGAGACCATATGGTAAATAATTGTCGCGCGAAAGTTCGGTCCGCACATGGAAGCCGCACCCAGACTCGTAATGCATAAGTGCCCACTAAACAAGGTGATAAGCACTTGACAGCGCGCCGACATCACCGGCGCGGTCCGCAACTGACACCTTGACAAGCGCAGCCTATGCGGTAATATTTCGGACCATATGGTAAGCAGAATTAGCGCGCGTGGGCGGTCGTGGAGGAGATAAGTGCCCGTGCAATGCTTCGCTAGTGTAATGTGTCATTCTGTTCTTGTCTTATAGGAAGGCGTGACAACGGCCCAAAACGGTGAAATCGCCACCATTGTGGAGATGCTCATCCATGGTTCTGTGCTTCGTACGGCCGCAAGTGTCGCCAAACACCGCGAACATAAGCATAGGTATCTACGCAACACTACACTAGCCTTCCGAGGCGAGCGTCTCGCGGACGACTTCCTCGATGGTGGTGATGCCGTCGTAGATCTTGAGCAGGCCTGACTCGCGCAGTGTCCGCATCCCTTCCTGCCGGGCGAGTTCTCGCATGGCCTGCGTCGAAGACTTGGCCATGATCAGCTCCCGCATCCGGTCGGTGATCATCATAATCTCGAAGATGGCGGTGCGGCCGCGGTAGCCGGTGTTGTTGCACTCGGGGCACCCCGCGCCGTAGTAGAACTTCCGGCCTTCGACCTCCTCGGGCGTGAGGCGCAGTTGTTCGAGCATGTCCGGGGTGGGTTCGTACTCTCGCTTGCACTTGACGCAGATCATGCGCACCAGCCGCTGCGCCACCACGGCTTGGACGGTGGCGCACAGGAGGAACGGCTCGACCGGCATGTCGATCATGCGGGTGATGGCGCTAGGCGCGTCGTTGGTGTGGAGGGTGCTGAGCACGAGGTGGCCGGTAAGGGAGGCCTGGATGGCAATCTCGGCGGTCTCCAGGTCTCGCGTCTCGCCGATCAGGATCTTGTCGGGGTCCTGCCGCAGGATCGACCTGAGGCAGGAGGCGAACGTGACGCCGATCCCCTCGTTGATCTGGACCTGCATGATGCCGGCCAGGTCGTACTCGACGGGGTCTTCGGTGGTGATGATCTTGACGCCTATGTCGTTGACGAAGTTGAGAGCGGAGTAGAGGGTGGTGGTCTTGCCGCAGCCGGTGGGGCCGGTGACCAGCACGATCCCGTAGGGCCGGTTCGTCAGCGTCTTCAGGACGTCGAGCTCGTCGCCGCGGAGGCCGATGCGCTCGAGGTCAAGGGCGACCACGCTCCGGTCGAGCACACGCATTACGACGCTCTCGCCGAACAGGGTGGGGAGGGTGGATACGCGGAGGTCGATCGGGTTGCCGCTGATCATCAGCTCGATGCGGCCGTCCTGCGGCATGCGGGTTTCGGAGATGTTCAGTTCGGACATGACCTTGATGCGCGAGATCACGGCCAGCGCCAGGTGCCGGGGGGGAGGGATCATTTCGTACAGCGCGCCGTCGACGCGGTACCGGACTTTGAAGTCTTCTTCGAAGGGTTCGAAATGGATGTCACTCGATTGGTCCTTGATGGCCTGGAGGAGGATGAGGTTGAGGAGCTTGATGACCGGCGCCGACATGGCCATTTCCTGGAGCGTGTCCAGGTCGAAGCTCCGCGACGAGTCGCCGTACTCCAGGGCGAAGCTGGTGGTAGTCTTCTCCATTTCCTGCAGGATTTCTTCGACCGATTCGCGGCGGTCGGCATAGAACTTGTCGATGGCGTTGTCGACCGCCGACTCGGTGCTGACCGCGCCCGCCACCTCGGTGCTGAGCATCAGCCGCAGGTCGTCGAGCGCATTCACGTTCAGCGGGTCCGCCATGGCGACGGTGAGCACGTCGTTGTCGAACTTGATTGGCACGATGCGATAGATCTTGGCGAGCGAGGGGCTCACCCTGTCGAGCACGTCGGAGGGGATGGTGTCGAGTTGGTCGAGGTCGACGACCTCCATTCCCGCCTGCTCGGCCAGCGCCTGGATGACGTCGTCCTCGGCCGCGTAGCCCAATTGCACCAGCATCTGCCCGAGCGCGCCGCCCTGCACCTTCGCCTGCTCGAGGGCTTCCTTGACCTGCGACTCGGTCACTATGCCGTGGTCGAGCAGGATCTGTCCGATCCGCCTTCTCATATACGTGGTGGCTCCGGTTGTCTTGGCCATGAGCTCCTTCCTGACGGTGGCGGCTACTTCCTGGCGGCGGCCAGGGTCTTAACCTTTCTCTCCAGTTCCTGCGGGCTGACGGCGTGCCTCATCATATCGCTGAAGGTGATCTGTCCCGCCATGTAGAGTTCGCACAGATGGTCGTCGAGCAGGACCATTCCTTCCCGCCGTCCGGTCTGGATGTCGGAATCGATCTTGAAGGTTTCCCTCTTGCGGATCATGTTGGCGATGGACGGCTTCATCAGCATGATCTCGAACGCGGCGATGCGTCCCTTTCCGCTGGCCAGCGGGAGAAGCTGCTGTGAAATGACGGCGAGGATGGAGGTGGACAACTGCGTTCGGATCTGCTCCTGCTGGTCGGTGGGAAACACGTCGATGATGCGGTCAATCGTCTTGGCGGCCCCGGTGGTGTGCAGGGTGGCGAAGACCAGGTGCCCGGTCTCGGCGGCGCGGATGGCCGCCTCGATGGTGTCGAGGTCGCGCATCTCGCCCACCAGGATGACGTCGGGGTCCTGGCGCAGGGCTCGCCGCAGCCCCTCGCCGAAGCTGGGCACGTCCAGGCCGACCTCGCGCTGGGTGATGATCGACTTCGCGTGCTCGTGATAGTACTCGATCGGGTCTTCGAGCGTGATGATGTGTCGCTCGCTTTCCAGGTTGATGAAGTTGATCATGGTGGCAAGGGTGGTGGTCTTGCCGCAGCCGGTCGGCCCAGTCACCAGAAACAGGCCGCGCGGCTTGAAGAGCAGGTTCTTGACCGAGGGAGGGAGCCCGATCTCCTCGAAGGTGAGAATCTCGCTGGGGATGAGCCGCAACGCCACCCCCAGCACCTGCTTTTGCTTAAACACGCTTACGCGGAACCGGGCCGCCTTGCCGAAGGCGAAACCGAAGTCGGTGGTTCCTTCCTCGTTGAGTTCGACTTGGCAGCGGTCCGGGGTGATGGCCTTCATGACCGCGTACGTATCGTCCGGGGTCATCACCGCCAGGTCCAACGGGCGGAGCCGGCCGTGGTGCCGGATCGTCGGCGGAATGCCCACCGCCAGGTGCAGGTCAGACCCCTTGAGATCGACGACCGCCTGAAGGAGCTTGTTCACGGGTACCATTCGAGCGGGTTCTCCTGTTGCCAAGAATGCGGTTGAAGGATCGGACTCCTGGACTTCGCGTGCCTGGCCGCGTGCCGCAGACATGCCCCGGCCGGCGCGAGGCGCCGGCCGCCGGTCACAGGACCGATTCCATCTCGGCGGTCACGCGCAACACTTCTTCGATGGTCGTGATGCCGCGCAGGATTTTTTTCACGCCGTCGCGGCGGAGGTCAACCATGCCGGAGCGGACGGCGGCGTCGCGAATCTTGTTGGTGGGCGCCTGGTCGAACGCCAGCTCCTGAAGCTTGGTGTTCATCTCCATCATCTCAAAGATGCCGATCCGGCCCTTGTATCCGGTGTCACCGCATTCGTCACACCCGGGGCCCCTGTAGAGGGTCAGGTTGGCGACGTCGTCGGGCACCAGCCCCACAGAGGCAAGCTCTCGCTCCGTGTAGGTCACCGGTTCTTTGCACGCGGTACAGTTGGTCCGCAGAAGCCGCTGGGCCATGACCGCTTGGATGGACGACGCGACGAGGAACGCCGGCACGCCCATGTCGATCAGACGGGTGATGGCGCTGGCGGCGTCGTTGGTGTGCAGCGTGCTGAACACCAAGTGGCCGGTCAGGGCGGCCCGAATGGCGATCTCGGCGGTCTCCTTGTCACGGATCTCGCCCACCAGGATGATGTTGGGCGCCTGACGCAGCATCGCCCTCAGAATCCGCGCAAACGTTCGGCCGATCTCGCGCCTCACCTCGCACTGGTTGATGCCGGGGATGTTGTACTCGACGGGATCCTCGGCGGTAATGATCTTACGGTCGGGGGTGTTCAGGTCGCTCAGCGCGGCGTACAGGGTGGTGGTCTTCCCGGAACCGGTCGGCCCCGTCACCAGGAAGATCCCGTTGGGCCTTCGGATAATCCCTTGGAACCGTGCATAGTCTTCATCGCCGAGCCCCAGTTCCTGGACACCCAGCAAGAGCGACTGCTTGTCGAGAATACGCATCACCACGCTTTCGCCGTGGTTTGTGGGCAGGCACGAGACGCGCAGGTCAATCTCTCGGCCCAGCGCCCGGAACTTGATGCGGCCGTCAGTGGGCCTCCGCTTCTCGGCGATGTCGATCCCGGCCATGATCTTGACCCGCGAGATGATGGAGCTCTGAAGCGATTTGGGGGGGCCGGGGACCTCGAAGCAGACGCCGTCCACCCGGTACCGGATGCGCAGCCGGTCGGCCATGGGTTCGATGTGAATGTCGCTGGCGCGCCGCCGCATCGCCTCCGTGATCAGCAGATACACCAAGCGGATGATCGGCGCGTCCTCGTCTTCCTCGTCGACCTCGAGATCGACGTCCTGGTCGGTTCGGAACGTAATGTCGCTTTCGGTGAACTCCTGGAGCATGCCGTCGACGGTGGCTTCCTCGACGCCGTGGTTCTTTGCGATGGCCAGGTTGATCGACTCACGGGTGGCGAGCACCTGGTCGATGTCGAAGTTGGTGGCGAACCGGATGTTGTCCAGCGCGTCAAAGTCCAACGGGTCAGCCATGGCCACGCGGAGCTTGCCGTCGCCGCGCCCGACCGGTATCAGGCAGTGCTTGCGGGCGACGTCGTGGCTGATAAGGTCGATGGTCTCCCTGGGAATGTCCATCTCGGACGGGTCGACCATTTCGAGTCCGAATTGTTCGGCCAGGGCGGCAGTGACCGCCGCCTCGTCGGTGGCGTTCATCTCCAGCAACGCCTCGCCGATCCGGAGGCCGGGTTTGGTGCGCTGCATTTGCAGAGCCCGCTTCACGTCTTCGTCAGTGACCGCGCCCTTCGCCCTGAGAAGACGTCCTAAGAGTTGCCGTGCCATTGCCAAATACCTCGGCGGCAGGAAGGAAATCGTCTCACCATATTGTACTCCCACAGGGTTCCGATGACAATAGCCTCGCCCAAAAGATGCCGGGCAAGGGAAACCGGGCGGCGCACGCCCATGAAAGGGGAAGGCAATCGGGAAAGCACGTGCTTCCAGCAGGATCAGTATGCGAGCCTGCCTGCTCCAGCGCAACATGGCACGTACTCGTCCTCAGCCTCGGTCATCCCGGAGACCTCTTCAGAAGAGCCATAAACGTGCCGAGAAAGATGGCAATGGGCGCAGTGTGGGGGGCGGAGGAAAAGCGCGGCGCGCGGCGGGGTAAAACCGCAGCGCCTGTCCCGCAGTTCGATCCCTTTTATAGCCCGCCTTCCGGCGGGTGTCAATCCTCCTTATTAGACGATGGTTTTGTGGTGTTCGACGTCCGGCTTCGGAGCCGGCGTCTGGGCTGTTTGAGCCGGTAGCTCTCGCCGTTAGCTTCTAGGATGTGGATGTGGTGCGTGAGGCGGTCGAGGAGGGCTCCGGTGAGCCGCTCGCTGCCGAGCACGTCGGTCCACTGCTTGGAACGGCAGGTTGGTGGTGACGATGAGGCTGGTGCGTTCGTAGGCCCGGCTGATGACCTCGAAGAAGAGTTCGGCGGCGGCCTTGGAGCACGGAACGTAGCCGAGCTCGTCAAGGACGAGGAGATGCAGCCGTTCGAGTTGCTTGTGGAAGCGCTCGAGTTGCCGGTCCTCCCGGCGTTCGAGGAGCTGGGTGACCAGTCCGGTAACGGTGAAGAAGCGGACGCGCCGTCCCTGCTGGCAGGCGGTGAAGGCCAGGGCGGTGGCCAGGTGCGTCTTGCCGTTGCCGCTGTTCCCGATGAGGAGCACGTTCTCGCGGCGGTCGATGTACTCACCGCGGACCAGTTCGCGAACCAACTCTCGGTTGATGGACGGCTGGGCGTTGAAGTCGAACGCGTCGAGCGTCTTCACCACGGGGAACCGGGCGGCTTTGACGCGCCGTTCGGCGGCGCGGAGTTCACGGTCGAGCAGTTCCCGTTCCGCCAGCCGCAGGAGATAGGTCGGATAGTCGGCCCGGTCCTTCATGCACACGGCGGCCATCGACGCATACTCCCGCAGCACGCTGGGGAGCTTGAGCTGCTTGAGGTGGTGTTCGAGCAGCACGGTGGACGTGGCGGCGTTCATTGGCCCGCTCCTGCGGCGAGGAGCGAGCCGTATTGCGAGACGTAGGTCTGCTCGACGCGGACGCGGCGGAGGTGCTCTCGGCCCTCCAGCCGGAAGGTCGTCTGCCGCCAGTCCTCCTGGGGGATGAGGAACTGGGCGATGGCGTCGCGGGTCAGGGCGTTCACGAACACCACATTGATCCAGTTCGCGTCATGCTACGAAGGCCGGCGGCCTCCCCACAGGATCACGGCGGAGGGCCGCCGGATACTGCCCAAGTGCACGCCGGCCAAACTGGACGTCGGGTTATCGGTGACCCGCCAGTCGTAGCTGCCTTCGGGCAACAACTCTGGCTCAGGACCGCCCGGACAGCTGAACACACGATCTGCATCAGCAAAGGGCTGGAGAACCGACCGAACCACGACTGCGGAAGCTTCAACATCTCCCGGGAACGGCAGACAACCACCGTGCGACACGGCATACATGTGCATCGCCTGGGCCAGATTCCGCAGATTGCTGCGGCACTTGATCGACAGGGCCTCTCTTTGGGCGCGACCCAGCGTACGCAGGAGCACGCCTGCCAGGATACCCACTACCGCGATCGCGATGATCAGTTCGATAAGTGTGAATCCCGACCTCGTCCGGCTGTTAGGTGCGAGCTTCATTCCCGACGCTCCCTTACCTTCCTGGTTTCGCTTCCACCTTCACTACGCTTTTCCACCTTTTCTTTTGCGCTCGTGGCGGGAATTTTTCTGACTCGGGTGACCGCCTCTGCAGATCCGCGCACCGAGCCGTGCAGAACCGCGCGGCACATGGTGAGCAGAGAACGATGGCGGGTAGAGGCGACCGAAGATGAACCAGACAACTATTTCAGATGTTGTGGGACGCTGCTGGGAGCTTCGACCGGGCGCCGCGGAGCAACACGTGCAGTTCTGCGCCGCGCACGCTGGAAGGCTTGGAGACTACGTTGCCGGGCGAGATCTCGATTCGGTCAATTGTGTGCCCCGGGCAACGGCGCGCAACGCCGGACAGGCGGGCGTGGGCGAGCGCGGCAGGCGCGCGTTTCTGCTCCAGTACGAAGGCGGCCAGATCGCCCCGGCCCGTGCCGAGCGGATACATTCGGCGTTGGGGTACGCAACACCCCGCCAGTACGCGGCCCTCTGGGGTGCAGGCGTTCTTCACAGAAAGCTGCCCGAGTGGTCTTGACTTCGGAGGCTAACTGCAGCCGAGTGCCATTCCGCACCAGCGCCGATCGGTCTCGGATCATCCGTGCACAAGCGGGGCTTCTACGCTCTGTGCGTCTGGTGGTGTTGCGTCGTGCCGTGTACAGCCTCAGTCGAGCCTGGCGGCCGACCAGTGGCGGAAGTGACGCCAACTGGCGGGCGTTGCCCAGTTGCGACCGGCCCGAATGCCGTTAGGCGTTGATATCTTGCGGACCACTTTGCCTTTCAAGTCCATGACTACCATCTGCCACTCACCGCCCTGTTCGATGCCTACCAGCAAGTTGTCGCCCGATGTCCAGTCAAAGAGGTATGCGTTCTGGAACTCCAGGCCGATCGTCTGGAGTTTGGATCCGGGTTTTTTCAGGTGTCTCAGAGCAACGCATTTGGGACGACTGGAGCCACCAGAACGGGCTCTTGTCCATGCTGCTATCTCTCCCGAGCGGTTGATCCGCGGCATCATATCTTCGATGTTGTTCCCGGGGTCCTTCCAGACGGTTCCTCTGAGTTCCCACTTCTGGTCCCTTACTACCACATCCAAGTTCGAAGCACCTATGCTTTCTGCTTCGCACACCACGAATCCATCGACAATCAAGGGGTCGAAATCTGTCATGATCTGTCCATATGGCTCGCCGATCTTCTTCGGCTTCTTCCATGTTCGGGTCTTCCCGGTCTTGATGTCCAGGAGCCAGAGGTCGTTGTAAGACCCAAGGTAGTGCGCCCCAACCAGGGTGTCGTTGCTCACCCAGGTGGGATCCTCAATGTACGGGAACTTCGTGCTCTCTCTCGTCGACGGGTCCAAAACGACCAGGCCTTTGTCTATGCCGTAGACAATCAGATCCCCCCGCGGCGACCACCGCACAGAAAGGCTCCTCGTAAGGTGCCGACCCGCATTTGGCCGCCACCGGTAGCATTGCATATCCAGATGTTGCCGTCCTTGTCCTCATATGCGATGCGGGCGACAGCAAGCAGCGCCACCCGCCGAGCGCTGAGCGCAACAGGAACGAGCAAGCTTGCCAAGATGCCAATGACGGCGACCACGACCAGTAGCTCGATGATCGTGAAGCCTGTGTGACTGAGGAGAGGAGTCCGGCATTGCGGGAAGCGGATGGCGACGGTGGAACAGGCCGTTGGATAGGCAATAGGCGTGAGTTGGTCTTTATTCGGCGGACTCATTGAGATCCCAAGTTCTCGTCAACCGAAGGAACTTCGGCATATGCCTCGAGTTCTATCACTGTGGCCTGGAAGGCGTGCCCGCCGGGCGCGCTCGTCTTTTTCACGTCGATTCGGATGAACTTCGCCTCGGTGGGGTTGATGGTATAGACAGCGCAGGCCTCCGGACCGCCTTCCGGACTGTGTGATAGCCGGTCGGGAACGACAACTTGCCACGTAGAGCCGTCACGGGAGAGGGTAACGGAGTAGACATGTTGGTGACTGCCGAAGCAGATACCGATCTTGCGTATGGTGTAGACGCGGTTGAATTCCACCTGAAGCCAACCTGGGATTTTCGTTCCGCGCCAGCCTGTCAGCCCTATGTATTGGCCATCGATGGCTCTGTCGGGGGAACCGGTGAAGGACATGTACTTGCCCACGGAGTCCGCGGTGGCGACTGCGTTGTGCTTTTTCAGAGCTACATTGACCAGGCGATTTGTTTTTGCGTGTGGGGCGTCATTGCCGACGGTGATTCTGCAGATCCGTCCGGCCTCAGTATCCAACCCCCACAAGTCCCCCGCTGCGAAGGAAAGATGCTGGTATGTACCGGGGAATCTTCTTAGAATGCCCGTTTCCATTCTTCCCGTTTTCCGCGCACGGGCGGGATCGATCTCGTATACTTGCCCCGAAAGGCTTGAGACCCATAGGCGTTCGTTACCCCAGGCGACACCCCGAATCCTGGTGTCTCCTGACTCAAGATGGCAGATTGTCTCTCGCGTCTCGGCATCGACGGCATACAGGCCGAAACGGTTCTCAATTCGTCCTTTCTCGGTATACCAGAAGTGCTTGCCGTCAAAGGCCAGCCCGTGGGGCCAGTTGACGCCTAGCCGGTGCACATCTTCTACCTGTCCTGCCTTCGCGTCTATGCGATAGAGCCGTCCTGGCCAGTATTCGACGCCATACAGAGCACCATTTCGGTGCACGAGCCCCGTGTTCCCTATCGGCAACTGGCAGACCAGCGTAACTCCCTTGCCATCAAGCCCCATCCGATAGAGGCCCGTCTTCTCCCCTGCCTTCGCAGTGTACTCAATATGAGAAGGAGTCACGGCCATCGCGTAGATTGGCTCCTTGGGACAAGGCGCACTGTGCACGACGTCTCCAAACCCCAGCTTGGTCTTCCGCATGAGAATTCGCTGTACGACTTGCTCGCCAGAGGCCAACTTCACGGCGAGCGGCTTCGTGACCTGTTCGTACTCCCCTAGCGTTGCCTCGATCTGAGTCGTCCCAGAATCGAGCTGAAGGATGTACATTCCTTCTGCGTTACTGAGAGATCTGAACTGCCCGGTCTTCGTGCGGATCGCAGCGTTCGGAAGGGGGCGGTTGGTGAGCGCGTCCACTACCCACCCAACGACAGAGGTCGAGCCTTCCACTGAAGAAGCTTGCATACGGTGGAGCCTGAGCTGAACTACGTCAGCAGGAAACCCCGAAGAGGTGTAGGCCGTTGTGAAGAAGCGAAGCTTCCAGCGCGAAAGCGGGGAAATGTCGACCAATCTGAACTGCCTTGTGGACGCTTCCTGGGTGTGAACAGTAGCCAAGCCTGAACTATTGGAGAGCTCGATGCGGATCTTCTGCCGCCCCAACGCCAGAGGGTAGTTCTTGTCACCCTGGGCTCTGAAGAGCTGGACACAAGCGGGGTCGTGCAATGACCAGTTCTTTGGCGGACTTCCATCGGTCAATACGATGGCCAAGAAACCATTCGTCCCTTTGCCGGATAGTTCAACGTCTATCGCCACATCTCCCCCCCGCTTCAGGTCTACACGCGAATCCACCCATGTCGTCTGGCAAGATGATACGCCCGACGGTTTGACCGCGCTCTCGATGAGCAAGATGCCGTCCTCTTGCACGATGCGGTAGCTCTCCCCTCCGGTCAGCCCCGGCGAGAACGCGTCTGTCTGGCCCCACTTCCACAAGGTGCCGTCGATCTTGGGGTCATCGAACTTGTCCACCAATATGGGCCTACTGGCACTACCTTTCACGGCTTCCCCACGCGGAAAGACAACGGGAAAGAGGGCCCACCCGATGTATACGAGAACAGCAACTGCGTAGGCCAAGAGGATCACCAAAGCAACACGGAGGATCCAGCGGACCCGTCGGTGCTCATGCATTGCCCGCTTCAGTCTCCCACCGCCGTGCGGGCCTCGCGGTGCTTTGCCTTTGGCGACTCGCTCCAAGTCGCTGACCACATCCTTCATGTGGGCATATCGCTCGCGTAACTCACGAGCCATGGCTCCTTCGGCGATTCTGACCAAACCCTTAGGAGCGTCCGGGGCTAACTTCGCAATCGGCGGTGGAGGCCCAGCAGTTATGTGGGAGAGGACTTCTTGAGTCGACTGCCCGGTGTACGCCGGCTGGCCCGTGAGCATCTCGTAGAGCACGGTGCCGAGAGCGTACACGTCGCACCGCGTGTCCTCAGCTTCGCCTGCGGCAACGGCTGGGGACATGTACGGAGCGGTCCCCTCGCATTGGCTTGTCCGCACATCTGTGATGGAATCGTTGAACATCGTTCGGGCGAGTCCGAAGTCCGACACGTACGCTCGACCTTCGGCGTCGAGCAGGATGTTCCCCGGCTTCAGATCGCGATGGATGATGCCCTTGCTGTGAGCGTAGCTCAGGGCCTCGGCAACCTGCTTGGCAATGGTCAGGATCATTTCAGGGTTCAGTGGCTGCCCAGGACGGATCAACTGCGCCAGACTGCCCCGGTCAAGGAAGGGCATCACGAAGTACGGCCCTTCTGAACGGTCGGAGACCTCCAGCACGGGGAGTAGACCCGGGTGCGACATGCGCCGCATGTGCCCAGCTTCCTTCAGAAAGCGGCGGACAGCTTGGGGGGCCTGGCTCAGTTCGGGTTTGAGCAGCTTGACGGCCACCTTCTGGCCGGTCCTCGTGTCCCGAGCCAGAAGGACAACGCCCATGCCGCCTACGCCAATCAGGCGAAGGATCTCAAACCTGTCGAGGCTGGCCAGAACGCCCGGGTTGGATGGAGGCCCGAGAGCCCGCATCCGCAACAGGCTGTGGATCGGGTCCAGGGAATCTGACATTAGCGGGCGGGCGCCTTTCCCGCCCTCGGCTGGAGCTTGGTCAGTCATTCGTAACGGCCTCCCCATGCTCGAGAAGGCGCAGGCCTTCGTTGAGCAACGAGAGGGTGTCGTCATCTAACCAGCCAAGCTCGGCCGCCCACCTGATGCCGTCCCGAAGGGATGCATCGTCCAGTCTGGTGATCCGCTTCCCGCAGCGCGTCATTGCGGCGGCGATGCTGGCGAAATACAGCACCCGGGCGACATCGGCTGGCACGGGGCTGTCGGGATGGGTGCTCACCGCCTTGGCGAACTCCTTGGTCAGGTTCAGGAGCTCCACTGGTGGGTGCGGGTGCTGCAGAAGGTCACCAAAGCTCTTGACCAATAGGCCCTGGGCAACGCTCACCGTTTCGAGTCTCTTCGCCATCCCGACGTCTAAGTTGCTCATATCGAACTTGACCGGGGCCGCCAGTTGGTGACGGAAAATCGCCGCCAGTTCTTCAGGGCGCCAGATACGCTCTGCGTCGCCGTCCATGCCCATCATTTCGGCGAGTGACTTCGGATCACTGTCGAACACGTTGGGGTGTGGCTTGGGCATCTCTCCCACCCTTGCGCAGAAGTTGCGTCGGTCGCTTCACCAATCACTACGCACTTGGCTGTTCGATTTTGCGCCGCTTCCTGAAAGGATTCTTCTCAGATCCGCAATCTCTGATTCCACTTCTTCGTCATCTCTTGAGTACTCACCAATGACAGACCGCAGGATACGCGCAAACATCCGCTTCCCGGTCAGCACGGTGTTCGCGGCCTGCATGGGCGACTGGAACCCGAACCGCTCGACCATTTCCTCATATGGCGGCGGCTCCACCTGCTCCAAGATGGGCCCCGACACTCGGCACTCAAAGGCCTCCCACAAGCTGAGGCGATTGGACTCCTTGCAGTGCGACTCCATTCGGCGGAGGGTCTCAGCGATCACCTCTCGGGCCCACGCCACGTCGAAGACTTCGCCAGGCTGCTGGCCCGTGGCCACTTGATCCACATTCTCATCCATGCTTTTCATGGAAGAACCATCAGGAATGCGCTTCTCGGCACCTGCTCGGCGGATCGTGCTGACCACGTAGTTGTGGAGTGACTTGAGCAGGAGGTTCCGGAATCTGCCCCTTTCTTTGTCCGCCCGGGCGATCAGGTCTTGTTGGAGGATCTTGTCCGACACGAAGTCCTGCAGCATGTCTTCGGCGCGATCAAGGGACAGACGCCACTTGGCCACCAAGTGCGCCTTCATTGCCGGGATGTACCGAGCGAGCAGGCTGTTTAGAGCGTCTCGCCAAGTATCCTCGGACTTCTCCCCTGCCCGCTGGACTACGGACCATCTTGTTGAGGGGAACCGCGCGAAGCGGCCAAATGTGTCCTCTGTCACTGGATACCCCCTCGGGGCCTGCAGATTCCGCCCTTTCCGGTTCAAGTATAGCGTCCGGGCCCTGGCTCTGCAAGTCGCTGCCTGGTTGCTTCAACTGTCAACGACCCCCATCGCTGACTTTCGGGCGCAAAACACCTACACCGAATGCGTATTGAGGGCGGAACACGAAGTGTCGTGCCAAAGGGATTATGTCATCCTCCCCTCCCGTCCCCCCAAAGGGGGGAGGCGACAGTCTGGACAACGGGCACGGTAAGGTGACCGGGCAGAGCACGC
>Ga0315553_10001109_pt1 | contig 22818 bp, 17 predicted proteins | sample SalMarSW160140MG_FD_203099 | JGI IMG/M metagenome (GOLD analysis project Ga0315553, IMG submission 203099) | Salt marsh sediment microbial communities from the Plum Island Ecosystem LTER, Massachusetts, United States - Salt Marsh Sediment SW1601-40 ... | reverse complement strand
AAAGCAGTAAATTCACCGAAGAGCAGATTGCCTTTGCACTAAAGTAGGCAGAGACAGGTACACCACCAAAGGAAGTAATAAGAAAGATGGGCATAACCGAGCAGACTTTCTACAGGTGGAAGAAAAAATACGCAGGAATGCTACCCAGTGATCTAAGAAAGCTAAGACAGCTTGAAGAAGAAGACCGCCAGCTAAAAAAACTGGTGGCAAATCTTAGCCTAGATAAGCAGATGCTTCAAGACGTTCTTTCAAAAAAGTTCTAAGGCCTGCAGTCAAACGTAAGATAGTGGACTGGCTGCAGGCTAGTTATAATATAAGTGAGCGCTGGTGCTGTAAAGTAATTAGATTCTGCCGGTCAACCCAGCGCTATATAGCCAAAAAAGCTGATAATATCCCCTTAAGGATGTGTATAATAGATATCGCTCAGGCAAGGGTTCGGTATGGATACAAGAGGATACATGTGCTTTTGCTCTGTGAGGGTTGGAAGGTAAACCACAAGGCAGTGTACCGTATTTATCGCCAGGAAGGGCTTAATTTGCGCTACAGGCAAAGAAGAAAGAAAGTAAGCAGAGCCAGGCTCCCCAAAGTGGATGTTACCGGGATTAACCAATGCTGGGCCATGGATTTTATGTCCGATACACTCTTTAACGGCAGAAGGTTCAGAGCGTTTACCATGATGGATCTGTACTCAAGGGAGTGCCTAAATATTTATGCAGGAAAAAGTATTACGGGAGATACAGTAGTGGATATACTGGAGGTCATTAGCTACCATAGAGGACTGCCTGAAAGGATCAGGGTAGATAATGGTCCTGAGTTCGTATCAAAAGCACTTGACAACTGGAGCTATCAGAATAACATTAAGCTTGAGTTTTCCCGTCCAGGGAGACCGGTGGACAATGCATATATTGAGTCCTTTAATGGTAGTCTAAGAGATGAGTGTCTAAATACCAATTGGTTCTTGTCAATAGAAGATGCCCGTAGTAAATTAGAGCTATGGAGAAGGGACTATAATGAGTTCAGGCCTCATAGCTCCCTGGGTAATATGACTCCGGCTGACTTTGCCAGGAGCCAACTTGAAGTGGCAAATAAGCCGGATTACTAACATTATAGGTGGACTAGTTTCTGGGGAATCCTCAAACTAGTCACATACTAACTTAAAAACTGGACTAAAGAATGGAGTAAGATCATAAATGAATATCAATACAAAAAATGAAATGATATTGACAACAAATTAAGGTTACTATATTATGTAAACACTTAATAAGGTCACTGGAGAAAGTAAGTATCTTAGAATAATAATATTAATTTAAATTAATGAAAAGAACTGGAGATTTAAAATTAATTCAGGAATTAAATAGATCTATAATTCTTAAGACCATTCAAAACCATGGTCCTATTTCGCGGAGCGAAATAGCTAAAAAGAATAAAATAAGCTCCACTACTGTAACTGCAGCAGTTAAAAAATTAATTAGGCAGGGACTTGTATATGAAGAAGGAGTAGGGAAGTCAAGCGGGGGTAGGAAACCAATATTGGTAAAATTTTCTTCTGATAGTAAATTCATAGTTGCTGTTGCAATTACAAATTCTTATGCAAAAATAGCTGAGGCCAATTTAGATGCGGAGATTAAAAGACAGGAGATTTATCCGGTAAATAAGTTAACAGGAGAAAAATTTATTAATTATCTTTTAGAATCAATTGAGAAATTTTTAGATATGTATTCTAAGAATGATTTAAAAAAATGTATTGGAATCTCTGTTACCTGTCCTGGAATTATAAGTGTAGATAAAGCTATAATTCATGAAAATACCAAACTGAAGTTGAAAAACATACCATTAAAAAAAATAATTGAAAAAAAATTTAAACTTAAAGTCTGGTTGGAAAATGATACTAATGCAATAGTTCTGGCAGAGAAGAGATTTGGAGAATATAGAAAATTAGAGAATCTTGTATATATTACGATTGGTGATGGTGTAGGAGCCGGGATTATAGTAAATGGTCATATATTTCGTGGTAGCAATGGCGGGACGGGTGAGTTTGGTCATACAACTATTGATAAAAATGGAGTTGAGTGTGATTGTGGTAATAGAGGCTGCTTGGAAAATTATATCAATTGGCCTGCTATTTATTCTAAAATATTAGCTTCTGTAGAAAATGGAAAAGATACACGGATGATTGAATTATCAAAAGGAGATATAAAGAAAGTTACCCCTTATATTTTTCGCGAAGCGCTGGATAAGAACGATGAGCTTGCAAAGGAAATTACAATTGAGATGGCTGAATATCTTGCAATAGGGATTGTTAATCTCGTTAACATGTTAAATCCTGATGTAATAATACTAGGCGGAAAGCTTGCATATAAAAACTTTTTTCTTATTTCTGAAGTAAAAAAAATAGTGTTTAAAAAGGCCTTAGATATTTTAACAAATAAGTTAAAAATTTGTTCCATTTCTCTTGGTAAGGATTTTAGGATTATTGCTTCTGCGGCAATTCCTCTAAAAGAAATATTTCATTTTTCTGTTTCTTCATAATTTGAAATTATAAAAATGTTGAAAAAGAGGAAATGAATAGTACTTTTATTGAAAAAAAACTATTGAAAATCAGATTAAAATGCAAACCTCCGCTTGATGATAATTTTAAGCCTGCTGTTTTGCAACATAGAGCTTTTATTGAAATCGCCGAGGATTCTTTAGAGAGTGCTCCCATGTCTATAGGTATCGAAAAAGGAAAAGGTTATAGACTGGTATATAAAACCCGTGTTTTTTCGGATAAGTCGGTATTTTCTTCCTTTAATTATCAATTTATTGAGCAGTTAGTAAAAACACTTCTGTGGATTTATGGCGGATATAAAATAATAATAAGTGGCTCAAAAAAAATTGAGAGATATATAAAAGATATTTACTCTTTGAAGGGGAAACGTTCTTTTGATGCCAAATTTATGTCTGGTATATACGAAAAGCCTTTCACGGTAGTAAATATGGATATTAATGAAGTCACTCCTGTGGAAGAGGAATCCATTAAATTAGGTGGGTATTTAGACGGGTGCCGAATAGGATTTGACCTGGGTGCAAGTGATAGAAAAGTAAGTGCTGTTATAAACGGTAGATTGGTCTTTAGCGAGGAAGTAGCTTGGAATCCCAGCACAAAAACTGATCCCTCTTATCATTATCATGAAATAATGTCCATGTTGCATAGAGCAGCAGCTAATATGCCCCACGTTGATGCTATTGGCGGAAGCTCTGCGGGAATATATATAAATAATAGGGTAATGAGTGCTTCAATATTCAGAGGTATCTCCCTGGAATTGTTTAACAGAAAAGTAAAGAATATTTTTTTGGATATCCAGGATAAGTGGGGTGTTCCTCTTAGAGTAATAAATGATGGAGAAGTTACGGCTCTTGCAGGCTCTATGTCCTTGAATAAAAATGCAGTACTGGGTATCGCAATGGGTTCTAGTGAAGCAGGAGGCTATATAAATGAAAAAGGAAATATTAATAATTGGTTAAATGAACTTGCTTTTGTTCCCATTGACTTAAGTAGCAAAGCGTATGTTGATGAGTGGTCTGGAGATTGTGGCTGTGGAGCTCAATATTTTTCTCAGGTAGCAGTAATAAGACTTGCTAAAAAAGCAGGAATTGCTCTTGATAAGAAGCAGACGCCTGCAGAAAATTTAAAGTCTATTCAGAAGATGGTAGCAGAAGGGGATGAGTCCGCAAAAAAAATTTTTGAGACAATTGGTCATTATCTGGGTTATAGCATTGCTTATTATGCAAATTTTTATGAGATGGAAACTGTCCTGATTCTGGGAAGAGTTACTTCTGGACAGGGTGGTCAGATAATATTACAAAAAGCAGAGAAGGTTCTGGAAAGAGAGTTCCCAGAACTTTATAGTAGAGTTACTTTAAGTCTTCCCGATGAAACCAGTAGAAGGGCGGGGCAATCTGTTGCTGCAGCAAGTCTACCCTTAATAGGTAAGAATAGATAAGTAAATTGGATTTTAAAATTTAGTTAAAAATTTAAAAGAAAATTCATTAAATGGATAGTAATAAAAATACTATAATCTTAACTGGGAAGATAATAACCCCTTTCAAATTATTGAAGGATAAGGCTATTTTTATCGAGAAAGGGGAAATTATAGCGATAAAAGATAGGGAAAATATGACCACGCCTGTAAATTCAGAAATTATCAATACTCTGGATGGTTTTATAGTACCAGGCTTTATAGATATACATGTACATGGTGGTGGTGGATTTGATACCATGGATGGGAGTTATAAAGCTGTAAAGGAAGTAGCAAGAACACATTCTAGATTTGGTACCACAGCTTTTCTTCCTACTACCATGACTATGAGTAAAGATAGGATTTTAAGAAGCATTAGGAGCATTAATGAAGCATTTATAAAAGGTACCGGTTATGCTGAAGTTTTAGGAGTAAATATTGAAGGTCCTTATATAAATCCATCAAAAAAAGGAGCTCAGAAAGAGGAGGATATAAGAAATGCTTCTATAGATGAATTTATTGAATTTAATAAAGCTTCAGGGGATCTTATTCGTATAGTTACTATTGCACCTGAAATGCCTGGAACAATAGATCTTATAAACTGGTTGTATGAACATGGTGTTATTGCTTCAATTGGACATTCCAATGCAACTTATGAACAGGCACAGGTGGGTATTAAAGCAGGTATAAGTCATGTTACTCACATCTTCAATGCTATGACAGGATTCGGCCATAGAAGTCCTGGTATTGTAGGAGCAGCTCTATTTTCTCCGAAATTAATAGTGGAGATGATTGCTGATGGAATACATTTACATCCTTTAGCAATGAAGTTGGTTACTAAAGTTAAAGAAATGGAAAAAATAGTTCTTATTACAGATGCAATGAGAGCAACAGGTAAAGTTGATGGAATTTATGATCTTGGTGGTCAGGAAGTTTTAGTTAAAGGTGGTAAAGCAAGATTAAAAGATGGTACTCTGGCTGGTAGCATATTGACTCTGGATAGAGCCGTAAGGAATATGGTGGATATAACGGGTATATCATTAATGGATGCAATCAGGATGGTAACAATAAATCCGGCAAAATGTCTGGGAATAGAGAATAGAAAAGGAAGCTTGGAGCCGTGTAAAGATGCTGATATAGTTATTCTGAATGATAAATTAGAAGTTAGTGTCACTCTGGTAAAGGGAAAAGTTGTTTATAGAAGAGAATAGAAACAGGAATTGTAAATAGGAAAAAACAAAAATTTTGCATCTTACGGTAATGAGTGTAATTTTAGCAGCAATATAGGTGGACTAGTTTTTGGGATACCCTCAACACCTCTAAGATAAAGAGTAGAGCCAAGGATTGTTCCTGAAAAAATCTCAGGACTTGCTGGAATCAGATTTTAGTATAAGAGTAGGCTTGTCAGAGTTCAGGCTGTAAGAAATGAGCATTTAAATATTCCTAATTTCTAATTAAAAATTCAGCTCACTTTTATTTTTTGGATGACAAAAAAATAAAATGCTATTGACAACAAGTTAAGGTTAATATATTATTTAATAACTTAATAAAGACACTGGAGAAAGTAAGTATATTACAATAATAATTTAAATTAATGCAAAGAGTTGGAGGCTTAAAATTAATTCAAGAATTAAATAGATCTATAATTCTTAGAACCATTTGTAATACTGAGTATAGCCCCATTTCACTAGGTGAAATAACAATAGAAAGTAAGATAAGCTCTACTACAATAAACAAAGCTACGGCAAGGTTAATAAAAGTGGTTATGATTATGATAAGGCTGACTTCGATTATGGGTCAAAAATTATATTTTTAAGAAGTAGTAGTATTTCTGACTTATCTTATATTTAAAAGTTAAAAAAAAGTTCTTTTATTTAAGATATCAAAGATAAATTTACTTGAGGTAATCGTAGCTAGTATTTTCAAAAATACTTGTTTATTCAGAATGTAAGAAATAAATAAATAATAGCATAACCATTTTTAAAAGTGTTCTAAAAAATTGTTAATAGGAAGGAAAGCAATGGTTTCAGAAAAAGAAATAAATGAACTTAGAGAGGCTATAGGAGAGTCAAATGTATTTACTGATAAGCCTACAAGAATGTGCTATACGGTTACTCACGGGCCTGAGTGTTTGCTACATGAAAATTATTTAGAAATATTTCTACCTGATATAGTAGTTACTCCTACTAGTACTGAAGATGTACAAAAGATAGTTAAATTTGCGGATAAATATGAGACACCTCTAGTACCTTCGGGAGGCAGGTCTGGCACTTATGGTGCAGAAGGTATTCGTGGGGGAATAGTTGTTGATATGAAAAAAATGAATAAAATTTTGGAATTGAATGAAGAAGACTATAGAGTCACAGGAGAAGCAGGAGTAAATATGATGAAGCTAATTAGCTATTTAATAAAGAGAGGATATATGCCTACAGATTATCCAGGTTCAGAGGAAATAGCTACACTAGGTTCTCGCCCTGCAGTTAATGGATATGGTTATTGGGAAAATAGATGGGGTCCTGCTGGTAATAATATTTATAAAATTGAAGTGGTATTACCTGATGGAAGTGTAATTGATGTGGGAAGAGGATCAAATAAACCTACAAAATCCTCAACTGGTTGGGATTTAATGAATTTATTTATTGGTTCAAGAGGAACATTGGGTATTATTACTAAGGTAACTGAAGAATTCACAGAATATCCTCCAGCAGAGTACTACGGGGAAGCTGCTTTTGGAACTTTTAAAGAAGGGTTGGAGGCTTATTTAGAATTAAAAAGAAGAAAATATTCAAATAATATTTGGAGGGTTTCGTGTTCAGTAGATGAGGAATCATATTCTAAACAAACCATAGGGAAACCCTGGCCGAAAGATATAGCTATGGTGGTTCATTATTCCATTTATGGTTTTCGGTATGAGGTTGATGGTATGAAGGACATTGCTGAAAAGATAATAAAAAAACATAATGGATTTGAAGCACCGGAAGTGACCGAGATTACTAATTGGTGGGATGCGCATTCAAGAGAGTGGAAGGGGCTTTATAAGAAAGTAAATGTAAGTCTGGGTATCGCATCGGATGCATTCAGCAAACATATTGAAGCTAATGGTTATTCTGCCAAACCAATATTTTTAGATCCAAATATTCCTGATAGCAGACTTATAGAGTGGCATGCCAGATTTAGAAAGCATTGCTATGATATGGAAAATAAAGAGATATATCCTAATTTAGCCAAATGTACCATTGCCAGGGATATTGGAAGGGTTTTACCTGGAGTTTCAGGTTTTAATAAAACGTGGGCTACAATACATGTTTATAGGAAAAATATGAACAAAAAATTCCGGGAAGAATTTCTTGATTGGTATAAAAAATATGTTGAAATAATATTTGATTGTGACGGAGCAATAGCAACTACTCATGCATGGATACCGAGGGATCTGGAAGTAGAGATCATGGAAAGAAATATGGGTAAAAACGCTTATAAGTTAATGAAAAAAATCAAAAAATCAATTGATCCAAAAAACATTATGAATCCAAAAATAATATTTTAAGGAGTTTTAGGTTATGGGGAAAAATAATATAGTTACATTAGAGGAGTATGGTAAGGCACTTGAGAATTGTTTGAGTTGCTCTTGTGGATTGTGCAATAAAGATTGTCCGGCATACAATGAGTTAAAAATTGGTTCTGTGTCACCAAGAGGTATCGCGCAGGTTGCTCTCGGGTTATTAAAGGGTGAATATAATATTTCTGAAATACCTGATGAAATACTTTATGCCTGCAGTGGCTGCAGAGCCTGTGAGTGGTATTGTGGTGAAAATGTATTTCTTACTGAAAAGACCCGTAAGACAGTTGTAAGCGGGGCAACTACTACGGAAATTTTAAGGGCAATAAAAGTAGAAAACGGAAACATTGATCCGAAAATAAGAGATGTCCTGAGCAATATCATGAAGTTCGGAAATCCTTATGGAGGCCTTCCAAAAGTAAAAGATGACTGGGTTAACGAGATGGGTTTTACAGACGAGGGAGCTGATATCCTGTTATATGTAGGTTCATTCGTTCCATATGATGAAGATGCAAGAAAGGCTGCTGAGGCTTTAATAGATATTTTAAAAAAAGCAGGAGTAAAATTTTGCATGATTGGCAGTCAGGAAATGGATAGTGGCTCACAGGCTATAATGCTTGGAGATGAAGGAATATATGAAGAAATGGCTGAGCATAATCTTGAAATGTTTAATAAGTATAAAATTAAGAAAATAATTTGTTTTTCTCCCCATGATTATGATATTTTCGTAAACTACTATGAATGTATGGAAAACATAGAAGTTAAACATTACACTCAGGTTCTCTGGGAACTGATAAATACCAGAAGAGTTAAAATTGGTAAGAAAGTAAATAAAAAAATTATATACCACGACTCCTGTTATCTGGGAAGACGTAACAACACTTATGATGAGCCCAGGGAGATATTGAAGAGCATCCCAGGAGTTGAATTAGTTGAGCTTGAACTGTCAAGAGGTAATTCATATTGCTGTGGAGGTGGAGGACCTGTTCTGTGGATGGATCTACCCAATGTAAAAATGGATCTGGCCAGGGCAGATCAGATTAAGGAATTAGATGTTGACCTGGTTGCTGTAGCCTGTCCTTTGTGTCTGCAAATGCTAAAGGGGGCCATGAATAGTAGAGGTTATGATATAGAAGTAAAAGACATAGCGGAGCTTGTAAAGGATTCTTGCTGTATTTACGATTTCAATGGCTATTAGAAAATAATTGTATTAATTATTTGTAAGGGACTGTAATTAATTGATAAATATTAAAAGATTGTCACGTATTAGATTTGCATAAGAACAATGAGTGGGAGGTGAAAAATTTTAATAATCCTTTTAGAGAGAGTAGGAGGTGATAATTATAGGAAAAAAATTTATCAGATTGAATACTCAGTACTATTTTAAAGTGTGAAAGGAGATTGTGTAAAATGATTTCTAAAATTAGATCAATTGCATGGGTAGCTATTGTAGCATTTACGATTTCAATGGCTATTCTACCAATGGGTTGTGCGAAAGCAGAAGAAGTAGCAGAAGAAGTAGCAGAAGAAGCCGAGAAGGAAGAAGCAGAAGAAGTAGAAGAGGCAGCAGAAGAAGCCGAGGAAGTAGAGGAAGCGATAGAAACTGCAACTTACTGGATTGAGAAAGCAGGGCTTAAACCATCTGGACAGTTAAATATTTATTCTTATAAAGATGAAATGGCTCTGGAAGAAAGCGTTACATCAATGTTTTTAGATGCATTTCCTGAAGTAGAAGTGAACTGGGTAGCAATACCATACGCAGATTATGCATCAAAAATAGCCATGGAACTTGAAACCGGTACCGCAGATTTTGATATTATGTGGAGCTGGGGGGCATGGACTAATCAGTTTAAAGATTATTTATTAGATGTAACAGATAAAATACCTCAGGAATTAAAAGATGATATAGTGCCTGGTATCCATAAGGCTGTTGGCTCCGGAGACAAGTGGTTTGGTATCCCATTTTTTGTTGGAATATGGGGTATCCAGTATAATAAGGAAATACTATCAAAGGCAGGTTATGATGCTCCACCGAAACAAATTAATGATTTTCTCCAGTGTGCTCAGGATTGTACTGTAGATGAAGATGGTGATGGGATACCTGAAACTTATGGGTTTACAGGAGTATCACAACCCGGTCAGAGCTGGAATCCTGTATTTTATGCATTATTAAAGAATGTAGGTGGAGAATACTGGAATGGTGATTCAAGTAACCCCGAAGCATTGTTTAATAATGAATATGGTGTAAGAGCTCTACAGGTAGAAAAAGCGCTTTATACCAGTGAATTTTCAGATCCTGTTATGGCAGCCGGTGACCCGGGACAGTCAAGGTCCTCATTTTCAGCAGGTAGTGTAGGGCTATCCTGGAATTATATGGGATGGGTTTATGCTGATATTTTAAATAACTTCCCTGAAAATTTAGACAAGATAGGCTGGGCCGGGGTGCCTGTAGATGGAGACAATGAGAGCTATTGTGTTACAGGTGATATGGGATATGTAATTAGAGATGGCGCTGAAAATCTGGATAATGCATTAGCTTTTTGCCTGTTCTATTCATCTATTCCAATACAGAAGTGGAGAAACGAGCACGATGGGTTCTGCCCGGTAAGATTATCACTTGCAAATGATGAGGAATATGTTGCTGATTACCCGTATATACCAATTTCATTAGATATGGCCAGCAGGTCGGTAAGATATGTAGAACCAAATATGAGTGAAATGGAGAATGGAAGTATACCGATATTCGAGAACTACTTTAGTGGTAAAATTGATGAAGAAGAGACACTAAATCAACTTGAGGATTTATTCTATTCAACATGGGAGTCATATCTGGAATAATAAATGATTAAAAGGCAGGTGATTTTTTCACCTGCCTTCCTTTTTGTTATTAGATAGCATATTATAATAAATATGTTTCTAAATAAAAGAAAAGAAGGGCATTCACTGTCCTTAAGAAGAAACAGTTTTAATATAAATATGATGTTACCTGCTATAATATTTATATTATTTGTTATGGTGTTTCCTGTTATCTATTCATTTGTTATGAGTTTTTTTGATTGGAGGCTGGGCAAGACACCGAAGTTTATTGGAATTGAAAATTTTGTCAGCATATTTAAAATACCTGACATAGCCCACTCAGTCTGGATAACAATACTTTTCGCATTAGTTGTTACTTTACTTGCCATAGTTTTTGGTCTTTTCTTAGCTGTATTATTAAATATGGATTTAAGAGGATCAAATTTCTTAATGGCTATTCTTTTAATACCATGGGCATTGCCTCCTGTTGTAGTTGGGCTTATGTGGAAGTGGATATTTAACCCGAGGCTTGGTACTTTTAATAATATATTAATAGCTATGGGATTGCTGGGTAATTTTAGAGAATGGCAATCTGAACCATGGCCTGCATTTATTATAATTGTGGTAACAACAGTATATAAAGTTTTGCCACTTACTGTGTTTCTTCTTTCAGCGTCTTTAAAAACTATTCCAAAAGAATTGTATGAAGCAGCAGATGTAGATGGAATGTCTCCAGTAGGAAGGTTTTTTTCAATAACTCTACCACTTGTTAGGCCATCTATGGTTATAGTATTCATTTTGCTATCGGTAGAGACTTTTAAGGCCTTTGATTTAATTTATGTACTAACCAGAGGTGGACCGGGTAATTTTACTTCTGTACTTAATTATATTTCATATCTTTATTCGTTTACTTTTATGAAATTTGGGCTTGGAGCGGCAATAGCGTTTTTTGTATCATTTTTAATAATTATAGTATCAATATTCTACTATAGATTAACTTATAGGGAAGTAAGGTATTAATATAATTAATAATAATTAAAAAAAAATATTAATTAATATGTCTATTACACCAAAAACCAAGAAGAAGCTTTTTAGAGTATTATTTTACTTTTTACTTTATTCGTCGGTATCAGTAATTATGTTTCCGGTTATAATTACGATTTTTAGTTCTTTAATGAGTGAACATGAGCTATATTTAAATAATTATCAAAACTTTCATTTATTTCCCAATGAATGGAATACAATATCAGAACTTTTTGAAAATTACAGATATGTAATAACTTCATCTAAAAGAGCGGTTGATACATTTATTAACAGTCTGAAGATAGCGATTCCCACTACAATAATTGCAACAGTGAGTGCATGTCTTGCGGCTTACCCTCTATCTAGAACTAATATGAAGGGCAGGAAAATGATATTGCTTCTTTTCCTGTTTGCATCCATGGTTCCGACGATGGCAATTTTGATTCCATTGTATCTTCAGTTCGTAAATTTAAGTCTGTATGACACGATATGGGGGCTGGTAATAGTATTAACTGCATATACATTACCTTTTTCAATATGGGTAATGAAATCATTTTATGATACTATACCCTATGCTTTAGAAGAGGCAGCACTGATTGATGGTTGCACGAGATTTAAAGCATTATTAAGAGTAATTATACCTGTTGCTATGCCTGGAATTGGGGCTGTGTCTGTTTACACTTTTATAATAGCATGGTCTAATTTTGTAATAGGTATGATACTAACCAAAACAAAATCTACACCATTTACAGTATATGTTGGTGTACTATGTAATATGGAGAATATGGAAATAACAAAAATTTTAGCCACAGGAGTAATTTCAAGTATACCCGTAGTAATATTAGCATTACTGTTCCAGAAATTAATCATCCGTGGTCTTGTTGAAGGAGCAGTAAAGGGTTAATAAAAAAAATAGGATAAATCTAATAAAAGTATTAAATAAAAATAATTAATTTTTAACATAACTGGGGGATTTAATTGGATAAATTAAAAATAATAGTATGCGTCAAGCAGGTGCCAGCACAAACAGATGTGATGATGGATCAAGAAAAAGGAACTCTAATCCGTGAGGGTGTCCTGTCTGAAGTTAATCCATTTGACATGTATGCAATTGAAGAAGCTATAAGATTAAAAGAGAAATACGGTGGCGAAGTAGATGTTATTAGCATGGGGCCTCCTCAAACTGAAACTGCTCTAAGGGAATCTTTAGCAATGGGTTGTGATAATGCTATCTTGCTAACTGATAAAAAGTTTGCTGGAGCAGATACTCTGGCTACAGCCTATACCCTGGCATCTGGTATAAGGAAGATAGGTGATTACGATATAATAATGTGTGGTTTAAAGACAACCGATGGTGATACCGGACAGGTTGGTGCCAGCTTAGCTGAAGAGTTAGATATTCCATTTATAGGTTATATTAGAAAAATCATAGATTTGAAAGAAAAATCAATATCTCTGGAAAGAGTTTTAGATGATTACTATGAAATAGTAGAGTCTAAATTACCGGTTTTAATTACAGTTACAAAGGAAGCAAACGAACCAAGATATCCTTCTTTTAAAAGACAGAAAATGGCAAAAGACGCTCCAATATTATCTTGGAATTTAGAAGACGTAGGAGGTAAAGAAGAAAGATATGGTACTAAAGGTTCTCCGACTGAAGTGATAAAAATATTTCCCCCTCCGGTCCGGGGAGAAGGTGAAATAATAAAAGATAAACCAGATAATCAAGCTAAAATTTTAATTGAAAAGTTAAAAGAAAAGAAGATTTTATAAGGAGTTCTTAATTAGAAAAATAAGAGTTAATAAAGATAAATGTACAGGGTGTGGTATTTGTGTTGAGGCCTGTCCTTTTAATTCAATATCAATTGTTGACGGACTTGCTGTAATATCTGAAGATTGTAAGCTATGTGGTATATGTGTTTCAGAATGTCCTTATAATGCTATTGAAATATCAAAAGAAGAGAAAAAAGTTGATTTATCTGAGTATAAAGGAGTTCTAATTTTTGGAGAATATAAAGATGGTATGGTATCACCTGTTGTTTATGAGTTAATAGGAAAGGGCAGAGAACTGGCAAAAGAAATTGGTGAAGAGGTTTACTGTGTTCTTCTGGGTAAGGGGGTAACAGAGAAAGCAGAAGATATAATAAGTTATGGTATAGATAAGGTATTTATCTATGATGATGAATGCCTGGAGAAATTCAGGGATGATCCTTATTCAAATATATTAATTGATCTTCTAAATAAAGTTAAGCCAAGTATCTTTCTTATGGGAGGAACATCTATTGGTAGGTCAATTGCTCCAAGAATTGCATCAAAACTTAAAACCGGCCTAACTGCTGATTGTACGGAACTGGAGATAGATTTAAAAGATAAAATTTTACTACAAACCAGACCTGCTTTTGGTGGAAATATCATGGCTACAATAACTTGCACTAATAGCAGGCCCCAGATGGCGACAGTTAGATATAAAATTATGAAAGCTGCTGAGAAAATTCCGGGGTATAAGGGTGAAGTAGTTAACATGAAATTTGATAAAGAAAAAATTCGGGACAGAGTAAAAGTAAAGAAAATTGAAAAAATAGAGGAGAATCTAAATATCATTGAAGCCGAGATTATCGTTTCAGGTGGTAATGGATTGGGTAGCGAAAAGGGTTTTGAACTTATTAATGAACTTGCGAAGTCCCTGGGTGGTGGTGTTGGAGCGAGCAGAGTAGCAGTTGACAAAGGCTGGATAAGCTACCCCCATCAGGTAGGATTAAGTGGAAAAACTGTTAGGCCTAGGATTTATATAGCATGTGGAATATCCGGTTCAGCCCAGCATCTGGCCGGAATGGGAAGATCAGATTTTATAATTGCGATAAATAATGATCCATCCGCACCAATTTTTAATACTGCTGATATAGGTTTGGCCGGAGATCTTTATGAAATTATTCCGGAGCTAATAAAAAAGATAAGAAGTAATGGTTATATTAAAAAATAATCCGTCTTAGTAGTTAGTATAGTAAATTTGGTGCGATTGGTGCAAAGGAAATTGTGCTAATTTATTTTGTCTTTAGCATTTTTGAATAGCGTAATTCTTGCTGAGGTATAAATCTAATGTGAAAGGATTATCTTCGAATTAACTAATGTTTTTTAGTAAATCAATAACCTTATTGGTAGTTAATTGAAATTTTTAATATGGATTATCCAATTAGTTAAAAATGTCAGTAATTAAATTTATTAACGACAATAAAAAAGAATATATCGGGGTTTCTAACAAAATATGGGAATATGCAGAATTGTCTCAGAAGGAAGTTAAATCAGCAAAACTTCAAATGGATGTATTGTCTGCTAAAGGATTTAATATAAAAAAATCACGGGATTTTCAGAATGCCTTTATAGCTGAATATAGTAATGGTAAACCAGTTATAGGTTTATTGGGTGAGTATGATGCGCTACCGGGCCTGAGCCAGAAAAAAGAACCAGTTAAGAAACCTATTGTGGGGAAGAATTCAGGGCATGGCTGCGGGCACAACCTTTTAGGTGCTGGTGCAATGTTTGCAGCAGTTGCTGTAAAAGAAGCTATTAAAAAAGATGGGTTTAGTGGAACAATCAGGTATTATGGTTGTCCAGCCGAAGAAAATATTATTGGTAAAATAATAATGGTGAAAGAAGGACTTTTTAATGATGTAGATATATGCTTAACCTGGCATCCCGATTGTTATAACTCAATAAACCTGGGTGAGACTCAGGCAATGAATTCATTTAAGCTTATTTTTAAGGGAATAGCTGCACATGCTGCTGGAGATCCATTTAATGGAAGAAGTGCATTAGACGCAGTAGAATTGACTGATATTGGTTCTAATTATTTGAGGGAACATATAATTAAAGACGCCAGTTTGCATTATGTGATAACAAAAGGCGGGGTAATGCCGAATATCGTTCCAGACCTGGCAGAAGTATGGTACTACGTCCGGGCTCCAAAGAGAGGGACTGTGGTAGAAATCTATAAAAGAGTTTTGAATATAGCCAGGGGAGCGGCGTTGATGACAGATACCAGGGTAGAAACGAAGCTAATAACAGGATGCTACAATTTTTTAAATAACGATGTGCTGAATAAAATGTTATGGGGCATAATGGAAAAAACCGAATTGGAAAAATTTACCAAAAAAGATAAAGAGTTTGCTAAAGAAATGACCAGGCATTTTAATAAAGGGCAGAAACAAGAAGCTCTTTATCTTTCCCATTTGGATAAGGGGTCCTATAAATATTTAGAAAATAAGTATCTCTGTGATATTATGGTGCCTCCTTACGGTTCAGGTGTCAATTATCCTGGCTCAACTGATCTGGGAGATGTTAGCTGGATTGTTCCTACGGCAAAATTTATCACAGCTTGCTTTCCGCTGGGTGTATCTCCTCATTCCTGGCAGGTAACGACCTCAAGTGGTATTCACATTGGACATGCTGGTATGGTACTGGCAGCTAAAATATTATCTATGAGCTGTATAAGGCTATTTATGAATCGAAGTATAATTGATGCTGCTAAGGATGAGTTTAAGAAAAAAACTATTAAGAAAAAATATAAATCACCTATTGAAAGTTGATATTAGTTCTGAGTTAGGGGAATAAAAAATATGTCGCTATCCAGAAAAAGTAATTATTTTAGAATTAAATCATTTAATAATTATTTTTAATCCTGGTGGGAATAAGAGAGGAAAAAATAAAAGGAGTGGCAATGAATTTATCAAATTCAAGAAAGAAAGCAGAACAGTTTATAAAAAATGAAACAGAATTTCATTTAGGTAGATTGGTTACAGAGTCCCAGCATCCAAAAACAATGAATTTTGGTGAGGTAGTCCGGAAGAATACCCAGTCCGGGTTAAAAATGCTTTTTAGTGTGGATGAGGACATAATTCTTGTTTATAAAAAAGTATTGGAGACTGATAAATTTAATGAGTTAGTTAATTCATTTTATATTGCTGCGCTGAATGGTAAGAGGATATGTTTTAGCGGTTGTGGTTCAACCGGCAGGCTCGGAATACTGCTGGAAAAAATGTGGCGTACCTTTTGGAACAGAGCAGAAGAATTATTTCCCGTGTTAAAATCAAAGATTCCGTTCATTTCTAATTCTTCCTATAGCATTATGACCGGTGGAGATTTTGCTTTAATCAGATCTCTGGAAAATTTTGAAGATTTTCAAACATTCGGCAGGCAACAGGTTAAAGAAGCTAAAATTAAAAAGAGGGACGTGTTTGTAGCTATAACTGAGGGAGGGGAAACCTCTTCAGTTATAGGAACTGTATGGCAGGCATTTAAATCTGAAGCGAAGGTCTTTTTTGTCTGTAATAATCCAACTGTTATCCTTTCAAAATACCTGCAGAGGTCAAGACAGGTTATAAAAGAGGGAAAAATAACCAAGCTTGATCTTACAACCGGGCCTATGGCTATTACAGGGTCCACAAGAATGCAGGCAATAACTATTGAATTATTAGTTATAGGCACTGCTCTTGAGATGGCTATAACTAAAATTCTTAAGGGAATACTAACAACTGATGAATTGTCTGTTTTAAATATTACAAATTGGCACACGGATGATTATATAGAAAAATATAAAAGTTTACTTTCAACCATCTCTTCCAATGAGTCTCTTGATGAACTGGCAAGTATTGTGGAATTGGAAGAAGAAGTGTACAGGCATAAAGGTTTTGTAACCTATTTTTCTGATTCTTTTATGCTGGATATACTTACGGATACTACAGAGAGGGCTCCGACCTTTAGCATCCCCCATTTTAAAAAAAATGATGATTTTTTGTCACCCCAGTCATGGGCTTTTGTGAAGAATCCATTTCTTGGTACAAAATCAGCCTGGTTTAATATGCTTATGAGAGAGCCCCGTGGCCTAAACTGGGATTCAAACTTGTATAAATCAATGGGGGCTCCTTCTAATTTATGTGAATCACCACCTAAAATTAATAATTCAGAGATATATAAATTCCGGATTGGTTATGAAGATGACCCGAGTAGATATCAAAATGCTGCTTCTACAGCAATAATATTTCTTGCCGGAGGGGAAGTCTCTAAGTATGAAGAAGAAAATTCTCTGTATGGGAAATCGTTTGAAAATCAGGTCAAAAATTATAATAGAAAGAGATATATTATTATAAATGACGTTCTGCCAGAAAACCTTAATAAAGATATAGTAATGCATATTCCTTATAGTGCTCCAAAATCTCCCTTGAATTTATTTTTACATACAGGAATAAAATTAATATTCAATACAATTTCTACTGCAACAATGGCAAGAATGGGTAGAATTGAAAAAAACGTTATGATCTATGTAAATCCAACTAATAAAAAATTAATTGATAGAGGGAGCCGAATTATATCAGATTTAACAGGACTTAAATATCTAAATGCATGCGAGGCTTTATATGAGACTATTGGATTAATACAAAACAGCTCTTCTGAAAAGAAATTTTCTAATTCACCGGTTAAAAGAGCAATTGAACGTATTAAGAATAGAATATAAGTTCTTAACAATATTTGTGAATTGATAATGCTTTTTATTTAGGATTTATTAGTGAAAGCTTATTATTAAAAATGAAAGATAAAATAATTTTAAAAATTAATAAATTTGGTGGGTTCTACTTATTTATAAATAATATAAAATAAAGTATAAAATAGCTGATGTTGCTTATAGTTTAAGAGAAAGTGAGTCTCATCAAGAAAGAAAAAGAGAGTTTTTTAAAATATATAATCTGCAGTTATTGCTATAGATATATCGGTCTGAAATTAAGATAAATATTAAAATTCAAAATATTTAAAAGAGAGAAAAAAAATTGAACATTATTATCCCTATTAAGCAGGTACCAGAGACAAGTAATGTAAAAATGAACGAAAAGACTGGTACCATGATAAGAGAAGGAGTTGAGAGTATTATTAACCCTCTTGATCTATATGCAATTGAAGTTGGAATCCAGTTAAAAGAAGAGCATGGTGGTAAAGTAATAGTAATTTCCATGGGTCCTCCAAGTGTGGAAAAGGATTTAAGAGAAGCAATTTCTATGGGATGTGATGAGGGTATACTAGTAACAGGAAAAGAATTTAAAGGTTCTGATACCTGGGCTACTTCTTTTGTATTATCCAAATCTATACAAAATATAGGAAATTATGATTTGATTTTAACCGGTGAGCGTGCTACAGATGGTGATACAGGACAAGTAGGTCCAGGTATAGGTTCATTTCTTGATATTCCTCTGGCTACTTATGTAAGCAAAATTATTGAAATTACTGATAAAAATATCATAGTAGAGCGATTGATTGAAGATGGTTATGAAACTATAAAAATGCCACTGCCAGCACTGCTTACTGTGGTTAAAGAAATTAGTTACCCTAGACTTCCAACACTACGTGGTAAACAGAAAGCCAAGAAGATAGAGATACCTGTATGGTCAGCAGACAACATGAAACTGGATAAAGCAAAACTTGGACTTGAAGGCTCGCCTACTCGGGTGATTAAAATAAGTCATCCCAAGGTTACCAGAAGTGGCATGATTGTAAAGCCAACCGATGAAGTAAGCTTGTTAAAGGCTACTAATCAGTTAATAAAGTTCCTCCAAAAAAAAGAACTAATCAAAAGGATTATTTAAATGAATAGTCGAGATGTCTGGACTATAGCTGAACAGAGTCAGGGGAAAATTAGAGAAGTATCTTATGAGATTTTAACCCGGGGAAGAAAGCTGGCTTATAAATTAGGAGTAGAGCTGGCGTCAATACTTCTGGGATATAATATTGGCGATGATAAATTAAATGAACTTATCTACAGGGGAGTAGATAAGGTATATGTAGTAGATGATCCTTTATTGGAAAATTTTATCGTAGAAAACTATAGCAATATCCTGGTGGACTTAGCTAAAAAATACAAACCCGAGATTATAATTGCTGGGGCTACAACAGGTGGAAGAACTTTAATGCCTCATGTTGCTGTAAGAGTTAATGCTGGACTTACTGCCGATTGTACTGACCTTGATATCGAGAAAGGTACTAACAATCTCCTGCAGACTAGGCCAGCTATAGGGGGTAATATTTTGGCGACAATTAAAACTCCTAATAGTAGACCACAAATGGCTACAGTCAGGGTAAAATCAACCAGACCAGCTCCAATAGATAATAGCAGGGCAGGTAAGATTATTAAAATTAAACTTAAAAGTGAGTTAATTGACGGAAGAGTAGAAAGGATAGGGTTTAGAAAAACTGAAGAAGGGGCTATAGATATCCAGGATGCAGATATCATAGTATCAGGTGGAAGAGGTTTGAAGAAAAAGGAAAACTTTGTTTTGATTCGACAGCTGGCCAAAAACTTAAGTGGAGTTGTGGGGGCATCCAGAGATGCAGTAGATAGAGGTTGGATATCTTATCCCCATCAAGTTGGACTGAGCGGTAAAACAGTATCTCCAAAATTATATATAGCTATAGGTATTTCAGGTTCAATTCAACATCTTGCTGGTATAAAAACGTCGGATATTATTGTTGCTATTAATAATGACCCTGATGCACAAATTTTTAAAATATCAGACTTTGGAATTGTGGGAGATCTATTTGAAGTTGTGCCTCTTCTGAATGAAAGATTGGCAGAGGAAGCCAAATAAGATGAAATATAATATGGTAACAGAGGAAATCTTAAATAAATTGACTGAAATTGTTGGCAGTAAGAATGTTTTAACTAGCAAAGAAAAAATAGAAACCTATTCATATGATGAAACGCCAAAGAAACAATATGCACATATGCCAGAAGCTGTAGTAATTCCTAAGACAGCTGAAGAAATAGCAGAGATTGTTAAATTGGCTAATAAAAAATTGATACCAGTTACTCCCCGTGGTGCAGGAAGTGGTCTTTCTGGTGGTGCAATACCTGTTTTTGGTGGCATTGTTATTTCTTTGGAGAAAATGAATAAGATTTTGGAGATAGATTACAATAATATGATGATGGTGCTAGAGCCGGGAGTAGTTACCAACGATATAAATGAGGTAATTGCAGAAAAAGGCCTGTTTTATGCTGGTTATCCTATGAGTGTAGAAACATGTTTTATTGGTGGTAATGTTGCTGAAAATGCTGGTGGTGGTAGAGCTGTTAAATACGGTGTTACAAGTCGTTATATTATGGGACTGGAAATAGTAACCCCGGAAGGTGATATAGTCCAGCTGGGGGGAAAACTAGTTAAAGATGTTACTGGCTATAACTTAAAGCAATTGATAATAGGCTCGGAGGGAACTTTAGGGATTGTTACCAAGGTAATAATTAAATTGATTCCACTACCTACAGCTAAAGTAGATTTACTTGTATTATTTAAAGACGTCAAATCTGCCATCAAGATGGTTCCTAAAATTATGACTGAAGAAAAAATTATCCCCACTTCTATAGAATTTATGGATAAGCTTTCTGTACAAGCATCATGTAAATATTTAAATGAACATCTACCATACCAGAAGTCAGGTGCGATGTTAATAATAGAGATAGATGGCAATCGTGAAGATTTAGTCAATGATGATTCTGAAACTATTGGCGAACTATGTCTTGCCAATGGTGCAATAGAAGTCTATGTGGCAGATAACTATACTACTCAGGAAAGAATTTGGAGTGTGCGGCGTAATATTGCTGAAGCTTTTATGGTTATAAGTCCTCATCAGAGTCTAGAGGATATTGTAGTTCCCATATCAGCTATTCCTGATTTGATGCCGGAGTTGGACAGGATTTCTAAAAAATACAATATTAAAATCCCGTGTTATGGTCATGCTGGTGATGGTAACTTACACGCGACCTTAGTGAAGAACCCTAAAATTACTATGGAAGAGTGGTATGATATAGAAGTCAAAGCCTTAGAAGATTTATACCAGGCAACTAAAAAGCTTGGAGGTACACTCAGCGGTGAGCATGGTATTGGTTCTAAGCGAAAAGATTTTATAGGGACTGTATGTAGCCCAGTTGAAATAGATTTGATGCTCAGAATTAAAAAAGCTTTTGACCCCAATAATATTATGAACCCTGGTAAGATATTTGATGTAAAATAGGAGAAATATTTTTAAAAGTTTTTAAAATAATATAAATCATCTGAGGAAAAATGATTAAAGTAAGTATTGGAAGTGCTATTCACCTGCATGGAATAATAAAGCAGATTCCTCAGGAAATAACTCTGACTTCAACAGTTCATACAAAGAAAATTCATACAAGGCAGGAACATTTTCTATTCACCATATACCCCCCCTTCATTTTTTCGAGGGTTTTGATTGGTATAAGGGAGAGGGTAACTTTCTTATAACAGAGCTGGAAGAAGCATTTATTGATAATCTATATCTATCAACCAGAAAAAAACAGTTTGACTATTTTTCAGAACTGTATTTTCTTAAATCATTTAGTTTTAGAAAAGCCGCTAATTGAGTTGAAAAAGTTTCTGACTCAAGAATAAGATCTTCTGTTGAAAAAAATTAGCAAGAGTAAGAAAGGTTCAAGTAAAATAAACTTTGTTTGTAACTATAATCTGTATCCATGCTATGAGTATGAGAGGATAATTTTAGTAAAGTAGCTCTTGAATTTAAAAACAAAAAAGCTAAAATAAAAGCTCACCGGTAGTATAAAAACTCGAGACTGGCTGGTTCGGGGCGAATGGCGGAATTGGTAGACGCGCTAGGTTCAGGACTTAGTGTTCGTAAGGACATGGGGGTTCAAGTCCCCCTTCGCCCACCATATTAATACGGTTCTTCATCAGCAGACAGGGTAATCCGCTCTTATCAACACAAAAATGACTATTAAGTGTTTTTTACATAACTCTGAAATCTTCGATAATATTTATATTATTAATTAACAAATGTTTATTTAGAGTTATATTTTTTTTATAAAAATATCTATAATAAATTTATATAATATTATGTATTGAAAAATTTTAAAAAAATGTTTAAAATATATAAGTTGAATTCTGTATTATAAAAAAGTATTCAAATAAATAATGAACTGATATGTATTTAAAAGGTATAAATTATAATTTTAAGATGGCAAGTTAAGCAGAATTATATTAAATTAATCTCTGTCTGTGAGGTAATAAGTCTTGGAGAAAAAAAAGATTAAAATTTTAATTATGGAAGATTCGGAAGATGATGCAATATTGTTGATACGATGGATAAAGAAGGATGGTCTTGATCCCATATATAAACGTATAGATTCTTTAAAAGCAATGAAGGCTGCACTTAATAAAGAAGAGTGGAACATAATTTTATCTGATTATAGTTTATCTAAATTCAACGCATTGGATGCCCTAAATTTATTGAGAAAAAATAATCATGAGATCCCGTTTATCATAGTATCAGGTACGGTGGGTGAAGATATTGCTGTTAAAACTATGAGAAAAGGTGCTAATGATTATTTAATGAAAGATAATCTTGTAAGGCTGGTACCTTCTATCAAGAGGGAACTTC
>Ga0315553_10001105_pt1 | contig 22857 bp, 30 predicted proteins | sample SalMarSW160140MG_FD_203099 | JGI IMG/M metagenome (GOLD analysis project Ga0315553, IMG submission 203099) | Salt marsh sediment microbial communities from the Plum Island Ecosystem LTER, Massachusetts, United States - Salt Marsh Sediment SW1601-40 ... | reverse complement strand
GAGGTCCTGGTTGATTATCCGCTCTCAGTAGAACGTATTCCGGGTAATGCTGAAAAAAATGGGCACAAGGTGTTGAAAGTAGAGAAGGTTGATGGTCCCGATCACAAAATATACATAGAGGCTAAGGGGGGATAAAAATGAACCCATTGATATTTCTGGGCATTCCCATTGGTTTAGCCTTTGGGTTTGCCCTGCAAAGGGGCAGGTTCTGTATGAACTCTGCTTTTAGGGACATTATCGTACTGAAAGAGTATGCGCTCCTGAAGGCGGTGGGACTTGCGATTCTCATCCAGATGGTGGCATTTGCAGCCCTGGACATGGCAGGGGTGATTACTATAAGCCCCAATACATTCTTTTGGGGTGCCAATATGCTCGGCGGCTTTGTCTTTGGAATTGGCATGGTAGTGGCGGGGGGATGTGCCAGCGGTATAACTTACCGCTTCGGAGAGGGTATGGTAGGTGCAATGTCAGCAGTACTTGGTTTAATACTCGTGGGATTGATGACTACAATGGGTGCGTTCCACCCATTAGTTGTCGCTATCAGGGGTGCAACAACGGTGACATTAGCAGATGGGGCAAACCTCACGTTAGCTAACATATTCGGCATTCCCCACTATGCATTAGCCTTTGGTATCGCGGGTGTTGCCCTTATTATATGGGCTATCCGTTCCAAAAGCAGTAAAGGGTCTTCCAAAGAAGCGGAAAGTATTTCTGTGGGTACCAAGATATTCAAGAAGGGATGGGGATGGCAGGCAACAGCGATTGTCATAGCCATTATAGGAATTCTTGCTTTTATCGCCTCAACTGCTGCCGGACGGAGCTATGGTCTGGCCATTTGCGGTGGATACTGGACAACCATTCAAAGTCTACTCCTGGGCCAAAACCTCATCGGCTGGCTTTCTGTAATGCTACTCTCCACCATCCTTGGGTCTTTTATAGGAGCCAAGATTGCTGGTGAAGCTAAGTTACGGGCACCAGCACCAAAAGTGTTAATCCAGACATTCTTCGGTGGTTGTTTGATGGGCTTCGGAGCGGCGCTCGGCGGAGGTTGTAATATAACCCATATCCTGACCGGAGTACCTCAGCTTGCCTTAAGTTCCATACTGAACGGAGCCTTTATCATCTTCGGATGTTGGGCATTAGCGTACTTCTGGTTCGTCAGACCCATGCGGAACTTATGAGGAACTGGCATATATAAAGAATTATAGTAATTGATATAGGGGAGAATGAGTAGTGCAGTGAAGATGATGTCTTCAACTGCCCTTCATTCATTCCCCACAGGAAAACTGTAAATAATAATGATTTTGTAGAGGTATCGCAGGACTGATAAGGAGTTAATATGACTACTACTCGAAAAGGGGCATTATTACCTGCCGAAGGTAGTGTGCAGAAAGGTATTATAGATTTTGCCAAACAGGCTTTAAAGCAGGGCGCTTTTGACGCTGTCCTTATCCCATCCCGTGTGCCGGCAGGTGATTCATTTGCCTATTTTTTGGTCCGAAACGAGGCAGTTCTTGAAGGAGCGTCTCCTCTATCCCCAATTATGCCAGTCCAAGGGGCCAGAGTGATTTCGAGTATTACGAGACGTGGGAAAGGAAATAATAGGATAGCTGCTATCATGCGGCCCTGTGAGGCGAGGGCAACCATTGAGCTGGCTAAGCTTGGGCAAGTAGACCTGGAGAATATAACCATTATCACTATGGACTGTCCCGGTGTGATACCCCTGTCAGACTATTTTGATGATGCAGGAAAGGGTGATAAGGTATTTGAAGATGCCTCTCAGAATTGGAATAGCGCACCCATGCGACCCGTGTGCCGAATATGTGACAAATTTTCTTCCGCCGGTGGCGAAGACCTACATATAGGAACACTGGGAACAAATAGCGGTAGTATTCTCCTTATTCCCCATAGCTCCAAAGGTGAAAGTATCTTGAACAAACTAGGCATTTCGTTGAAAGAGGATATATCTGGCTGGGCAGATAAAGTGAATAAGTTAACCGAGGAGAGAAAGAGAGAAAGAGACCAGGCTAACGACGCATTAAGAGCCGATATTGAAGGGATAGACAGACTAGTGGAGGCCTTCAGCGCATGCATAAATTGCCATAACTGTATGAGGGTTTGCCCTATATGCTACTGCCGGCAGTGTAATTTCGATTCGGATAAGATGAAATTTACTTTTGAAGATTACTTTACGAGAGCAGAGGCAAGAGGTAGGCTGATGGTTCCTACTGATACTTTACTGTTTCATATCGGACGGATGCTGCATATGTCCCTCTCTTGTGTATCATGCGGTATGTGTGAGGATGCCTGTCCTATGGCTATCCCGGTAGCGCAAATATTTGCCGTAGTTGGTGATAGAAACCAGGAAGCGTTTGACTATGTACCTGGTAGGAGTATGGATGAACCTCTCCCGCTGACGACTTTTGATGAAGAGGAATTTCTGGAGGTGGAGCAGTCTTACGCAGGGGTCTCTTCCCAGCAGGAGGGTCAAAATGCCTAAGGTACTAAGAATAAACAAAGGCTCAGAGGAGGGGCTGAAAGAGTTACTCAGGTTTCTTTTAGAAAACGGCAAGGTGAAAGGCGTTTTGACGCTCAGAAAGATGGGTGAATATGGCGCTATTTCTTATTCACTCATTACCAATCCTGACGATATCGACTCTACTCTGCCACTGTTCCCTTTGATGCCAGTGAATTTGGGTAAACAGCTTTCTCGGCTCACATTAATAGAAGCTGCTACCGAACCTATAGCTGTGGTTTTAAGACCTTGCGAACTGAGGGCGTTTGTAGAACTTGTGAAACGTACTCAAGGCAGCCTGGAAAACATCCTGTTCATAAGTTCAACTTGTGGTGGAGTCTATCCACTGGAAATGGCTGTAGAGGGAAACATCGCGGAACATCTACCTGAATACTGGAAAGCAGTTGGACAAGGTGAACTTGTTCCTAACACAAGGCTTGCCTGTCAGGCTTGCGAATATTTTGTGCCGTACACCGCTGATATCACCGTATCATTGCTTAATAATAAGGGCATGGAAAAAGAGACTACGTTATTCCTAAACACTGAGAAAGGAGAGAGCATTGTTGAAGGTATATCAGGAAAGTTCAGCGAAGGAGATATGGATACCACGACAATAGAACAGATACGGAGTAAGAGGAAAGCTGAGAAAGAGAAACTCTCTGATGAAGTCGAATTAAGGAATCTCGGTATTGATGAAATAACGAAAACCTTTAGCAGATGCATAGGTTGCCGTAACTGTAGCAAAGTTTGTCCTGCTTGTTATTGTCATGTATGCTTTTTCGAAGCCGAGACGAGCCAGCATGAGCCAGTTTATTATGAAAGAGAGCTAGAGAAAGAGGGCTGTATAAACATGTTTTCTGACACGCTTTTCTACCACTTAGTTAGGTTATTCCATGTAAGCACATCTTGTACGGCATGTGGCCAATGTGCCGATGTGTGTCCGGCCAATATTCCACTCTGGGCTATTTCTTTGAAAATGGGTGAGGCAGTTCAGAAAGTTTTTGATTATCTGCCAGGAAAAGATATAGAGGAAGGGCTTCCAATTACCACATTTGTACCAGAAGAATTTGCTGGGATTGTATAGCATATTCGGGAATATTCTATAAGCATAATAATCTCAAATAATTGGGTTTGCTAATTTTTCGGCCTAGATTCTGTTCTAACCAGACCAACGGGTATATTCGAGAATTGGTTAGAAACCAGGATCCCAGAGTTGAAAGCCCTAAATTGTGATCTGCCGTGAATTCATGAGGTATGGTTCAATTGAAAGTGTTAGATAGTCAGCCAAAATTTGCCGTTAAACTAAATGATGAGTCATGTAGCAAATGTGCCATCTGTTACTCTGCTTGTCCTTTTGAAGCAATAAAAAGAGACCCTGAAACAGGTAAATTGCTTCTGGAGATAGAAAAATGTCAGGTATGTGCAATTTGCTACTCTAGCTGCCCTGCTAAAGCAATAGATATCATCTACTATGATATAAATTCCCTAACCAGCTACCTGGAAAACGCAAAAGAGGAATATAAGTCTGATTCGTTAGTCATTATGTGTAAAGGAAGCGCCCCCGACTTTGAGGACGTAGAGAAGCTGTTCGGAATTTCAAACTTTATTCCCTTATCCGTCCCCTGTGTCGGGCGTATCCCACCAGAGCTTCTTTTAAAAGCCATATCCCCCATAGGAATAAAGAAGATTTATATTCTCGCCTGCGATGAGGATTACTGCCGATATGAAAGGGGAAGCTCGATCACCGGGCGTAGAATCACAGCGCTGAATATTTTTCTGGAACAACTTGGCTATGCTAAAGAGCTAATCAAGCTCAAGCGACATAGTCTGAAGGTCAAAGCAGATAGTAACAAATGTATCAGTTGCGGCAATTGCGTATTCTACTGCCCTTACGATGCTGCTACACTGGAGCATGGAGCAGCTACCTTCGCTCTAGAATTATGCCGCGGCTGTGGTTTATGTGTAACCCTATGTCCCGCTTTTGCTTTGGATTTAGAGCACTGGGAAGAGGATCGAATATCAGCCTTAATATCCGAGTTACCCAAAGAGAAGGGAAAAACAAATATTTTAGTGTTGCGCTGTCAGTGGTCTGTTTTCCCCAAACTTGATGAGGAATTTGATTCCAACGTTCATGTCATAGAGATGCCCTGTGCTGCGAGAGTTGACCCTCTGCACATCTTGGAGGCTTTCCAGAATGGGATAGATGGCGTCTTAATAGCCGCCTGTCCTGAAGAAGATTGTAAATCGAAGACAGGAAGTAAGGAAGCTCGAAGGTCAACCACAGCGTTAAAGAAGACTTTAAGCCAAATTGGCCTTGAAGAAAGGCTTCATTTTTGTTCTGTAGCCCCAAGGTATCCTGAATCTTTCTACGAAGAGCTACGGCAGTTTAAGGTAAGGATAGAAAATACCTGTTTAAAGGAGGCAAGGCATTGATAATAACAACTCAGAAACCTTTGGATGAAATTCTGGATTTTCTATCTCCTTACAATTCTATTTTAATTGCCGGCTGTGATGGGTGTACTCAGCCACCAAGAGGCTTGAGAGAGGCCAGAACTTTGGCTCAATTGCTTGAGCTTGGCGGAAAGTTAAGAAGTAAGAATTTCAACCTGAGGGTAACTACATTGCCCAAGCAATGCGACTCTTACCTGACACTGACTACGCTTCAGACCCAAATAGATGGCATAGAGGCTATTCTATCGTTAGCTTGTGGTTTGGGAGTGCAAACTATAACTCAGGTTCTACCTGATTGCCCTGCCTTCCCTTCTCAAAACACCCTCTTTATGGGGTCAGAGATTAGAGAGGACAACACTCTTGAGGAAAGATGTGCCGCTTGCGGAGATTGCATGTTGGCCATAACTGGTGGTATTTGTCCCATCGCCAGATGTGCCAAATCTTTGCTTAACGGCCCCTGCGGAGGCTCACAACATGGCAAATGCGAGATTGACCCTGAAAAGGATTGCGCCTGGGATCTTATTATTAAACGCCTGGAAAAACTAGGCAGGCTGTCCGCCTTAGATGAAATCCGTACTCCCAGGAATTTTGGGCAAGTGGTCAGACCCGGGAAGATCAGAGGGTAAATTTCTGACATGGAAAATTCTTATGCACAGGCGAATCCAAATGTGTTTCCCTGCGTAAATTGCGGCCAGTGTCAAGACGCTTGCTCCATGGAGATTCCCCTTGCCCGGCTTACCTTTTTGCTGAACAGGGAGCTTGCCGATATCTTCAAATACGAGCCAGGAATGGATGTAAACGCTCCTATCCCCTTGAAGTCGGTTACAGATAAGGAAATTAACTGTGGCTGGTGTTGAAATCCAGTTCTAAGCAAAATGGGAAAATGGAATAGAGAACCCCTAGCTATGCCTTTTCCTCATCCCTCAAGTCTTACTAACCAAGCTATCAACTTTTCAAATTATATCATTAGCCACATAGTTCACAACTCAAGCAGGGTTCGTTGTTTACCTTTAACATAACTTATTTAGACTTTTGGTCTTCGTCGCAAGGTTTCTTTTAAGTTCAGCGGTGTGACTTCAGGCCTAGATGCTTCATAAACTGTGATTACATCCCCAAGTTTGACAAACTCACCTTTTATAAAACTCATTTGTGATGGTGTTAGAGGCTTAACAGCGCAAGGGCGCAAAGGGGTATTAAGTTGTACTTGGTCGGGCGAAAGCAACCTTACTACCTGTGCTATTTCCCCAGCGAAATTCTTATTGAGTTTTATGAACATTACCTCCAGACACAGCTTGCCTTCAAACTCTCTTCGGAAGAGCTTAATGCCTTCAAGTATATCAGTGAGCAAAAGTGCAGTTACAGGTCTATTAATTTGTCTAAATAACTCTTGGGTATGAGCGTCTACTGTAGCTACCACTACATTCGCCTTGGCAAGGTCATGGCGCACATCCTCTCTGGGCATTAAAGAAGAGTTAGTCAGAACTGCTACAGGGAGATTTAAAGTTGATTTTGCCATTTCGATAGCCTGCCTTAGATTGCTAGCTAAAGTAGGCTCTCCTGTCCCGGAAAAAGTGACATAATCGGCAGCTATGCCCCTTACTTCCTTTAATTCCTCAGTTAGCTGGGCAAGGGAAGCAAATTCCTCTCGCCGGGTAACAGGGTTAACAGTTTCACTTAGCTGACAATAAACGCAGTTAAAATTGCAAGTTTTAGCCTTATGAGATAAAAGGTCAATTCCCAGCGATCTTCCCAACCGCCAGGATGGCACTGGTCCATAAATGATAGAGCCAGCCATTTTATGCTATCTCCTAGACAGTGGTTTTACCCGCCAAGATCACGGAGAAACCAGCGTCAGCAAAGAAACCCTGTCGCGGTAGTTCAATGTGATTTACTTTACCAGGGTTCTGAAACAATGTCGAGGCAACCTTCTCGATGGAGAAGCCAGTTTGCATCAGAAGCATTTCAACCTCGGCATAGTTATAGAACGTAGCATGTCTGTAAAAACGATGGCCCGTTTCTTTCTCCCTTTGATAAAGTTGCCCCCAAGGACTTTCCTTCAATACCAAGCCCAATACCACTTTCCCCTGACTTTTGAGGAGACGGGCAGCTTCACTCAAAATTCTCTCGGGTGAATCAACAAAGCACAAGGTAACAATAAAGAAAATTGCCCCGAAAGAACCATCCTTAAACGGTGCCTCTTCGCCTCGACCCAGAAGCACTCTTACGCCCCTATTTCTGGCTATCTTCAAAAGTTGGCTCGACGGGTCCAATCCAACATCTATCCCTAAAGCCTGAGCAAAGCGGCCGCTGCCTATCCCGATCTCAATCCATGGCTTGGACAATAGAGGTAAGACTTGCTTCAGAGCTTCAACCTCCAAGGCAAATATTAGCCTGCCTTCTTGCTCAAACCAGGAGTCGTAAGCCCAGGCCAGAGAATCGAAGGCACGAATTTTAGACTCAGACATCTCTTCGAGCTCCTTTCATCGGTTTCAGTAATATAGAATGAAATCACGTGCAATTTCAAGGAGATGTAGATTGTCAAACAATGCCTGGTTGTCGTCTTGACAAAATGAAAAGGTATTGTCATACTGTTGAATGAGAATGAGAATCAATCACAATCAGGAGGCGAGAGTAAAAGCCACGCCAGTTACACCACAGAGAAAGCTTCTCCTGAGTGTTATGCGAGACGCCGGAAAGCATCTAGACGCTAAGGAACTGTATCGCCGGGCCAGCGAGAGGGACCCTAACATCAGCCTCGCCACAGTTTATCGCAATCTTCGTTTATTCAGGGAACAAGGCCTGATAAGCGGAAGGCATCTGGGGCAGGCACACTGCTACTATGAAATGAAGCGCTTAGGAGAACATCAGCATCTAGTATGCGAAGCCTGTGGGCAAGTGATCGAGTTTGAGAGTCCTCTGATTCGCAAATTGGTAGCAGAGGTGCAACGCAAAAATAACTTCTCGGTGACTAAGGTTGAGTTATATTTGGAAGGTCATTGCCATAAATGTAAGGAGCTATAAAGAGAGAGGAGCGTTATAGTACTAGAAATCACGGATCAGAATTTCGAGGATGAAGTCCTAAAATCTGACTTACCTGTGGTGGTAGATTTTTGGGCCCCGTGGTGTGGGCCGTGCAATTTGATTACCCCTATAACTGATAAGCTGTCGGACGAATTTGATGGTAAATTCAAGTTCTGCAAGCTTAACGTGGATGAGAATCGTCAGCCAGCTATGGAATATCAGGTAATGAGCATCCCGTTGCTGCTGTTTTTCAGAAACGGTCAGCTCATAGATTCCAGTCTCGGCGCTCTTCCCGAAAGCATAATCCGACCCAAGGTGGAGGCACTACTCTAGCTGGGAAGAAAAGATGTTGCAACCAAAATTGAAAGTCGCGGTGGATTATGAGAAGTGTCACCCGGAGGGATGCGATAGTGGAGTCTGTGCTGCCGTTCTTGAATGTCCTACTAAGCTTTGGAAGCAAGAGGAGCCATACGATTTGCCCTATCCCATTGCAGGCTTCTGTCAGGATTGTGCCATATGTGTTGAGGCTTGTCCTCTGAAGGCAATTAAGATGCTGTAAGTGGATGCATGTATGGTGTACCAACTAATGAAAGGAGGCATATCATGGAAGAAAGGGACGTCATCATCGTTGGAGCTGGCCCTGCCGGATTATCAGCAGCGATCTTCACCCAGTTCGATGGTTGGAGGACTCTAGTTCTGGAGGCTAACTGGGTGGGTGGACAAGGCGCCATCGCTTACACTGTGACCAACTATCCAGGGTTCCCGCCTGGCGATGGCGAAGTGCTGATCAACCACATGCGGAAGCAAGTCACATCGCCGCCTCCCGATGGCGTCGGGGCAGAAGTAAGGCAGGAGAAGGCAATTGGCCTTGACTCCAAGAACCTGGTTGTAACTACTGAGGCGACCCAGTACCAAGCTAAAGCTATTATCCTGGCCACAGGCAGCACCATGGAGAAGCTCGGTGTACCTGGAGAGGACAAGTTTGCCGGCAAGGGCATATCCTACTATGCCAAGCGAGATTACGACCAATTCGCTCAGAAAAAAGTCCTGGTGGTAGGTGGTGGGAATAGCACAGCAAAGAGCGCACTAGTAGCCAAGAGCAAAGCTAACGAAGTCATCCTAGTTCACCGACGAGAGTCGCTGAGGGCTTATCCTGCTATGGCTAAGAGGTTGCAAAAAGAAGGCATCGAGATTTTGTACAACACCGAGGTCAAGGAAATAAGAGGCAGCGGGAAGGTAGAGACAGCACTAGTAATGAATAATAAAACCGCTGAGCAAAAGGAGATAGCAATCGACTGGGTGATAATCTGCGTGGGAACAGAGCCAAATACTAAACTGGCACAGGAAGCGGGGATCGAGATGGATGGCAAATTTGTGAAGATCGATAGTCAAATGAGAACCAAGAGGGAAGGAATATTCGCTTGTGGTGAAATCACTCCCGGCCATCGACATCTTATTACTTCCGCTTCAGAAGGAGCTTCTGCGGGGATGGCTGCCAGCGAGTACTTGGCATTGAAAATGGTAAAGAAAGGTGAGATATTTGAGGGCGCCAGGAACGGTAAGTACGCTGATGAGTTGCTGGCGATGCTTGGCTAGAGGTGTATCTTGCCGCCACTAAGGTCGAAGGTAGAAAGTATTTAATCATCTCGAAAAGCGATATTCTCGCCGTAATCAGGTAACCATGCTTTGAAGGTCAGATAGACTCCGAGGCGGCAATTCAAGCCGATGGATGGATTTACTTCAAAACACAAACAAAGGAGGCATAATGGCTAGGAATATTTCGGAGGAAGATGTGCATCAAGCAATAGGACAGGTGATGCACCTGGAGATCAGTCGTACCTTAGTCGAACTGGGAATGGTCAAGGATATAACTCTGGAAGATAACGAAGTCACGCTTGCCCTCGTTCTTCCTTTCTTGGGCATCCCTGTCTCAGTTAAGGACTATCTTATAAACAGTCTGCGCCAAGCAGTAATGAAATTGGGTGCGAAAGTCGAAATCAGGGTAGCGGAGATGAATCAGGAGGAGCGTCTGGCTTTCTTGGCTATGGAGCAAGAGAGCTGGAAAGGTTTAGCATAAATAATAATAAATTAAGGAGGTCAATAAATGGCTTACAAAATTACAGATGAGTGCATCAATTGTGGCGCCTGTGAACCAGAGTGCCAGAATGAAGCAATCTCAGAGGGGGAGGAGATTTGTGTAATCGACCCCGACAAATGCACTGAGTGTGTGGGCAACTTCGAATCACCCAAGTGTGCTGAAGTATGTCCGGTAGATGCCGCTGTGCCTGATCCAGAGCGTGTGGAAAGCAGAGATGAACTGCTTGCTAAGTGGCAGAGGTTGCATCCGGGCAAAACTCCAGCATTTACCTAAACTACGGGAAAAGACAGTCGATGGCAAAATATGAAGTAATCATTATCGGAGGCGGTCCTGCCGGTCTCACCGCCGGCCTCTACACCTCGCGGGCAGGCCTCAAGAGCTTGCTGGTCGAACGGGGCATATTTGGAGGCCAGATAGTAAATGCCACACTAATAGAGAACTATCCCGGTTTTCCTCAAGGAATTTCTGGCATGAAGCTAGGTTCGCTGATGCACCAACAGGCAGTCAAATATGGCCTGGAGGTAGTGACTGCTGAGGTTACAGGCATTGCCCAAGGACAACCTTATAGCGTCTCGACCACCGAGGGAAGCTTTGAAGCTGCAGCTATAATCATCGCTGCTGGTTCAGAATATCGTAAGCTGGGAGTTCTTGGTGAGGAAAGGCTCTCAGGCCATGGTGTTTCCTATTGCGCCACCTGTGATGGCTTCCTCTTTCGCGACCGGGAAGTGGCAGTTGCTGGGGGAGGTGACACCGCCATCACTGATGCCCTGGAGTTGAGTCGGCATGCTAAGAAGGTCTATGTAATTCATCGGCGAGACCAGCTCAGGGCAGCAAAAGTGCTTCGAGAGCGGGCATTTGCCCAGCCCAAGCTGGAGTTCATTTGGACCACTGTGGTAGAAGAAATCCTGGGAGAGAAATTGCTAAGCGGGCTCAAACTACGCAATGTTAAAACAGGGCAGCACTCCATTTTGGAGGTTGCTGGTGTCTTTGTTGCCGTAGGGCTCATGCCCAATAGCCGGAGCTTTTTCAAAATTGTAGACCTTGATGATGCTGGATACATCATCACTGATGAGACGATGGCTACCTCGGCTCCTGGCATCTTCGCTGCCGGAGACATACGCAGGAACTCACCTCGCCAGGTCTCTGCTGCTGTTGGAGATGGCGTCACTGCTGCCATGTCCGCTTTTAAGTATGTTCAAGAGGTTGGAAATGGAACTAGAATCACGAGCCCTTGAAATGTTGCAACAGATAGGGATTAGGAGAGGACACACTGTACTGGATTTTGGCTGCGGCTCTGGAACATATACCATTGCGGTTGGCAAAATAGTCGATGAGCAAGGAAGAGTGTACGCCTTGGATAAGGATAATGAAGCTCTGGATGAACTGATGCAAAAAGCGGAGTCAGCGGGTTTGAAAAATATAAAAAGAATGGAGACATCGGGGAAACTGGAAATCGACTTAGCTGATGAGTCTGTAGATGTGGTTCTCCTGTTCGATGTCTTTCATTCTTTTTATTTCCCGCAGGCAGAGGATAGAAGAAGACTGCTGGGTGAGATTTACAGAATCATGAAACCCGCCGCCTTTGTCTCTATTTCAGTCTGGGCAAACCTGATAGAGCCAGGGACTGCGGATGAGATAAAAAATGCAGACTTTCGCTTGGAAAAAGAAAGTCCCCAGACGCTTAATTATAATGACAAGAATTTTAAAAAGCGCAGAATCCTGAATTTCAGGAAAGCGCGATATGTCCCTACTATAGTTACAGCTTAATGATCAATCAGAAGGAGGTAGCATGAGTAAAATAATAGACATCACGGATCGAAATTTTGAGGAGGAGGTCCTGAATTCAGACATTCCTACAGAGGTCGATTTCTGGGCACCCTGGTGTGGTCCATGCAAGATGGTTATACCTATATACGAGAAGCTCTCAGAGGAATATGAAGGTAGATTTAAATTCTGCATGATTAATGTGGATGAAAATCAACAGGCGGCAACGAAATACCAGATTATGAGCATACCCATGCAGAAGTTCTTCATTGATGGCCAGAAAGTTGACGAAATCCTGGGCGCGGTCCCGGAGTCTACAATTCGGACAATGGTTGAAGGTATTCTCAAAGATTACCCAACCGATGAAAGGGGAAGACTTAAAGTGCTTTTAACGTCCTGGGTGGAGCATAACAAACAGGACAGCGGGAAATTCATGAAATGGAAGGAGAAAGTCAAGGACGCAGAAAGTGACTCCGTTTATCATGGCGTATTACAGGCAGCACGAGATATGGAAAAGGCAAATGAGAAGTTATCCCAGTTATTGATCGAATTACAGGAAAGTGAATAGGAGAGGGAAATACTTATAAAGCCAGTCCCATCAATAGATTTTAATGAGTGCCATCCCGAGAGATGCGACCACGGCATTTGTGCTGCTGGTCATGCTTGCCCACATAGGGCATTCTTCCAAGAACAACCGTATGACTTTCCCATGCATAATGCATCTATGTGTGTAGGCTGTGGCTCTTGTTCGGCTGCATGTCCTTTCAAAGCGATACGAATGGTATGAATTGAGCATAGCCAGGAGAAATAACAATGGTAGATAAAAAGGATATCAAAGAAAAGATAAGGAAAATCTATGAGGTCTTGCCTAAATTGGATGATCAGCAATGTGGATACAAAAGCTGTGGAGAATTTGCCAGGGCAGTAGTTGAAGGAAAGGCACCATGTTATGGATGTGTTAGCGGCGGACCGGAGGTGGATGCCAAAGTGTGTGAAATTATGGGAGCCAGAGTCCCTGAAGAGGCAATTCCCCACTTCGGCCCCAGCCCTGGACTTCACCAGCCTGGATTAAGCGGAGGCAGAGGCATGGGAAGAGGTATGGGCCAAGGTCTAGGTAGAGGTCGGCGCATGGGTGGAGGCCAAGGTATGGGCCCCGGGCGTGGCATGGGCCGGGGTTTTGGCGGAGGTCGGCGTGGAAGATGAAAAGAGAGGAACGTGCAGCAGGTTTTCTAACCGCCGGAGGTTCGAGGAAGGACACTGATGAACGGAGGGAAGTGAATGAAAATATTAGTCTGTGGTAAAGGGGGCTGTGGAAAAAGCACGGTTGTGGCTCTTTTAGCCAGAGAGATGGCGCTAAGAAAAAACAAGGTATTGGTGATTGACAGCGATGAGTCGAACATTGGTCTTCATAGCCGTTTAGGAATGGAAAAACCTGAAGATTTTATGAACTACTTTGGGGGCAAAAAACTTCTATTTGAAAAAACTAAGGAGATGAAAAATAAATGGAGATTAGATGACTTGCCCGGAGATTATTTAGCCAAGAAAGGGAATATCCAACTCTTATCAATGGGCAAAATATACGAATTCGGTGAAGGATGCGCCTGTCCAATCAATGCTCTTTCTTCAAAGTTTTTGGAAATCGTCGATTTAGGGGACGGAGAATTCTTGATTGCAGATACCGACGCTGGAATAGAGCACTTTGGAAGAGGAGTGGAAAAGGGAATAGATATTCTTTTTGTCGTCATCGATCCATCTCGAGAATCAATTCTCTTAGCCGAGAAGATATCTGAACTGGGCCGGCAAGTCGATAAGCCTGTCTATTACATATTGAATCGAATTGCTGACCAAGAAACGAAAGAGTTCCTCTTGAATTCAATAGATAGAGAGAAGGTGATAGCTATTATTCCGGAAAATAAAGAGATATTTATCTCTGGTTTAGCAGGTAACGAATTTAATATGGATGTTGAGGGTATCAACGAAATTGCCGATATGCTGGAATCTAAAAAGAAGGCAGAAGTCAAAGCAACAGAAAGAAATGGATAGAACGATGTGTCTAGACAATGCTTATTGAGCGGAAGGTTGAAATGGATTCTACTCGACGAGACCCTAGAGAAATGACCGATGAGGAAGTAATGAGGTGGATGCAAGAATTAGTTAACAAGTTAGTGGAAGGGAAAGGCTCTGCGGGAGGTGCATGTTCTCTCGAAGCCGTAAAAAATCCCGTTCGAAGAAGTATTCTAAACGTTTTAGAGGAAAGAGCTTTAAGAACAGACCAAATTTCTGAAAGAGTAGGAATAACGGGACCTGCACTGAGATATCATCTCAACTTCCTTAAGAGTTCATATTTCATAGAAATAGAAGGTAATAGGGTTGATCTAACGCCGGGAGGTGTTTCTGTTGTAAGAAGCAACAAGCGGACTTGAGCAAGTTCACTTCTAGAGTAACGCTTCAGTCAAAACTGTTTGCCCAGTATGAAATCTGAAAATTGCTGGAATAAGGGGGAATGTAGCTATGACGGGGATTGAAATTTTATATTTGGTGCTTACCATCATCTTTGTTCTAGCATCCGCATTTTTCTCCAGCGCCGAGATTGCCTTTATCAGCTTACAAAAGATCAAACTGAGGCATTTGGAGGAGAGCGGCATTCCGGGTGCGAAGCGGGTAGCAAGGATAATGGAGGATCCCGGTAAATTCCTCTCCACTGTGCTCACTGGTATCAGTCTCACCGAGACTGTTGTCGTGGCATTGGGCTCTATACTTATTGTATCGCTGATAGGTAATGAAGCTATAGGGACTCCTATCTCTATCATGGTAATGGCCATAGTACTACTGCTGTTTGTCAAAGTGATACCTAAGACTATGGCCGCAAGCAATCCAGAGCGACTCGCCTTACGTTATGCTGACTCCGTAGCCTTAATATCCACGATATTATCGCCCGTTGTGTCTGGGCTTAGCTGGGTCACGGACAAATTCACCAGACCTATCGGCGGGCATACTGTGCCCGGGACACTATTAAGTAGAGATGAGGTTTCCACCGTCGTCTCCATGGCAGAGGAGGCAGGAACAGTAGATGGAGCTTCGGCAGACATGCTCAAAAAGGTGCTCAACATCGGAGACCGTCAAGTTCGAGAGGTAATGACTCCTCGGGCTGAGGCAGTTTGGATCGAGCAAAAAACAAAGTTGGCAGCTTTCCTCAACCTATATACTCACGCACCACACCCACGCTATTCTATCTACGAGGATAAGCCCGGAAACGTGAAAGGCATGATTGCAACCAGGGATGTGCTCCTGGCACTAGCCCAGGGTTCAGTGGACAGGGAAAGCACCATTGCTGGCTTTCTTCGTCCTGCCCACTTTGTCCCTGAAAGCAAGTTGGTGGGAGAGCTTCTTATCGATATGCAGGATAGGAAATCTGAAATGGCGATAGTGGTTGATGAACACGGAGCTCCCTCTGGGATAGTAACCATATCACAACTAGCTCAAGAGATTATGGGAGAGGTGAGATGGGCGCTGGCTGAGGTGGGGGGGTAATAGAGATAGTATATGGAAATAGGGCTTTTTCTTTATGATTCACCTGGCTTCAAGAATTTTCTAAAAGATAATGCTCATGAACGAGGAGAGGTAAAATTCTTGGAATCAATTGTCAAAGAAGGCATGAACGTCATCGATATTGGCGCGAATGTAGGCATCACGACCGTGACCGTAGCAAGGAAAATAGGAAGGAGAGGCAAGCTTTACTCTTTTGAACCAACTCCTGAGTATTTTAACATCCTGAAGGAAAATATATCTTCCAACGGATTAGAAAATGTTAAAGTTTATGAACTAGCAGTGACTGACCAGGTGGGGGGAGCCCCTTTTTACCAAAAGGAGCTTTCCAGTGGGATCGTTTTTGAAGAAGGAGCTAAAAAGTTTGAGGTTTCCACTACAAGCATAGATAGATTCTTAAGTGAGGAGAAGATAGAAAGAATAGATTTGATTAATATGGACTGTGAAGGCAGCGAGCTATTGGTCCTTAGGGGAGCGGAAGAAACCTTGTCGAAAAATAAAGTCAAGATATTTTGTGAGATCCACCACGATTTCTTGAAGCAACTAGGTCAGTCGGTTGAAGAACTTGTCCAATATCTTCAAGGATTGGAATTTCAGGTGCAAAGCGTCTCTTTGGATGACCTGAAGATGGGCAATAATTTTGAAAAGTGCGAATATATTTATGCTCACAACCTGAATAAAAGGAGGACCTATGCCTACCTATGATTATAAATGCAGAGAATGTGGAAAGGTGTTTGAAGTTTTTCGTCGTTTCTCAGAGCTGGATGAACAAGTGAATTGCCCCAATTGTGGCAGCGAAAAAACAGAGAGGGTTTTTTCTATTCTACATATTCAAGGAGAAACCGTCGCAGGCTCTAGCTATGGAAAAACTGAATTCCCTCCAATCAGTCCAGAACCAGGCAGAGGAATGGGCAAAGGCTTAGGCAGAGGGCTAAGGGACGGAAGAGCGATGGGGAGAGGATGGAGGAGAAACTAGCCAAGTTCAAGTAAAAACACTCGGAAAGAAGGGGGTGAATCTATCATGCAAATCTCGGAATGGAAAGAGGGCCTTGAACAAGAGCGTGAAGTGAAAGATAGATTCTTTGCTGAACACTGGCAATCACCCATACCTGCCAAAGACCGCACGCGCTTTGGAGGACTTGCCTATTTCCCCCCCGACCCCACTTATAGATTTGAACTCGAACTTCATGAGCATGAAGAAAAGGGGGCAGTAAGGATGGCTTACACGAAGGGTCAGGAGCGAGATTTCCTACAATGGGGTGAGTTTCGGTTCAAGGTCGGCGACAGAGAGCAAGCAATTCAAGTTTACAAAAACGATCCTGGTGAAGAGAGGCTGTTTATTCTTTTCCGAGACGCAACTTCTGGGAAGGAAACATATGGTGCGGGACGCTATCTCGATCTTAAACCTGATAGAGATCAGACTGCCGAGGGGAAATGGGCTCTCGACTTTAATAAAGCATACAATCCATGGTGCGTGTACAGCGAAAATTACACTTGCCCACTGGTGCCCTCGGAGAACTGGCTTGAGGTCCCACTCCGTGCTGGTGAGAAGAATTATCCTTTAAGAATAGCTCATTAGAGGAAGGAAGAATTGCCGCGACAAGGGCCATGGAAACTTTTCATTTATACCTGCTTTGGCGGGTGCGCAACAGGTGTTGCTGCATCCAAAGCTTGTATCAAGCTATGGGAGGAAAACACAGATGATATGAAGATTGCATGCCTTCCTGCCGTAATAGTGCCGTGGAAGATCAAGGAAATGTTGAAATCATCGGAGAAGCGAATTTTAATTGATGCTTGTGGGCTACAATGCGGCGCAAAGTTGATTGAGAGAGAAGGATTTTTGGTAGACCGTTATATGGAGCTTACTTCGGAGCTTGGCGTCAGAAAGGTAAAGCAACTACCTTCAAAACAATTGGAGGAGGAAGTTTACCAAGTTATCAAAAAAGAGGTGTACGATCTTTTAGGGAAAAATTTATCAGAGGAAGAAAAGGCAAAAATGGAATTGCTAGTAGCTTTCGGAACGGATGACGGGAAGAACTTGAACAATGATCATGTAGGCATGGCAAGATATTTCTATGTCTACAAATTCTCCAATGGCAAGGAAGAGCTTGTCGAACGAAGAAAGAATGTGAAGTTCAAGGGGGATGAATCTATGAAACATGGAGATCCAGAGAAAGCCAAGGCTACATCTTCCGTTCTAGAAAACGTAGACGTTCTTGTGGGCAGGAGATTCGGCCCTAATCTTCCGAGGTTAGTTAAGAAATTTGTCTGCGTAGTGGTGAGGACGGATACTATCGCTAACGCGATTGAAGCTGTTCATAATAACATGGATTTGGTGGTGGAACAGAAAAACAAGGGGGAAGGGAGGAAACACATTGTATTGAGACTAGAAAAACAATGAAAAGCAATTGTCAAGACCAGTGGTAGAAGTCATTCAACGTTCATCCTGCTGCAGGCAGCAAGAAAGGCAGAAAAATTATGAGAAAGTTATGTCAAATATTAATTGATTTGCATGGAGGAAGCCAAGGAATCAGTTAGAAAAAACGAAACAAAGGAGGAAGTATGAAAGTATGCATTATTGGTGCTGGGGATGCAGGGGCAATAGCAGCGCTACAAACCCGGCGTCTGAATAGCGAGGCTCAAATCGATGTCTTTAATAAAAGAAAGGAACTCGGATGTAACCCCTGTGAAATTCCTTTGGTTCTAAGCGGGATTGTTAGCAAATGGGAGGATCTATATCGTGGCTATCGCGTTACACCGTTTTATGAAAAGAGAAATATCAAACTCCACTTAAACACTGAAGTCACTGATATCCTATGGGATAAGAAAGAAATCGTCGCTAATGGGGAAAAATATGATTATGATAAAACAATCTTAGCCCTGGGCACTACCCCAATCATCCCTTCCTTTCCTGGGTTGGACGGCAGAAACGAGTTTGCCCTGAGCACAGATATAGTGGATGCCAGAACTTTAGGGGATGCCATCCTAAAGAATAGTAGCGCGGCTATCATCGGAGGGGGGTTTACTGCACTTGAGATAGCTGATGCTCTAAAAGCAAGGGGATATAGCAAGGTTTACTTGCTGGTCAGGCGGGATATCATGCGTGCCCATCTGGACGAAGAAATAGCCGAAAGATTAAAGCAGGTTCTCGTGGAAAGGGGTGTAGAGTTAATTATGCCTGCCAAGATTGAGAGAATAAGCAGCAAGAACGGCAAAAAGTGTGTGATTCTTTCTGACCGAGAGTTAGAGATAGATTTCATCTTTTTTGGCACTGGGGCAGAACCCAACGTAAAGTTAGCTCAAAAGGTGGGGCTCGAGATAGGAGAGACAGGAGCTATAGTTGTAAACTCACATCTCCAAACAAGCGATCCCGATATTTATGCCGCTGGGGATTGTATGGAGAATTGGGACACGATCATAGGTTCCAAGCGGCGTCATCAATTAGCTACCAATGCGGTTCGAACTGGATATATAGCAGGAAGAAACGCAATCATTGGCAATAAAATTTCCTATGGAGGCACGGTCATGCCCTTCATCACCAAGATATTTGATTACCAAGTGGGTGCAGTGGGTTTTACTGAGAGAGAGGCTCGAGAGAAAGGGATAGAAACAATATCTACCATGGTTAACACCCCTTATCTGAGAGAGCCGAGGGGAGGCAAGCCGGCCTGGTATAAGATTATCGCTGAGCCCAAAACCCAGACGTTGATAGGGGCCCAGTTGATCTCCGAGGAGATAGTATCCGGCACAATTGATAAACTGGCTGTTGCCATGGCGAATAGAGTGCCGCTTATCAAACTGGTTCAGATTGATAGCTGTTATTCACCTCACGTTCAGGAAGACCAAATAGCAGTTCCGATACAACGTTTGATAGACGAGCTTAGCTAACATAGAAATACTTGGCTAGCCTATTTCAAGGCGGGTGCCGGCATTGTTAGGGAAAAAGACATCGCCAAATTCCTGGGCTAGCCTTTCAATGACAGTTGTTTTACCGGACTTTGATTTGCTCACAATAGAAACTACAGGAGGCACTTTATATTCACTTCTCAATATCTGCGGTAAGCTCTTTTCCAAGGCTCTCTTTTCATACCTAGGTAGTCTCTAATCGCTTCTTTCAGCGCATCTGCCGCCAAAAGAGCACAATGCTCGCTTTCCTCAGGCAGCCCACCTAGAGCAGTTAAGACATCATGCTGGCTAATCCTTTGAGCTTCACTGATGTTCATTCGCTTAGCCATCTCGGTAATCATGCTGCCCGAGGCAATGCTAGGGCCACAGCCATCGGTCCAGAAGGAAGCATTTATAACCTTGCCATCTTTCACCTTAAGGCATATTTCCATAGTATCTCCACAGGGACCAATTATCCTGCCAAATCCATCGGGGGCGGGAACTTCACCCAGATTTCTGGGATTGAGAAAATGGTCAATCGTTTCCTCTGAGTAGACCCTTTTCATATCTTCCATAATGGATTGCTCCAGTTCTTTGAACGAGTCATCAGATTCTTCTGCCATTTTCTCTACTCCTCTAGAAAAAGATTTCACTGGCCAGCCCAACGTACCTGACTACGTATAGCTACTCTTCCCTCTTCCCATTTAGAACTGCGACCACATTGGCAAAAAGCTCAGACACAGCATCTGAACTATATCTCTCAATGTTTCCCTCATCACACAATCTGGCTAACTCTGGGTCAATGGGCAACTTCCCCAAAAGAGGAGCTCCGGAGGCCTTAGCCATTTCCTCCCCCTTGCTCTTACCGAAAACTTCCAGCTTCTTACCTGTCTCGGGCAATACGAGATAGCTCATGTTCTCTACTACTCCCAAAACTCGAACATTCATCTTTTGTGCCATCCTCACTGCCTTCTTGACTATCATCTCAGTCAACTCCTGGGGGGTAAAAACAGCGATTACCCCTGAGATAGGTATTGCCTGTAGCACCGTCAATGGGGCATCTCCAGTGCCCGGGGGCAGGTCTATTACCAGATAATCCAGCTTGCCCCAAAGAACTTCCTCCCAGAATTGCGTGATAGCTTTAGACATGAGGGGACCTCTCCAGATAACAGCTTCATCCTCACTGGGCAAAAGCAGGTTCATGGACATAATTTCAATTCCAGCCCTCGATAATATGGGCAAAATACCTGTCTCGCTACCGCTGGGGCGAGCATTTAAACCGAACATCTTAGGGATACTGGGGCCAGTGATATCAGCGTCGAGTATGCCCACGTCCTTTCCGTCCCGAGCAAAAGAGGTAGCCAACAAACCAGCAACCAGAGATTTGCCGACTCCCCCTTTACCACTCATGACCGCTATTATTTTCTCAACCTGATTAAGTTCTTTGGGCCTGGCTTCGACAAGGTCAACAGTTACTTCCTCCACCCCGGAAACCTCACTAACCGCTGCCGCTGCTTTGTCCTTCAGCCAACTATGATGTTGGTCAGGGATAGCAGTAGAAGCCAAATTTATTTTCGCCTTGCCATCCTTAACTTCCGCGCTTCGAACCAAGTTCATCTGTACCAAGCTACGCATTGTTCCGGGGACAAGCACTTTATTCAGTGCTTCTTCTAATTTCGCATCGATTTGATTCACCAAATCACCTCCTGCTGGTAAAAGGTCTCCCACTTACCTTTGCTTTCCATGTTGCTCTCCTTTCCTTAACAAAAAATATATTTCCTCTACCTGCTTCTTTGTCTCTTCAAGCGGACCATCATTATTAATAATAAAATCGGCAGATCTAATCTTTTCCTCAAGAGGAAGCTGGGACTTTATCCTGCTTTGGGCATCCTCCCGACTCATCCCCTTTTCTTCTAATCGTCTTAATTGAGTTTGTTCACTGGCAGAAACAACAATTATTTTATTCACAAACGTAGGGCGAGCGACTTCAAACAGTAATGGAATGTCCTTAATAATTAGAGCATCGGGGGCAAGGCTTTTGATCTCATTCGTAATTCTTTCATCTTCCTTAAACACCTCGGGATGAACTATCTGATTTAGCTTCGCCACCTTTTCTTTGTCGGAAAATACTATCTCAGCCAGCTTCTGCCGATTTATGGTCAAGTCTTCATTTAAGAAGTTCTTTCCAAAATACTCTACTATTTCTTTCCAGGCTCTTAAGTGGGGACGGGTTACCTCCCGAGCCAGTTCATCCCAATCAATTATATAAGCCCCCAGTTCTCTAAAAAAGTTGGTTACCGTGCTTTTGCCCGTGCCCACACTTCCTGTCAGACCAACAATAATCATTTGTTCCCTATTTCGCCTCTTTAATTACCTCCCAGGGCTCAAATTGCTATCGCTGGAAAATGCTTTCGTTTTGCCCCCTTTTTGTCGTTTGCCTTAATGGTCACATATATTATCGCCTGTTGCTAACCCGCCTTTTATATAATCCAGAGCAGCTTTCTCAGGGTCATCACCAAGCACGCCAATAACAACTTCAATTTGATTCTCGTTGAAAATCGCCTGGGCCCTGGAACCCATGCCACTAGCTATGACAACAGAGACCCCTTCTTCAGCCAGCCATGCGGGAAGAAAGCCGGGTTGATGTCCTGGCGACGGTATGACCTCTCTTTTTACAATCGCCTTAGTTGACTCATCAACATCAAACAAGGCGAAATGACTGCAATGGCCAAAGTGAGCAGCTACTTTGCCGTCTGTTATGGGAATTGCGTATCTCATTGTCTCCTCCAAGCCAGTTTGGGTTCAAGTTTATTCATTTTCTACCTCCTCGAACAAATATCACCTGTAGAGCATGGCGGCGTTTCACAGCGTTCTGCTTTGCCACAGCAAGTTTTACCTGGCGCTCTTGTCTCAGTTTGCAGCAGATAAGAGGCAGAAAAAAGTTTTTCCATCATTTCGCTGCCACAGACGGGGCAAGCTATAGATTTAGCATTATCTACTCCGTGGAGAAATATCTCCGAGATTTCGCCACAGTCTTGGCACTTATAATCATAGATTGGCATCATCCCTCCGAATCATTCATTCCTACATAGCTTTGGTAGCAAGTTCTGCCGCATTCGCCAACTGATAGACTATCGGCGATGCTGTCAAGGCAGGGTGGGTGCCCATTTGAAACAGGGAAACGTCATAAGCAGTCATCTTACTCTGGATACAGGCGCTAATGACATTGGCTATCTCGCCGGTGCTCTTGCCTCCTGAGATTCCGCCACCAAGTAACTCCCCATTATCCTTGGAGAATAACAGCTTCACTTTTGTTGAGACCGACCCCGGCATACCCCCCGGATGTGTATCCGGAGCAGTTGATTCACTCAGTACAACATCATAACCTTCTTGTCTAGCTGCTCTTTCTGTTAAACCAGCACAGGCAAAAGCTCGCTCACCGATTATGGTGGAGAAAACGCCAACCGCTCCTGGATTCTTATAGCGCGTATGAAAGAGATTAGCTCCAGCTATACGTGCCTCGGTACAGGCAATAGATGCGAGCATAAGGCGGCTTGGCTTACCACTAAAGAATGAG
>Ga0315553_10001102_pt1 | contig 22888 bp, 21 predicted proteins | sample SalMarSW160140MG_FD_203099 | JGI IMG/M metagenome (GOLD analysis project Ga0315553, IMG submission 203099) | Salt marsh sediment microbial communities from the Plum Island Ecosystem LTER, Massachusetts, United States - Salt Marsh Sediment SW1601-40 ... | reverse complement strand
CCTCCCCCGCGCCGGTGCCCTCCGCCGCGCCCGACGCCGCCTCGGCGGAGCCGCGCCGCGCGCTCTGGGTGCTCGCCGAGGGAGACCGGCGCGTGCTCGATCACCCGGATCGCGTTCCGGAGCTGGTCCGCGACGCCCGCGCCCTGAGCGCGAGCGACCTGTTCGTGCAGGTGTACCGCGCCGGACGCGCCTGGTACGACAGCGACCTCGCCGATCCGACTCCCTATCGTCAGGTCCGCGAGGCCTCGGGCGTCGATTCGCTCGCCCTGCTGCTCGAGCGCGCCCACGGCGAAGGGCTGCGGGTCCACGCCTGGGTGAACGTGCTCTCCCTGGCCCGCAATGAGGACGCGCCGATCGTCCGCCGGGTCGGCCCGTCGGCGATCCTCGTCGATCGCGAAGGGCGCTCGCTGCTGGACTACCCGGACTACGAGATTCCCAAGCCCGAGCGGAGCTACTACCGGATGGGGACGCCCGGGCTCTATCTCGACCCGGCGGCGCCGGGGGTGGCCGAGGATCTGATCGCGATCTTCACCGAGCTCGTGACGCGCTACCCGACGCTCGACGGTCTGCACCTCGACTACATCCGCTACCCCGACGTGCTGCCCTTCTCGCCCGGGACGCGCTTCGGTGTCGGGCTCGACTTCGGCTACGGCGAGGCGACCCGGCGCCGCTTCCAACAGGAGACGGGCAAGCGCGCGCCCCTGGGACGCTCGATCGAGAACGCCGACGCCTGGGACGCCTGGCGGCGCGACCGCCTCTCGGAGCTGGTGCAGGGAATCGCGGACGCGGCGCGCACCGCGCGACCGGGCATCGCGCTCTCGGCCGCGGTGTGGACCTACGCCGACCGCGCCTACCTGGTGCTCGGCCAGGACTGGCGCGCATGGCTCGAGCGCGACTGGCTCGACTTCGCCGTGCCGATGTCCTACACGCGCGACGACCGCCTGCTCCGCTACCAGGCCGAGCAATTCGCCGGGCTCCCGCTCGCCGGCCGGATCTGGGTCGGGCTCGGCACCTGGCTGTTCGCCTCGCAGCCCGAAGGCGCGCTGGCCCAGATCGAGCTCGTCCGGGAGGCGGGCGTGCGCAACATCGCTCTCTTCTCCTACGACTCGATCGTGACCGCTCCCGCGCTGGACCGGGCGCTGCGCGACGCGTCCGCCGATGAGTGATCCCGAGGCCCGGCGACCGACGTCGCTGGCCGCGCTCGACGACTACGACTTCGCGCTGCCCGAGGACCGGATCGCCCAGGAGCCCGCGCCCGAGCGCGACGGCGCCCGCCTGCTGCACGTGGACCGGGCCCGCGGCACCCGTCGCCACGGCGCGATCCGCGACCTGCCCGCCCTGCTCGCTCCCGGCGATCTCCTGGTGGTGAACGCCACGCGGGTGCTGCCGGCGCGCCTGCGCGGCCACAAGGACAGCGGAGGCGCAGCCCAGGCTCTGCTGCTGGGACCGGGCTCGGCGCCGGACCACTACCGCGCGCTGCTGCGGACCCGAGGTCGTCACCGCGCCGGGCTCAAGCTGTGCTTTCGCGGCGCCGGGCAGGCGCTCGATGCCGAGCTGGTCCGCCTCGGCGACGACGGAGAGGTGGAGCTCGCCTTCGCCGCCGGTGCGGACCCCTACGCGGTCGGCGAGACGCCGCTGCCGCCCTACATCCGGCGAACGGCGCCGAAGCCCGGCGACGCCGAGCGCTACCAGACGGTGTTCGCCCGGGTCCCCGGCGCGGTGGCGGCGCCCACCGCCGGGCTCCACCTGAGCGCGGCTCTGCTCGCCGCCCTCGCCGAGCGCGGTGTCGCCCGGAGCGAGGTGGTGCTGCACGTCGGTCCCGGCACGTTCCGGCCCCTGGACGACGCGTCCCTGCGCGGGCGGCGGCTGCACGCCGAGGCGTACACGCTGCCGCCGGCCACGGCGGCGGCGATCGACGCGGCGCGCGCGCGGGGCGGCCGGGTCGTCGCGGTGGGCACCACCAGCGCGCGCGTCCTCGAAAGCTGCGCCCGGCAGGACGGCGGCGTCAAGCCCGGAGCGGGCGAGACGCAGCTGTTCCTCGCCCCGGGCGACCGCTTCCGCGTCGTGGACGCCCTGCTCACCAACTTCCATCTGCCCCGTTCGTCGCTGTTGCTGCTGGTCGCCGCCTTCGCCGGGCGCGAGCCCGTGCTCGCGGCCTACCGCGAGGCGATCGCCCGCGGCTACCGCTTCTACTCCTACGGCGACGCGATGCTGCTCACGTGACGGCGGCGCTCGCCTTCACCGTCACCGATCGCGATGGAGCGGCCCGCTGCGGGCGGCTCCACACCGCCCACGGCGCGGTCGCCACGCCCGCCTTCATGCCCGTCGCCACCTACGGCGCGGTCCGCGGCGTCGCACCCGATGAGCTGGCGGCCGCCGGGGCCGGGATCCTGCTGGCCAACACCTATCACCTCCACGAGCGACCCGGAGAGCAGGTGGTGGCCGAGCACGGCGGACTGCACGGCTTCACCGGCTGGCGCGGACCGTGGCTGACCGACAGCGGCGGATTCCAGGTCACGTCGCTCGCCGAGAAGGTGCGCGTCGACGAGGACGGCGTGACCTTCGCATCCCCGGTGGACGGTCGGCGTCGCGCGCTCTCCCCCGAGCGGGTGGTCGCGGTGCAGCAGGCGCTGGGCTCGGACATCGCGATGGTGCTCGACGAGTGCATCCGCCCCGAGCCGGGCGAGCCCGGCGCCGAGATGCGCGTGCGCGCCGCCACCGAGCGCACCCTGCGCTGGGCGGAGCGCTCGCTGCGCGCCCACACGCGCGCCGACCAGTGGCTGTTCGGGATCGTGCAGGGAGGGAGCTCGGAGCCGCTGCGGCGCGCCAGCGCGCGCGCCACCGGGGAGCTCGGCTTCCGCGGCTTCGCTCATGGCGGGCTCGGTCTGGGCGAGTCGGCCGAGCGACGCGACGCCCTGGTCGCCCTCGCCCATGCGGAGCTCCCGCCCGAGGCGCCCCGCTACCTGATGGGACTGGGACGCCCGAGCGACCTCGTGCGCGCGATCGCGCTCGGCGTCGACCTGTTCGACTGCGTGCTGCCGACGCGCCACGCCCGCCACGGCGTGCTGTTCACGACCCAAGGCCTGCTCCGCTTGAAGAACGCCGCCTACGCGCGCGATCTCGAGCCGCCCGACCCGGACTGCGACTGCCCCACCTGCGCCCGCTTCTCGCGCGCCTACCTGCGCCACCTGCTGCGCGCCGGCGAAGCGCTCGGCGCGCGTCTCGCCTCGTTGCACAACCTGCGCTTCTACCTGCGGCTGATGGAGCGCGCGCGCGAGGCGATCGCCGCCCGGCGTCTGGCGGCGCTGCGCGATTCGGTGGTGGCGCTCGAGGAGTCGGAACGGGAGCGCTAGGCCGCCCCGCGACTCTCCAGGGCTGCGCACAGGGCCGCGTAGTAGGGCGCATCCTCGCCCAGGGCGGCGGCGCGGATGTCGAGGGTGCCCGCCAGCGCGGGCCAGACGCCTGCTGCGACCATCCTCCGCACCGGCACGAAACACAGCTCCTCGCCCGCCGCCGCCGCGATCGTCCCCAGCACGATCACCTCCGGAGCCAGCACGTAGGCGACCGTCACCAGGCCGCGCGCGAGGTAGTGGTTCCAGCGCTCGAGCTCGCCGAGCGCGAAGGCGTCGCCCTCCCGGGCGGCGGCGATCAGGTGCTCGGGACGCGCCCGGTCGGCGCCGCCGGCCAGCGCGGCCACCCGGCTCGAGGGCGGCGTCTCGCGGGCGAGCCGCTGCGTCCAGCAGCGACCGCCGACGTAGGCCTCGAGGCAGCCCCGGCGCCCGCAGCCGCAGAGCTCGCCCTCCCACTCCACGGGCGCGTGCCCGATCTCGCCCGCGCCGCCGGTGCCCCGGTACAGACGCCCGTCGAGCACCAGTCCGCCGCCCACGCCGGTGGACATCGTCAGGTAGACGAGATGGCGCGCGCCGCGCCCGGCTCCGAAGCGCCACTCGGCCAGCGCCGCCGCGTTGGCGTCGTTCTCCAGGTGCACGGGCGCCGAGAACTCGGAGGCGAACCAGTCGACGATCGGCACGCGGTCCCAGCCGGGCAGGTTCGGCGGCGACTGGACCACGCCGCGGTCGAAGTCGATCGGACCGGGCGCGGTCACGCCCACGCCGCGCAGGGAGCGCGCGTCGACGCCCGCCTCGGCGAGCAGCGAACGCCCGTCGCGCACCATCGTCTCCACGTCGCGGCGCGGGTCGCCGGTCGCCGCGATCGGGCGTCGGCGGCGGGCCGCGAGCTGGCCCTGCGCGTCGCCGACGGCAATGGCGAGCTTGGTGCCGCCGATGTCGAAGCCCAGCCACATGCAGGAAAACGCCGCCGAAACAATAGGTTGCGAGAGCGCCCCAGTCTATCACGCGCTCCTCCAGATCGGGACCGGACCCGCCGATAGAAAACGGGAGTCTCGATCGATGCCTGGCAGCCTCGCCTGCCGGCCTAGTGCGGAGAAACGATGCAGCACCGTCCCGTCGCCTTCCTGCTCGCCATCGCGCTCGCGTCGCTGCCCGTGGCGTGCATCTCGCCCGGGGATCCGTGGGCGCACGGCGACGCGTTGAAGGAGGCCCAGCGCCGCTACACCGAGGCGATCCGCTGGGGCGACATCGACAAGGCCGCGCGCTTCGTCGATCCCGGGCTGCGCGACAACTTCCTCGCCCTGGCCGACGACTTCGAGGCGGTGCGGATCACCGACTACGAGATCGGAGATCTCGACATCGATCCGGACACGCTCGCGAGCGCCGAGGTCGACGTCACCTACCGCGGCTACGCGCTGAACGAGCTGGTGGAGCGGCGCGTGAACGACCGCCAGATCTGGTACCGCGAGGGGGGCAACGACTGGCGCGTGCGCCCCGAGCTCGCTCTGCTCATCGAGCACCTCGGGGCCCACTCGCGATGAGCGACGCCCTCAACGAGGACTATCTCGGCCCGGACCCGGACGGCGAGTCGCCGCGCCGCATCCTGATCGTCGACGACATGCCGATGTTCCGCGAGCTCGAGACGCTGTTCCTGGCTCGCCACGCCAACATCCTCACCGCGAGCGACGGCACCGAGGCGCTGGTGGTCGCTCGCCGCGAGCGACCGGACATCGTGGTCACCGACCTCTCCATGCGCGAGATGGACGGCGACGAGCTGTGCCGTCAGATTCGCAACGACCCCGACCTGCGCCGGATCCCGGTCGTGATCGTCACCGGCGGGCGCTCCTCCGAGCACGAGCGCGCCGTGCGCGCGGGCGCCGACGACGTGATCGAGAAGCCGCTCAACCGGATGACGGTCCTCCAGGTGGTGCACCGCTTCCTGCGCCTGACCGTGCGCGGACTCCAGCGCGTGCCGCTCGAGACCCAGGTACGGCTCTCGGCGCCCGAAGGGCACGAGACCTGGGCGTGGTCGCGCAACATCTCGCGCGGCGGCATGTTCGTCGAGGCCGACCAAGCGCTCGAGCCCGACACGGAGCTGGAGCTCGAGTTCGTGGCGCCCGATTCCGCGGCGCTCCTGCACCCGACGGCGCGCGTGGTCTGGCGCCGACCGCCCTGCACCGAGCGCCGGCCCGGGATGGGGCTGCAGTTCCTGAAGCTCGACCGCGAGGCCGCCCGCTGGCTCGACGAGTACGTCTACGAGCTGGCGAGCGATCCGCCGCTGCCGGGCCCTGTTGCGGCCGGCTGAGCGCTCCGGGGCCTACTCCTCGCCCGCGATCAGGCGGTCCTCGTCGAGGATGTCGTCGTTGATGTCGATCTCGTGGGAGCGGCCCTGCACGACGGCCACCAGGCGATCGCCCTGCTTCACCAGCGTGGCGCGCCGCGTGCGCACGCGGGAGCTCTGGCGGGTGAGCACCGGCTCCACGATGATCGGCTCGTCGCTGGCCTCGGCGGGGATCTGGAGAGTCGGCACCTGGGCGCTGCCCGTCGCCACCGAGATCACCTTGCCCGGGTTCGGGCCCGCCGCGGCGACGCCCGCCGCGATCGGCGCCGGCCCGTTCACCTGCCGCAGGTAGTCGAGCCGCTTCTCGAGGCGCGCGGCGACTCCGCGGGTCGCCGCCGAGTCCTCGACAGTGAGGCGGGAGTAGCCCGAGAGACGGGAGTCGCGCACGGCGACGGCCTCGTCCGCGTACCGGGCAGGGATGTTGTCCTTGTCGTCGGTGTAGGCGTAGACGCCGTCCTCGGTGCGCCAGGCGAAGATGTCGGCCGACGCCGCGACGGGTGCGATCAGCGCGACCGCGAGCGCGCCGGTGCGCGCGACAGGCAGAAACCGGTTCCAGCTCCGCATCGGGAAGACCTCCTGGGGTACCCGGAAAGTGGTCTCCCGAGGCTCTTCAGTGTCAGAAAAACTCGATGTTTTTCAGTAGGTTGGAATCGTATTGCGAGGTGGAGCCGAAGCCTTTCCGAGGCCTTGGGTCGCCCCCCTGCCCCCCGCCTGCACAGGCACACCTCCGGGAGCAACCCGCGTTGACAGGGGCCCAAGCCGTGGTATCCCCCCTGTCCGATTCGCTGCGGGGTAGAGCAGTCTGGTAGCTCGTCGGGCTCATAACCCGGAGGTCGGGGGTTCGAATCCCTCCCCCGCTACCATCTAACCGCCCGGAGTCACCCAGGTTCCGGGCGGTTTCCTTTTCAGGCCTTGGCCGCGATGGTGGGAGTCTGGTGGGACTCTTCGAGGCGGGCGAGCAGATCGGCGGGGACCTCCCCGGTCGCCAGGGCGATCGGGGGCCGGTAGGAATCGCCTCCGCACCAGCGGGCGTAATGCCTCGCCGTCGCGGCCACGTCGGAATGCCCGATCTGAAAACTCACGTTAGGCGAGCTGGACCCCAGCCGTAAGGATCTGGGAGACGTAGGTGTCCCGGAGGTTGTGGGGCGTGTAATGCCCTGTGATCTGGGCCGCCTTGAGGATCCGGGGGGGTCGGAGGCGGCCCATTGCGGTGGCCCGCTCGTCAGCTGCGTCGGACCGTTTCCGGATGCGCCTACGGCTCGAGCACCAGCCGGATGCCCCAGAGCAGCGCGATTCCCGCCGCGAACGAGCCGAAGTGCAGAAGGTTCGCGCCGATGTCGCGATGCTTATTGACTTCCGGCACGAGGTCGGATGCTCCGATGTAGATGAAGTTGCCGGCCGCGAAGGGCACGAGGAACTTTACCTCGATGTGAGCGGACGCGGCGTATGCGACCAGGCCGCCGACGAGAAAGGTCAGGCCGGAGGCGAGGTTGAGGAGCAGGGCGGTCCCCCGGGTCCAGCCACCGTGTATCAGCACGCCGAAGTCGCCGAGTTCCTGGGGGATCTCGTGCGCGGCGGCGGCGAGCCAGGCCGCGACTCCGAGCCGGACATCGATCAGGAAGACGCCAGCGACGCCAAGTCCCCCGAGGAAGTTGTGCAGCCCATCCCCGAGGAGGATCAGATAGGTGAGCGGCTTTCTGCAGTCCGAGGACGCCCGGTGACAGTGGTGCCAGTGGAGGAACTGCTCGAGTGCGAAGAAGAGAGCGAAGCCGACGAGCACCCACAGGAAGACGGTGTCGTCGGCTGGGGAATTCTGGATTGCTGCCGGAAGCATGTGGAAGAATGCCCCGCCGAGAAGGGACCCCGCGGCAAAGGCGACCAGCGGCATGATGAGCCGATTCAGGGCGGCTTCGCTGAGCAGGAGCGTCACGCTGCCGACCAGAGCGATCGCACTCATCACTACGCCGCCGAAGAAGATCCACCAGAAGGTGTCCACCAGGTTCCCCGCTGCCGGGCTGTCGTGAATGGGAATCTCGGCTGATAGGCTACCAGGGGAGGCCCCAGCGACTGGTCTCCCGTATCCATTCGTCAAGCAGGGATGCCCCGGGCTCCAGCAGAAGCTGCTGCTCTCGAGCAGGGCGCCTCCAATCCGAGTCGGCCGGGAGGGACGATCGATGAGCCACCAGACGCTGGGGCACCACGTGACGGGAATCTTCACCAAACCGCCGGCGGCAGAGCAAGCCGTGCGCGATCTGATCGAGAGCCACTTCAGTCCCGATGAGATCAGCATCGTCGTGGCCGATCGGGAAGGGACGCACGAGGAAGAGGTGGAGCACGACACGGGTGTTGCGGAGGGCGCCACCGGCGGGGCCGCGCTTGGAGGTGTGCTCGGGGCAATCGGTGCCAGCCTCGTCGCGACGGGCGTCATCGCATCACCGGGGCTTGCCGTGTTTGCCACCGGTCCCCTGTTGGCCGCTCTCAAGGGAGTCGTGGCGGGAGCCGCCGTGGGCCTGGAAGTCGGCGCACTCGCGGGACTCGGGTTCTGGAAGGATGAGGCCCACATCTATGCCGAGGTTCTCAAGAAGCGAGGCGTCGTCCTCGCCGTTCCCGCGGAGCACGAGCGCGCCGACCACGCGCGGAGGGTCTTCGCCCAGGCCGGTGCGGACGAAGTCCGCGGGTAGGAACCAGGGAGGGGGAGTCGATGCCTATGACCCTCGAAGAGGCTCTCGCAGCGGCCTTCGAGGACGAGTACAAGGCACGAGCAATCTACCGCGCCGTGCTCGAGGCATTTGGGGACGTGAGGCCCTTCGTCAACATCGTGGAATCCGAGGAGCGTCATATCGAGGCGCTCGAGCGGCTCTGTGAGCGATACGGCCTGGAGGTGCCGCCGGACCCGTGGCCTGCGCGGATCTCGGCGCCGGAATCGCTGCGAGCTGCCTGCGAAGCGGCGGCCGAGGCCGAGCGCGCGAACAGCTCACTCTACGAGCGCCTGATGGAGGCCGCCCGGGATCACGTCGACGTGCGAGAGACGTTCCGCCGCCTGCGCAGGGCCTCGCAAGAAAACCATCTGCCCGCCTTCGAACGGGCGCTCGATCGCGAGTCGCGGGAAGGGGGCGGACGCGGGCCGGGATGAACCGCGGCGGTCTTTACGGCTCGTCCGGGAGGTTCACTGACGTGCGCGCCGCTGCCGAAACCTACCCGATGGCCTGCGCTGTGGCCGCCACCGGCATCACCAGCGCCACCGGCAGGGGCAGGCACATCCGTGCGTTGCTGCCCCCCGCTACCACATTCTCGAAGAGAAAAGCATACCGCCGGTCGTCTCAGGACGGCCGGCCGTATGTGCATCGGGGGGCAGCTCGGGCCGCGCTCGATGTGTGGGCGCCAATCGCCCAGGGTCGCTCGCTGACTCTCACTCGCTGTCATCGAGGACCGGTGTCCTGGCGGGACGTCGTGAGAGGCCCGGGATGCTCGAGTGCGGAGGAACTCGCACGGCGGGTCACCTCACTGCAGAGATGAGGTCCTCAGCGGCGCCCTCGACGGCGGTGACGTTCGGGTAGCCCATCTACGAATGTCTTCGCGGCGACGATGAGATCGAGGCCGTTCATCGCCTTCATGAATAATCCGGGCTAACGCCCCGGCCAATCGACCTTGCTTCTCCTGGCGAAGGCCTTGGCGCCTTCTCTCCGGTCTTCGGAGTTCATGACACGGGTCTGGACCCAATCCGTGATCTGATCGACGGCGTTGTAGTCGAGTGTCGTGCCTCGGACCATCGATTCCTTCATCCCCTGAACGGCGACCGGACTCAGCTCGCAGATCCGATGCGCTGCCTTCTCGGCCGCGGCCATGAGCTCGTCGCGGCCCACTACCTTGTTCACGAGTCCGACCTGATACGCCCGCGCTGCATCGACGCGCTCGGCCATTAGCAGTAGCTCGGAGGCGATTGCCCAGGGCATGATTCTTGGGAACCAAGCGGCCGGAATCGTGGCGATCCCCCATTGCGGTTCGGGCAGCCAGAACGAAGTGTCGTCCGCCGCGATCCGAATATCGGCGTCGAGTGAGATCCACATGCCGTAGCCGACGACATGACCGTGCAATGCGGCGATGATCGGCTTGAACACGTTTCGGGTCTGGCTGATGTCGGGGAAATCGCCGGTGTACTTGTATCTGCCCGGTGTGCGTTCGGTCAGGTCTGCGCCCGCGCTGAAACACTTCCCGTTTCCCGACAGAATGGCCACACGAAGATCTGCATCCTCGCTGAAGTCTTCCCAGACGGCGCCGAGCTCTTCGTGCATCTGCGTGTTCATCGCGTTCAGCTTCTCGGGGCGGTTGAGCGTGACGTACGCGATCGCGCCCTTCTTCTCGTACTCGACGGTTTCGAGGTCCATTTCGTTCACTTCCTGACTGTTCCGGAGAGGGCGCGAAGGAACGCGCAAGGCTACGGGTCGGCGTCCGCTTTTACCAGCGCGGTAATCACACAAAATCCGCCCGGCGCGCCGGGCGAGTGCAGCATCAATCGCCGCCATCGACGAGATCGTGCGACAAATCAGCGCTTGCGCCCACTGACTCGGACGAGGATGCCCGGGATGAACTCGTGGGCCTCCACCCCGTCAAAGCCAGCCTCGACAAAGTAGCCGATACAGTCGCTGCGCGTGTGGGTGGTTCCCGTGCTGTTGGACAGCGCTTCGAACAGCCCCCAGAGTGCAGCGTCGGCAGGACCCGCGCGATCGTCATCCAGCATCTCGCCGATCAGGTGCATCTCACCATGCGGTAGTAGCGCGTCGTGGGCTCGCGAGACCACACGTTGGATCACGTCACGACCATACTGAGGCAGATTGCTCGCCATCACGGCCACGTCGCAATCCTCGGGCAGAGGGTCCTTGGTGAAGTCGCCGGGCTGCGCGCTCACCTTGTCCGCGACACCATGCTTCTCGATGTACTCGCGACACACCACCGCGACCGGCGGAAGATCGAACACGACCGCGGAGAGCCCCGCAAACTTCTGGACGGCCACGATCGAGTAGGCCCCCGAGCCGCCACCCAGATCCATCATCCTCTTCCGGCCGCTAAGGTCGACTTCTCGCGCGAAGCGACGCCCGGCGCCGAAGCCAATGCTGCTCGTGGCTTCGTGGTACCGGCGGGCCTGCTCGACGGTCATGCCTTCGTAGTCGCCGAGGGGCCGCGCGGGCGAGTCATTCCTCAAGTGACTTGCGAGCTCTCCCCAGCGGTTCCAGTCCCGGCTCGTGAAACCCAGCCACGCGGCGGAGTAGCGGGGCTCTCCTTTCACGAGGAATCGGCTCACGTCGTCGGCGTTCCGGTAGCGCCAGTGATGCCAGGTCAGAAGACCGGTGGCGCTGCAGATCGTCATCAGCCGGTCGGCGTTCAGCTCGCTGATCCCCGCATGGCGAGCGAAGCCCGCTGGTGTGTCGTGCCCAGCCGCGACAGCGGTGAAGAGATCCAGCTCGATCGCGGCCTTCAGGGCGGCACTCTCGATGAACGCTCGGGCGATCTTCTGGAGACGTACCGTCGTTGGGCGACCCTCTATCGAATTGGCGTCTCCCATCAATCGGTCCCCTCCCCCGTCGACTCGCTCAAGAGGCGGGCGCGCTCGCTGCGGTGGAAGGCATTCCACGAGCTCTCGTTCTTCGCTGCGGGTGCATCGAACAGGAAGGAGCTCGAGCCGTTGCCGACGCCACCATCGACGAAGAGCTCGGCGCCGGTGATGTAGGCTGCCATGTCGCTCAGCAGGAAGACGACCGCGGCGGAAACCTCCGCGGCGGTTCCGTGGCGCTTCAGCGGGACCCTGCTGGAGATTCTTCGCAGGCCTTCCCAAGCAGCCTCGGGATAGCGATCGAGGCCCGTGGTATCAATGAAGCCCGGGATGACAGAGTTGACCCTCACGCCCGCGTGAGCCCACTCGCTGGCAGACGTCATGGCGAGGTTGGCGAGACCAGCGCGGGCCGCGCCGTTGTGCCCCATTCCGGGCATGCCGCGCCTGTAGTCCGCGCCGATGTGAACCATGGCGCCTCCGTGCGCAGCCATGCTCTGTCGATAGACCTCCCGAGACAAGAGGAAGTAGCTCGTCATGTTGTTCTGAATGACGGCATTCCAGCCATTGAGGCTGAGGTCCTCGAGGCGCTTGGGGAACTGTCCGCCGGCAGCGCTCACCAATCCGTTCAACGGACCACCGGACTCGATCGCGCCGGCCACCAGGTCGACCACGGCTTGCTCGTCGCGAAGCTCCGCAGCCAGGCATCTCACGACCTGTCCCCCATCCTCGGCGATCTCGTCGCGCGTGCGCTCGAGCTTGTCGAGCGAGCGACCGGTAAGTACGAGCTTTCCTCCGAGAGACGCGAGCTCGTGGGCGATACATCGGCCGAGCCCGCCACCTCCGCCTGCAACCAGGACGACCCGGTCAGCAAAGAGTCCGGGACGAAATCCCGACGCGTACGGCAATGCCTTTCCTCCAGGCGCCGCCCATCATGGCCCCGTTCGGCGGCTTCGACAAACGATCCGTGCCCCGCACAGATCGCAGGCTCGATGCTCTCTCGACAGGCTTCCTCAACAGGTCAACCGACCGCTGCGAGTAGCTCCTCGAGGAGCCCATCGACGACCTTCACGTTCGAATATCCCATGTCCGCCAACGTCTTCGCGGCGAGGACGGCTCTGCCTCCACTCTTGCAGTGAATCAGGATGGGATGATCCGCAGTCGAGCAGACCTCGGCAATCTTGAACTCCAGAAAGCCCCGTGGAATATTGACGGCGGACGGAATCGATGCGCCCTGGAATTCGGCTGGCTCGCGGAGGTCGATGATCGTGAGATCGGCCGCGTCGGCGATTCGACCCGCTGCTTCCTCGATGCTGCATGTGGACACAGTCTTCTTGTGAGCTTTGATCAGCTCGATGAACGAAGTCGGCAATGCGGCTCTCCTTGAATGGAGTGCGGCGTCCATCGTACACGATCCCCGTCGGTCCGTTCCCGATCTGGAGCTTGCCACCGCCTCGCGGTCCGCTCGGGCCCACCCGTTCTGCAGCCAGGCCCGCTGGGGGCGGTGCCTCAGAGCCCTTCGGTTCAGCGAGGTGTCATGGCGGGCAGCTGGAGGCACTTCTCGATCGTCGCGACCCCACGTCTCGACGGCTGCGTCCGTTCCACGGCCGAGAACCGCCAATGCGCGATACAATGATCGCGTCGAGGCCCATGAGACGATGTTCCGCTGGTGCCCGGAGATGGAGCCGCTGCAGGCAGGGGGCTGCTTCCGTAGTGCCTGGTGACGGCGGGATCGGGAAGCCAAGGAGAGACCATGTCCGAACCGATCCGTTACGCCGACCGATTGAAGACGCACTACGAGAGCCAGGGCTTTCCGCCCTACGAGTGGACGATCAACGAGGACGCACCGCTTTGCCGCCTCGACAAGCCGCTTTCGGAGTGCCGGGTCTCGATGCTCACCTCTGGAGGTGTTTCCTCCTGCTCGGCGCCTGCCTGGAATCCTCACGCACGCAACGACTTCCGTCTCGATGTCGTGGAAGCGGGGGCACAGAGCGATGCCTTCCAGATCCACGACGCCTACTACGATCACAGTGACGCGGACCGCGATCTCAACTGCGTATTCCCGATCGATCGGCTACGTGAGCTCGCCGCCGAGGGGATCATTGGAGCCGTAGCGCCCCGCCTGTGGAGCGGCTTCATGGGGCGCATCTACAAGCGGCGCGCCGTGATCGAAGAGCACGCGCCAGCCCTCGCGAGGGAGCTGGCCAACGACGAGGTGGATCTCTTTCTCCTCGTCCCTGCCTGACCTCTCGACCACCAGACCGTGGGTCTGGTCGCGCGCGTCGTAGAGGAGGCTGGAATTCCTACCGTCCTCGTCTCGACGGGTCGGGATCTGACGGCGCAAGTCCGTCCGCCCCGATCGGTCTTCGTGAACTTCCCAATGGGCAATCCTTTCGGCCGGCCCGGCGATGCAGCGACACAGCGCAAGGTGTTGCTGGAGGCGTTGCGCGCGGCGGTGCGCTGCGACGAGGCCGGACTGCTCATCGACCTGCAGCACGACTGGGGCGCACCCTTCGGCACGATCATGGACACCGAGAGCTAACGAGGCTCTGCCTCAGACCGACACGCTGAGTCCTGCGCCTTGCACGAGGCGCTATCGACAATCCCTCGAACACTCGCGATCTCGGAGCGATCATCGAGATTTACGCCCTGAACTGCACTGGAACGACGAGCTGTCGCGGGTCCGTATGCAATCGGTCTGATCGGGCCCCCGCTACCATGTTCCTGAGCCGCCGACCAGGTCTCACCGCCTGGTCGGCGGTTTTGTGTTTCTGCGGTCGGGGGCTCCAGCGAAATCGGGAGCCGGAGTGTGCCCTCGATCCGGTAGCCGCCCGGCGCCGTCGGATCCGGGATCACGTCGAGCCGCTGGTGGCCGCGCTCGTCCTGGGCGATCAGGGCGAGCAGCGGGCGGACAAGCGGGTCCTCGAGGTTCGATAAGCCCCGAAGTGGCCAACCCCGCTGGGGATCTCAACCGGTCCAGACCCCAGGCGGGCCGCGGCCGATCGATTCGCCCCGATCTCGCCCAGATTCGCGATGCGCGGCGCGGTGATGCATGAGACGATGGTCTCGAGGGAGGTGTGGACCTCTTGGTCAAGCGCCGCCGCCTCGTGATCGCGATCCTGCTCTGCCTCGCGGCCCGGCCGGGACTCGCGGTCGTGCTCGGATACGAGGTGGTAACGGGCAGCTCGCTGGTCGACAGCTCGACCTACAAGAACGTCTCGCTCAACTGCCCGCCGGGCAAGTTCGTCCTGGGCGGCGGCGCCCGCGTGATCGGGAGCGCCCCCGGACTCGCCCTCGACACCAGCGGCCCCTTCACCGTGCCCCCCCCTACGGACTGGATCGCCGACGCGGTCGAGACGATCCCGACGAACGACAACTGGTCTCTCGAGGTCAACCTCATCTGCGGGGTCGTGCCGGACTACGAGGTCATCATGCTCGAAGGCGCGGCGGACAGCACCGACGAGAAGAGCCAGATCGTCAGCTGTCCCGCCGGCAAGCAGGTCCTGGGCGGCGGGACGCGCTTGTGGGGCACCAACAGCGCCAACGTCGTCTTGACGGCCAGCGGTCCGGTCGGACCCGCCGCCGCCCCGACCGGCTGGCGGAGCGGCGCTCACGAAGTGGTCTCGCTGGGCAACGCGTGGGGCCTGCGCACCGATGTCTTCTGCGGCAACGTGCTCGGCTACGAGGTGTCCACCGCGATCGGTCTGGAGGACTCGACCGAACCCAAGTCGACCCTCCTGGTCCCCCCAATCCTGCCCGGTCAGGTGCTGATCGGTGGCGGGGCCCAGCTCTTCGGCCTGATCGCCGGCACGGGCCTCCTGGCCAGCGATGCCGACGGGCCTGTGAACAACCCGCTGGCCTGGCTCGGCAGCGCGCGCGAGCTGGTCGCGACCCCCGATGCCTGGGGGCTCCGCGTCGATGCGTTCGTCGCGTCCGAGGGGCCGGCGCCGGAGCCGCCGCAGGATCCCCCCGGAGCGACCGTCCCGATCGAGTACAGCAACGAGTTCGACGAGCAGGCGCTCGCCGGCGGCGGCGAGGGTCCGCTCGACCCGGGCCAGGTCCTCACCACCGAGCCCGGCGGCGGCGCTGGCCTGCCGCGCGACGGCCTCGACTTCGCTCCGGGCCTCGAGAGCGGAAACGAGCCCGACGCCCAGATTGACGCACTGGCCAGCGGCAACGACGCGCTGCTCGACGAGCTCTTCAGCGACAGCGCCGATCTGCTCGTCTCGGTGGTTGGCGACGCGGGAGGCCACGAGGTGGCCGCGTTCGCCGAGGACCTCGGCGCCAGCTTCGCGATCCGCTACCGGCACGCGGACCTCAACCCGGCCGACGCGGGCGGCGTGGCCGGCATCGAGGACGTCGACGGACTCGAGCTGTGGGGGCCGGAAACGTCGTCGGGCGACGACGCCCGTTACTACTCGCTGCTGAACGACTCCGTCCTGGGCACCTCGGTGTACCTGGAGCAGCTCGGGGTGCAGATTCCCTGGGTGCCCCAGTCGTTCATCGTGGTGGCCGTGCAGAATCTCGGCTACACGGGTGCGCCCGAGGACGTCGACGTGGACGCCCTGCTCGTGCGCAACGGGGGAGTCGGAGGCTTCGTCGAGAATCCCGACGACCTGATCGTGTTCAGCATCCGCGGAGTGCCGGGCAGCGGCTTCGACGGCAGCGAGCTGGTCGTGCTGAGCGGCGACGGATCCTCATCGTTCCTGACCCACGCTGGCCACGCGTGGGACACGGGCTTCGCGCTGTCCCCGCGGCTCGACGCGCTGCTCGGCGCGGCCGAGTCCGCGAGCGAGGACGTCGACGCGATCGAGCTGCCGGAGCCCGGGCTCGCGCTGGGCCTGAGCAACGGCGTCCTGGGACTGCTCGCGCTGCGCAGACGCGCCGTCCGCCGGCGGGCCCGGGCCGTCAGGCCCAGCAGCGCGACCATGTCCCAATGGCCGCGAAGGTCATCGTGAAGGTCGCTCGGGGATAGGATATTCAAGCTGCGTGGCTCGACGTCCCAGTATGGGCGTCATGTCGATCCCCTACGGGGAGCCCCGGGTGGCTACCCGGCCGCGCGGCGGCGGCTGCTCGAGTTTCTCTCCGTGCAGCGAATCGCCAACCCGGTGGTGCTGGGCGGCGACGTGCACCTGTTCAACGTCTGCGACCTGAAGCCGGACTTCGACGACCCGGCCTCGCCCGTGGTGGCGAGCGAGGTCGTCGGCACTTCGATCACTTCGCAGGCGCCGTCGCAGGAACGCCTGAACCGGCTGCTGCCCGACAACCCGCACATGAAGCTCCTGGACAGCCACTATCGCGGACACGTGCGGGCGGAGGTCACCGCGAAGTCCTTCAGGGCGGACCTGCGCGCCATGGCCTCGGTGAGCGAGCGCGAGGCGCAGGGCAGCACGCTGGCGACGTTCGTGGTGGAGGACGGCAACGCGGGGCCGCGGCGCGCCTAGCGCGATCGCCACCCGCGTCGGTCATCGCTCATACAGGTCACGCACTACCAGTCCCCGCACCGCACCGGGTCGCACCGAGAGCGACAGGCGTTCCGCCTTGGCCAGCTCGCGGGGACGTTTCGTATTCGGCAGCCACAAGTGTTCCTGAGCGGCTCGTCCCGATATCGTGTAGCTCAGCAATATCTGCACAAAGAACTGGTAAGCAAGTCTCCGCACGACTTCAGCCGCCACCACTTCGCCATCCTTCAGGATTTCGGTAATGCGACGCGCCCTGAATCGCAGGAAGGCGAGGACCGCGCCTGATATGACGGCAAATCCCAGAAAGATCTCCCCCGGCGATTCCTTCGGCGCCGGAGCGTCCAGCCAGCCGACAGCGACGACCAGGGACAGGAGGCACGCGAGCGCGAACAGGTAGATCAATACGGCCAGGAATGAAGCGAGATCGTGGACGAACGCCTCTCGCAAAGTTATCTCTCGCAGGAACGGTCGGGCCGGAGGGGTCTGCATGCGCGCTCTTTTCTACTGTCATGATCCGGGCGGTTACTGAACGATTGTGTGCCTTGACTCGCTCCACTGCAGAGTTGGGGGCACTGAAGGCCGGGATGAACCGCGGCGGTCTTTACGGCTCGTCCGGGAGGTTCACTGACGTGCGCGCCGCTGCCGAAACCTACCCGATGGCCTGCGCTGTGGCCGCCACCGGCATCACCAGCGCTACCGGCAGGGGCAGGCACATCCGTGCGTTGCTGCCCCCCGCTACCACCAAAAATATACGGCCGGTCGTCTCAGGACGGCCGGCCGTATGTGCTTCGAGGGTCAGCTCGGCCGCGCCTCGACGTGGTCGTCGCGGCTGCCTGGGCTTTGGTGGATGGTGATCCTGTTGCCTCTCAGGAGCTCCTCGAGCGCCAGATGTGCCTTCTCGGGAGACGCCTGGAGCAGCGACCGATCTGGGAGATTGCGTTCCTCGAACCGGGATCTGGTCCAGCCGGCGCCGGTCGGCGGCGAGCGTGCGGTGGGATTCGTCGAACCGAGTCTTGGCGAGCTTCAGGCTTCGACGCGCGATCCCCTCGACGGTCTCGGGCACCAAGACCTGGGAGCGGATCGTCCCCCGCACTCGGGACTCCAGCTCGCCCGGTTTGATGCAGACTCTGCGGAGCAGGTGGACGGGGCGTCGTCCCGACGCCGATCCCCCTACGAGGTGCCATCCGCACGTCTCGGGAGACCTCGTGACCAGCTCCTACGAAGGCGGTTGGCCGTTTCCCACATTTCCGCCGACCCGATCTGAAGTTCCGGCCGGTCGTCGATTACCCATTGCTCTTGCGGGCGCTCGATCGCCGCCGACGCCCAGGGAGCACGAGAGGCACGAGGCCCAGGCTCAGGAGGACGGCAGTGGACGGCTCGGGAACGACCACGGCCTGGGACCAATCGGTGGTGGACTCCGAGGTCACGCCGTAGGCGGTGACCAGCGCGCCGTTCCCGTCGCGCACCTCCGACATCCCGTCCCAAAGAAGGGTGGAGAGGTACGAGGCGAAGGCCCCCGTCCGTCCGGCGTCACCGCCGTGGGCCTGGGCGGCCGTCGCGAGGGTCGCGGTCATATCGACCGGAACCCCGAACGTGAAGTCGACCGTTCCGGAGAGCAGCGCGCTCGTGGTGCTTCCGAACGTGCCGTTACCGTAGAAGGTCCCGACCGGGTCGTTCTCACTCGCGTACCAGTCGCCGCTCGCGAGGAACGAGCACGTCGCGCACACGACGAACGGTTCGAAGACGATGTATGCCGTGAAATTCGAGTGCCCGTCCCAGGACGTCGCAACCCCTGCGTCGGCGAGCTGGACGCCCCCCGATCCCCCGACGCTGGCGCTGAACGTGAAGGTCCCCGGAGTTAACATCAGGTTCGGGTTGGATGGCGTGATCACGAACGTGTCCTTCCACCCCGATACACCCTGGCCGTAGCTGGTTCCGCCCGCCTCCGCCTCGGCGCCGGCCAGAGAGCCGAGGTGCCCGAAGCCGCTCGCGCCGATGGACTGACTCGCCGCGTATATGCCGTTGCCGAGCAGACCGTCCTGGATCTGCGCCTTGCCGTAGACCTGGACGGGATCGCTCAGCTCGACATAGTCGGTCGGAGGAAACGTCGGGCCGTTGGTGATCCCGGCCTCGGCGGTGATGAAGACCGAAGTGAGGGCGGCAGCGCCGGTCGGAGGGAGCGACAGGAGGCAGGAGGCGAGCAAGGCAAAGGCGGACAACGGGCGCATCAGCGAACTCCGGGTTGGATCCGCCTTCCCACGGAAACCATAGGGCCGATCCAATCCGGAAGTCAAATCCGTCGCCAGGCGGATAGGCGAAACAAGGGATTTCTCACCTCCGAGAAGGCTCGAAGTGTCAACTTCCCTTTGGGGTATCCCTAGGCGGTAGATCCGCCACCACTGTCTCGACGCGGTCGTATCCCTCCCCCGCTACCACCGAGGCTGCGGTCGTATTCCGGTCTCTCCGGAGATCGCCAGGGCGGCCATTTTGCTCGCCACTATCTCGTCGGGGTTCTTCGGCATCCTGTTCGCCCTGAACTACTGTCTGGACCCCGCGACGGTCGGGTCGATGGTGACCGCCAGTACCGGGTTGAGCCTCGTGACGATGGCGATCGCGATTGCCGTCCTCTCTTCCCATTAGGGCGCCGACCACGCGCCTCGCGAGCGATGGCGACGTCTCGGAGGTGCAGCGGTCTCCGCGTTCGGCGCGGGGCCGCTCCAACCCTTTCGAGCCATCAGATCGCGTAGTACGCCAGGTACGCCGCGAGCGCCCAGCAGGCCACGAGCGCGTAAACGACTCCGCGTGCCAGAGGACTCCGAATCGACAGGTCCGCGCCGGTGACGAACAGCAGTGCATACGCCGGGACCAGACCGAGCGTATAGGTAGCCTTTACGGTGCTGTAGATCGGTAGCCGCAGATACAGGTCGAGCATCGCGGCCAGATAGGTCGCGACGAGTGCCAGAGCCAGCAGCCCCGCGGCCCGCCACGCGAGCCTGCGATCGAGCAGCGCGCGCGCGGCCCCTGCGATCATCAGCCCGGTCGGAACCAGCCCGAGCAGCGCTCCGCCGATCACGAACGACATCCTCCACGGTGGCGGCGCATCGAAGATCACCGTGGAGCTCAAGAAGCCGTCGCACCAGAACGACGCGTACAGCGCATCCCAAAAGCCCATCGTGTGGATCGCGGTGGGGTGGATCAGTGAGTCGCCGAACGAGAGCACGCTGCCCAGCGTTCGATAGCCGGGATCCTGCCACCAGACGATCCCGTTCGAGACGTCCCAGCCGCCCACGAACGGCTTGCCGAGCCGGATCCAATTGCGCACGTAGTACCAGCCCGACACCACGGCTGCGGCGCCGAATACGCAGCCGATCCAGCGGAGGATGCGCACGGTCGGCTCGCCGCGCTGCCAGCCCAGCGCGATCAGCCAGATCGCGAGCGGTGGCGCGAGCAGCACCGCGGTGACCTTGGTCAGCAGCGCGAGGCCCAGGACGCCGCCGAGCACCAGCATGCGGCGCGGTGACCGACAGGCGTCCCCGCCGTGCCACGCCGCCATCGCAAGCCCGACGGTCGCGGCGCTGAGCGCGCCCGCCATCGGCTCGTTTCCGAGGTACTGCGACATGTAGAGGTTCATCGGCAGCAGGCCGCCCAACACGACGCCGAGCGCCTGGAGATCCTGCCGGCCGGGCAGCACGCTGCGCAGCGTCCGGTAGACGATCTCGACCTGCGCCATGCCGCAGAGCAACGACAGGAGCCGCAGCGCACCGTCGAGGTACGGGGCGTCCAAAATCCGAGAGCCGAGCGAGAGCCAGGACGCGGCGAACAGGTAGTAGAGCGGCGACTGGAACATCTGCCAGCCGTCGGTCGCCAGCGGCAGCCGGTGCTCGCTCCGGATCGTCTCGATGTACGCCAGGTGGCCCGCCGGATCGAAGCCGATGTTCGGTGGAATCCTAGACACGTTGTGGACGATCAGCAGCAGCCAGGCCCCGAGCACGCCCCAGCGGATCCACGCCGCCCAGCGGATCCCGTCGACGCTTCCCGCACGTCGCATGCGTCGATCGCGCCAGAGCGAGAGCGCGAGCACTCCGGTGCCTGCGACCGCCAGCAGCGGGGCGATGTCCGACAGCGCCTGCGGGCCGGTCCGTGCGCGGGCGCGCTGCTCGGTCGCGCGGAGCGCGTCCGCCGTGCGCGCCGGCGACCAGTGCTTGCCGCCGTCGATCGTCGCGTCCCAGCGGTCGTCGCTCACGAGGCCCAGCGCCTCGCTGTAGGCCAGCATCGCCGGCGGTCCGTTGACGTGATGCACCTTGATCAGCAGCTCGTGCTCGCCCGGCGTGAGATGGGGGGCCAGATCCACCACGATGGGCGACTTCCATCGGGCCGGGTCCTTGCGCGGCTCGACGATCAGCTCGCCATCGATCCGCACGTTCGCGTCCCGGAAGGCGTACACGGTGAGGAGCGCCTCGGACGGAGCCGACTCGACCTGGATCGTCTTGCGGAAGCCGACGACCCAGCTCGTGGATCGGTAGATCCCCAGCTGGAAGGGCATGTCGAACAACACCCACTGCGCGCCGCCCTCGGGCAGCAGCAGCGGCACCTCCGGGTCGTCGCGCAGCGCCCACGCGCGCAGCAGACCGAGAGCCAGAACGACGGCGACCAGCCCCCACACGGCAGCCACTCGCTGCGGCCGCCGCGCCGAGCGACCGATCTCGGGCGCGCGGGCCGAGTCGTCGCGAGGGCTCTGCGGGCTCTGGCTCATGGAGTCTTCTCGAGTCGCGGCAGAGCCTACCATCCTCTCCTGTCCCCCTCGATCCACGCGCTGCTGTGAGACGTAGTAGACGCCACGTCCCTAGTGTTGCGGCGCGAGCCAAGTGGGTAAGGCGGGAAGGTTATTGAATTCGCTAGCTTTGTCGCCTCTACCCGCGGTGAGGCTTGATCCGACTAACAGACTATCTGTATGCTACCTAACAGACTGATGCCAGCATCCCTTGGATCGGTAGGGTGATGGGAACCCACACGCGATCGCGGCTCCAGTCCCGAGCAGGTTTCTCGCAAGCACGCTGGCGTTCACCCTCCTTGGATCAAGCTGAAGCGTTTGCTCGTGCTCCTGCAAACTTACCGCTGCACCTCGTTTGCGTCCGAGGGTTTGCCCGAGACCGCATCGCTGCGCTGTGCGGCCGATCGCAACCTTACCGCTAGATCTCTCGCTGCTGTATTCGCGATCTTCGAGAGGGTCCGGCGGAGAATGTCCTCGTCAGACTGCCACGTCAGCGAGCGGCCCTGATACTCGTGATCGTACAGGATTGACGGTCCGCTCTTGAGGATGGTGCTGGCTCGGATGAGAGCGCGTCCTGCACCAAAGCCGATCCAGAAACGCAGGTTCCAGCTTCCAGGATCAATCTCTATGAGGTTAGTGAGTAGTACACAACGCGCGAATTCAGGGCAAGAAGCATCGCGACTAGCGGTGGCCGAAATTCCGCGCGACTGAAGAGTCGCCGGCGAGATACTCGGCGAAGAGTGCAGGGAAGTCTGTCGGTCCGTCGTATGAAAGTGACGATTCCTTCGGGCCTGGTACGACGAATACTGTTTCGGGCGTCACTTTTGGGAGCGAGTAGCTGGGCGCATTCGTTGAGCAACCAACGAATGCGATCAGCGAAACGAGAACTACGGTTAGAGTACGTCTGGAGAAGAGCCAGTAGGTCACAATGTCTCGCCCTGGTGCGACGATCGAATCCTCCTAATAGTCTCCCAACACGCGACCGCCTGTCATCCTCGCTGGCCGCTCCGAGTACTTCGCGAAGCACATCGGGGACGTGGAGAACGACTACGAGGGCCTGATCGCCATCTCACCGGTCTACCGCGCTGCGGTGATCCGCGTTCCGGTGCTGTTGATCCAGGGGACCGAGGATCCCGTGGTGAACGTCGAGCACTACCGCCGGATGAAGACGATGCTCGATCTGCTCGGGAAGCCGTACGAGGGCTACCTGATCGAAGGCGGCGGCCACTCGCCCACCGTCGCCGAGTGGATCGAGATCTCCCAGCGCCTGCGGCGCTTCCTGATGCGCCACCTCCACGTCCGGAGCGAGGACCTCTCGGCGCGGAGCCCGGTCAGAACCCGAACTCCTCCTTCGGGACGTCGCGCACCTTCGCGCACTCGGCCTCGAAATCGTAGGGGACCTCGCCCGCGCAGTCGGGC
>Ga0315553_10001101_pt1 | contig 22889 bp, 20 predicted proteins | sample SalMarSW160140MG_FD_203099 | JGI IMG/M metagenome (GOLD analysis project Ga0315553, IMG submission 203099) | Salt marsh sediment microbial communities from the Plum Island Ecosystem LTER, Massachusetts, United States - Salt Marsh Sediment SW1601-40 ... | reverse complement strand
GCGCCCACGGCACCCAGATCATGGCGCAGGTGTGGATGCACAACGGCTTCCTGCAGGTCGAGGGACAGAAAATGTCCAAGAGCCTGGGGAACTTCGTCACCATCCACGAGCTACTTGCCACCGACAGGTTCGGCGGTCGCGCGTGGCCCGGCGAAGTGCTGCGGCTGGCGATGCTGATGACTCACTATCGCGAGCCGATCGATTTCACCGTGGCGCGGCTCGAGGAGGCCGAGGAGAAGCTCCGCGACTGGCAGCGCGCGACCGCCGGCGTCGGGGCGGGCGGGGAAGCGGTCGACGCCTCGGCGGTCAGGGAACTGGCCGACGACCTCAACTTCCATCGCACCTCGGTGGTCATCGACGCCATCGCCCGCAAGGCCAACCGCGGCACCAAAACCGCATCGGCCTGCCTAGCCGCCACCCTCGAGTTTCTCGGGTTCGGCGCCGACACGCTGTTGCGCGGCCAAGCCCAGTCCGAAATCGACGTCGCCGCGATCATCGACGATCGGCTCGCCTTGCTGCGCGACAAGAACTTCGCCGAGGCCGACCGCCTCCGCGAGGAACTGGCTGCCGAGGGCATCCAGCTCATGGACTACAAGGATCCCGACACCGGTGAGCGCAAGACGCGCTGGGAGCTGAGGCGATGAGCGCCCCATTGACCGGCGGCTGCCAATGCGGTGCGATCCGCTATGTGCTCGATCAGGAACCGGTCGACGTGCATGTGTGTCACTGTCGCATGTGCCAGAAGGCATCCGGCGGCCCGTTCGCCGTCATTGTCCCGGTGCCGAAAACCGCCTTCCGGGTGACCCGGGGTGAATTCAGCTACTTCAGGAGCTCGGACATAGCGCGCCGCGGCTTCTGCAGAGACTGTGGCACTCCACTCAGCCACGATTTTCCCGACGGACCCAATATCGGCGTTCTGGTCGGCACGCTCGACGAGCCGGACAGGGCACCGCCGGTCAGCCAGTACGGCAACGAAAGCCGAGTCGCCTGGTATCCCGAATTCGTCAATGTGCCCGGCACACATCCGACCTTCGCCGGCAATCCCGTGTTGCGGGACCGGATCGCCGGTTCCAGTCACCAGCACCCCGACCACGACACCGATGCCTGGCCGCCGACGGGAGGCGACGATGGCTGAGACCTTCTCGGGCGGCTGCCAATGCGGTGCCGTTCGCTACCGCTTCGCCGAAAAGCCGGGCGGCGCGCATATCTGCCATTGCCGCATGTGCCAGAAGGCGTTCGGAAATTTCTACGCGCCCTTCGTCGGCGGGCCGAAATCGGCCTTCGAAGTGACGCGCGGCGAGATCGCCGCCTTTCGCTCCTCGGACATGACCGACCGCGGGTTCTGCGCCAAATGCGGCACCCCGCTGATGATCGTCGATGTCGATAGCGATCGCGTCTCGGTGTCGATCGGCTCGCTCGACCATCCCGAGGATTTCCCGCCCCTCGACCAGCACGGGGTCGAGAGCCGGCTGCCTTACGTCAACGCGCTTGGGCACTTGCCCGATCGACCGCCGACCGAAGTGGAAGATCCGGAGATGGCCAGCCGCGTCGCCGCCACGAACCGCCAGCATCCCGACCACGACACCGAAACCTGGCCGCCGCAAGGTGGCTGGCCCGCGGAGGGCTGAACCGATGGCCAAGGACCGCCTCTATCTCTTCGACACCACGCTTCGCGACGGCGCCCAGACCGCCGGCATCGAATTCTCGATCGAGGAGAAAATCACCATCGCCCGGCTGCTCGACCAGCTCGGCGTCGACTATGTCGAGGGCGGCTACCCGGGCGCCAATCCCCTCGACACGGAGTTTTTTGGCCAGCCGCGCACCAAGTCGGCGACCTTCACGGCCTTCGGCATGACCAAACGCCCCGGGCGTTCGGCCGGCAACGATCCGGGCATCCAGGCGTTGCTGAATTCGGCGGCGAGCGCGGTGTGCTACGTCGCCAAGGCCTGGGATCACCAGGTCGAGCTGGCGGTCGGCATCAAGCCGGAGGAAAATCTCGACGCCATTCGCGAGAGCATCGCGGCGGCCGCCGAGGCGGGCAAGGAGCCGCTGCTCGATTGCGAGCACTTCTTCGACGGCTACCACGCCAATCCCGCCTATGCGCTCGAATGCGTGCAAACGGCGCTCGAAGCCGGCGCCCGCTGGGTCGTCTTGTGCGACACCAACGGCGGCACCCTGCCGCACGAAATCGAGACCGTCGTCAAGGCGGTAATGGACGTGGCGCCCGGCGACCGGTTGGGCATCCACACCCACGACGACACGGGAAACGCGGTCGCCAACTCACTGGTCGCCATCGAAGCCGGGGTCCGGCAGGTGCAGGGCACCCTCAACGGCATCGGCGAGCGGTGCGGCAACGCCAACCTGATCTCGCTGATCCCGACCCTGGCCCTGAAGTCCCCGTTCAAGGACACGCTGGAAATCGGGATCACCTCCGATGCGCTCAAGACCCTCACCCAGGTCTCGCACGCCTTCGACGAGCTCTTGAACCGCGCCCCCGAGCGCCAGGCGCCCTATGTCGGTGCCACCGCCTTCTCGACCAAGGCCGGCATCCACGCCTCGGCGCTTTCCAAGGACACGGCGACCTACGAGCACATCGATCCCGGGCTCGTCGGCAATTCCCGCAACGTCATGGTCTCGCAGCAGGCCGGCCGGTCAAATCTCGTCACGGTCCTCGGCCGGATGGGGCTTCAGATCGAAAAATCCGACGCCCGGCTCGACCGGTTGCTGGGCATCGTCAAGGAGCGCGAGGCGCGCGGCTACTCCTACGACAATGCCGACGCCTCGTTCGCGCTGCTGGCCTACCGCACCTTCAACCTCCTGCCGGAGTTTTTCCGGGTCGAATCCTACCGCACGGCCGTCGAGCGTCGTCACAATGCAAGGGGCGAGCTGGTCACGGTCTCCGAGGCGGTGGTCAGGATCGAGATCGACGGCGAGACGTTCATGTCCGTCGCCGAGGGCAACGGGCCGGTCAATGCCCTCGATCTGGCCATGCGCAAGGATCTCGGCAAATACTCGAGCCGCATCGACGATCTCGAGCTTGTCGATTTCAAGGTGCGGATTCTCGACGGCGGCACCGGCGCCGTCACCCGCGTCCTGGTCGAAAGCCGCGACGGCACCGGCGAACGCTGGTTCACCGTCGGCGTCTCTCCCAACATCATCGACGCCTCCTTCGAGGCGCTCTTCGACTCGGTGACCTACAAGCTGCTCAAGACCGAGGCCGTCTCGTCCGGGGCGCGGCAGTCCGCCTGACCGAACGACGATCCGGCCACTCGGGTGAGGCGCGTCCCGCGGCTATTGCCGACGCTACACTTCTGCCGGCGGGGCGGCAGGGGGTTGCGGCCGGGCCCCGGGCATACTATCGTCAATCGACGATGAACGATGAATCCGTATGGGACGTCGATCTGGCGGTCGCCCTCAGGGCGCTGTCGCATCCCGCCCGACTGTCGATACTGAAATACCTGGCCGAGCATCAGGGCCAGTGTTGCTGCGACGTGGCGGGCTGTCTGCCTCTCGCGCAGTCGACGGTTTCGCAGCATCTGAAGATCCTGCTCGAAGCCGGCCTGGTCACCCGACATGCCCAGGGCACGCGCAACCGCTACGCCCTCAGCGCCGAGCGGCTGGCGGTGGTCCAGGGGGCGTTGGCCGATGTCCTCGGCGAGCTGGTGCCGGGCACGGCGGTGAGCGCCCGGCGCGCCCGGAAGGTGGCCTCATGAGACGGGCGCCGATGCTCCGCGATCCGATTCCGACCGGCCAGACCGTCAGCGCCGACCAGGGCGCGACGTTTTCGACAATCCGGAATCTGTGGCCCTTCATGTGGCCGGCCGACCGCCCGGATCTCAAGCTCAGAGTGCTTATGGCGATTGCGGCGTTGCTCGCCGCCAAGGCCGCCTCGACTTTCGTCCCGTTCGCCTACAAGGGCATCGTGGACGCCCTTGGCGTCAGCGCGACGGCCGAGACCGCGATCGTGCTCGGCCTGTCGCTGCCCTTCGTGCTGGCCATCGCATACGGCATCGGCTCCATGCTCGACTCCGGCTTCCAGCAACTCCGCGACGTCGCCTTCGCCTCGGTCGGCCAGCACGCCGTGCGCCGGCTTGCCTATCGTACATTCCGCCATCTGCACGCCCTGTCGCTGCGCTACCACCTGCAGCGCCGCACCGGCGGGCTCAGCCGGGTGATCGAGCGCGGCACCAAGGGCATCGAGACAATCGTCCGGTTCACGATGCTCAACACCGCCCCGACGATCGTCGAATTCGCCATCATCGCGGTGGTCTTTGGATGGATGTTCGGGGTGAGTTTCGTGGCGGTGTTGGTGGCGATGATCGCGGCCTATATCTGGTTCACGGTCCGCGCGTCGAACTGGCGGATCGGCATCCGCCGGGTGATGAACGAGTCAGACACCGACGCCCATTCCAAGGCGATCGACAGCCTTTTGAACTACGAAACAGTCAAGTATTTCGGCAACGAGCGCATGGAGGCCGAGCGCTTCGACGCGGCCATGGGCACTTACGAACACGCCGCGGTGCGCATGTGGTCGTCGTTGGGGGCGCTGAATTTCGGTCAGGCGGCGATCTTCTGGACGGGCATGATCGTAATCGGACTGATGGCCATCGCCGGTGTGGTCGCCGGGCGCCTCACAGTCGGCGATTTCGTGCTCGTCAACGCCTTCATGATGCAAATCTACCGGCCCCTGAACATGATCGGCTTCGTCTATCGCGAAATCCGTCAGTCGCTCGCCGACATCGAGGCGATGTTCCTGCTTCTCGACCAGCAGCCCGAGATCGAGGACCGCCCGGACGCCAGGCCCATCGCCATCAAAGGGCCCGTGCTTCGCTTCGAGGACGTGCGCTTTCACTACGATCCGGATCGCTCGATCCTCAAAGGGGTGAGCTTCGAGGTGCCGGCCGGCAGGACGATCGCGGTGGTGGGGCCGTCCGGCGCCGGCAAATCGACAATCTCGCGGCTGATCTATCGCTTCTACGACGTCATCGGCGGTCGCATCACCATCGACGGACAGGATTTGCGCGACGTCAGCCAGGACTCCCTACGCGCCGCCATCGGCATGGTCCCGCAGGACACGGTCCTGTTCAACGACACGATCGAATACAACATCCGCTACGGTCGTCCCGACGCCACCGACGAAGAGGTGCGCGAGGCGGCGCGCCTGGCACAGATCGCCGAGTTCGTGGAGAGTTTGCCGGACGGGTATCGGACCCATGTCGGCGAGCGCGGTCTGAAACTGAGCGGCGGCGAAAAGCAGCGGGTCGCGATCGCCCGCACCATCCTCAAGGGCCCGCCGATGCTGATCCTGGACGAGGCCACCTCGGCCCTCGACACGCACACCGAACGCGACATCCAGGCGGCGCTCGACGCGGTGGCCAGGGACCGGACGACGCTGGTCATCGCGCATCGTCTGTCGACGGTGATCCATGCCGATGAAATCGTGGTCCTGAGAGCCGGCGAGATCGTCGAGCGCGGCAACCACGACGACCTGCTGGCGCTCGACGGGCTCTACGCCCAGATGTGGGAGCGCCAGCGCGAGGCCGCCGAAGCCTCCGAGCGACTACGGCAGACCCGGGAGAGCGACACCGAGGGGTTCCTGGAGGAGATCGCCGCCCCCGCCGCCGAATAGCGGGCCCGCGCCGGGCGACTGCGCCGCGTCCGCGCGGCAGGGGGATCGGGCTACTTCTCTGCGAAAAACATCTGGCGGCTGCGCAAAACCGCCGCTTCGCCGACAATGCGGGCGGCCAGGCCCCGCGCCATACCCTTGAGGTTGTCGCGCGTGTGTTCGCGCACTTCGTCGAATCCCTCGATGGCGGAAAAATCGCCGCTCGCCGCGTTATCACTGGCCTCGCGGTGATGGCGCGCGAATTCCTCGCGCAATTCGCCAACCAGGGAATTGGCGTTTGCCAGGTGCTGCGCATCGGCGACCCCGGGGTGCCGGGGCAGTTCGAGGGCGAGCGCGCCCTCTTCGTCGATGGGCAACAGAAGGGTGTTCCAGGCATCCATCGGGAACATCTCGAGGTCCGCGAGCAGGAAGTCGGCGTGCTCGCCCTGCCAGCAGGCGTAGGGGACCATGGCCCACGGCGCGACCTCGCGCGGCAGTCTCGCATTCCACCTCGCCACGAACTGCTTCGACAGCTCGGCGAGGTGATCGGCCTGGGCCTGAACTTCGGACTGCGACTGGACGACATTCGTGGGGCCGTCCGGCGACGCGCCAAGACTGCGCAGGAAGTCGCCCACCGCCGAATCCTCCCAAAGCGACTTCGGGATGGCGCGCGTGACGCTGTCGGCGTCGGGGGTGGGTGCCGCCGCGGCCGCGGCCCGCTTTCCAAAAACGACCTTCATAGTATTCCTCACCGTCTGGTCCTTTGTGGCTGAGGAAGCCTCGCACCGGGTTAACGCCACCGCCCTGTCGCGTTTTCGGTTAACGCGCGATGTCGCAAACGGCGCGGATTTTCGGCATCGGGGGTTGCCTTCGGGCGCGCGCCGGGAAAAGCCTTCGCCGAGGCGTGGGCGCTAGCGGAAATCGGGGAACGTCGAGACGGCTATTCGGCGGCCTGCCGGGTCACCACGACCACGCCGTCTTCTTCCTCGACCTCGACAAGGCCGGTTCCGTTGATCTTGACGTAATTGCCGGCGCTGTCGACCTCCGCCGGGATCGCCGCGGTGGGGGCGCTCTCCTCGGCCTGCGGCCGGACCACCAACCAGGCCAGAGCGCGGGCCGGGGCGCTGATGACCGTGCCGGCCATCGCCGGCAGCCCAGCCACTCCGGACCAGAGTGATTTGATGTTCTGCCAGATTACCGTCGGCGCCGTGATCATGACCGGCACCATGATCAGGGTCAGTGCGGTCGAGAAGAACAGGCCGGAGACCAGCGCCGAAGACAGATGCACGAACCAGGTGCCGGCAAGGCCGCCGACCACGATCTCGCGGCGGATGAAGTCGAACTCGACATTGAGCGCCATCGGGATGACGCCCAGCGCCGTCAGCGAGGCGGTCAGCAACACCGGCCTGATGCGCTGGGAAATCGTAATCAGCATCGCCTTGATCGGCTCGACACCGTCGTCACGAGTGTAGTGATTGTAGGTGTCGATCAGGACGATGCCGTTCTTGACCACGATACCCGCCAGCGCCACGATCCCGAGCCCGGTCATGATCGCCGAAAAACTCATGCCGGTGATCAGCATCCCCAGCAGCACGCCCGCGGTCGACATGATCACCGTCGACAGCGTCACCAGCACCTGCCAGAAGCTGTTGTATTCAAGCAGCAGCACCAGGAAGATGATGAACATCGCGGCCATCATGGCCTGGACGATGAAGGCGTTGGCGTCCCCGATCTGCTCTTCGGCGCCGCCGTAGACGATGCTCAACCCCTCGGGCCATTGCTGGGTGTTCTGCCACTCCTTCAATTGCTTGACCTTGTCGTCGGCCAACAGTCCCGGCTCGAGATTGGCGGCCACGGCCATCACGTAGGTGCCGTTGCGGTGCGTGATCGATGCGACCTTGGGCTGCGCGGTGCGCTCGATGAAATTGGACACCGGCACCAGGCCGCCGGCGGTCGCGATGCGCATTGAATCGAGCGCCGAGAATGTGCGCTCGTCCTTGGGCAGCCGAACCCGGATATCGAGCTCGTCCGAGGCGTCGCTCGGCCGGTAGGTGCCGATCTTCACGCCGCTGGTGATGAGCTGCACGTAGGGGCTGAGTTCCCTCACCCCGATGCCGAACTTCGCCGCCGAGGCGCGGTCGATGGTGATTTTCCAGTCGATGCCGGGGGAGGGGCGCCCGTCTTCCACGTCCACGGCGCCGCCGAGATCGTTCTCGATGTAGTTCCGCAGGTTCGCGACGGCGGGCGCCAGATCCTCGTAGGTGTCGCTTTCGACCCTGAGATTGATGTCCTTGCCCGCCGGCGGGCCGTTTTCGACCTCGGCGAGCTGCACCTCCAGGCCGGGAATGTCGCTCACCCGCTCGCGGATATCGGTGAAGATCTGGGCTGCCGGCACCCGGTTCTCCCAGGGATCGAGCTGCAATTGCAAGGTGCCGATGGTGTCCGGCGGACCACCGCCGAACCCGAAGCCGCTGCCGCCGCCGAAGGTCATGATCACGTCCTGCAGCCCGTCGACCTGCAAGATTCGACTTTCGACCTCTTCCATGAAGCCGAGGATTTCCGCCGGCGAGTAGTTGCCGCGCGCGACCACCGAGGCGGTGCCGTATTCCGGTTCCGACGCCGGGAACGCCTCGGTGCCGGTGGGATTGAGAGAGTAGGCGTAGAACACCGAGCCGATGATGGCGAAACCGAAGATCAGGGTGATGATCGGCCGGCGGATCAGCCGCGTCATCATCCGCACATACACGCCGGTCAGCCCGCGCACCTTGGCGGTGTCGAACTTGTCCGGATACATCACCACCTCGGCGGCCTCTTTTTCCTTCTCGTCCACCCGCCTGTGGGCGATCAGGGACCCGATCACCGGCATGAAGACGAGCGCCGAAAGCAACGACGCGGTCATCACTACGATGACGATGGTGGGCAGATAGCTCATGAACTTGCCGACAATGCCGGGCCAGAACAGGAGCGGAACGAAGGCGCCCAGCGTGGTCGCGGTCGCCGACACCACCGGCACGAACATCTTCTTGGCGGCGATGATGAATGCGTCGCGCCTGGAGATGCCCTCGGAGAGTTTTCGCTCGGCGTATTCGACGACAACGATCGGGTCGTCGACCAGCACGCCCACCGCCAGCACCAGACCGAACATGATCATCATGTTGATGGTCATGCCGAGCATCTGCGTGACCAGGAACGCGATCATGAACGAAATCGGGATCGACGCGCCGATCATCAGGGCCGGCCGCACACCGAGGATGGCCACACAGGTGATCATCACCAGCGCGATGGCGGTAAGCACCGCCGCCTCGAGCGATCGGTAGAGGGTTCGGGTGCTCTCGGACTGATCGAGCAGGAAACTGCGCTGGATGCCCGGCGGCCACGCGGCCGTGACCTCTTCGGTCACCTGCCGCACCTGCTCGGAGACCTCGATGATGTTGGTGCCGAGGTTCTTGGTCACACCCAGTGTGATCGCGGGCTGGCCGTTGACGTGCGAGTACTGGGTCGCGTCCTTGAAGGTCCGGGTGATGGTCGCCACGTCGCCGAATGTGACGACCGTGTCGCCGTCGGTCTTCAGGGGCAGGTTGAACACCTCTTCGGCGGTCGTGATCAGCCCCGGAACTTCGACGTTGAACGAGCCCTGGCCGGTGTCGAGCGTGCCCCCGGCGACCACCAGGTTGTTCTTGGCGACCGCGTCGAACAGCTGCGCGGCGGTGAGTCCGTAGGCTTCCAGCCGGGCCAGATCGATGCGCACCACGAGCATCTCGTCGCGGGAGCCGGAGATCGTTACGTCGTGGACGTCGTCGATGTCCTTGAGTGCGTCGCGCAGTTCCTTGGCACGCGTCACCAGCGTCCGTTCCGGCACGTCGCCATAAACGGCCACCGACAGGATCGGAAAGTCGTCGAATGAGATTTCGGTGACGGTCGCGTCACTGGCGTCCGCCGGCAGTTCACCGGATACCCCGTCGAGCTTTCCCCTGATGTCGGCGAGCGCCACATCCTTGTTGGTGTTGACGTCGAATTCGAGGAACACCGACACGTGCCCCGTGGTCGACACTGCGCTCAGGTTGTTGAGCCCGGTCAGGCCCGTGAGCCGATCTTCGATCGGCTTGGCGAGCAACCGCTCGGCGTCGCGCGGCGAGATGCCGGTCTGGCTGACCGAGACGTAGAAATACGGGATGTCGATCGAAGGGAAGCTCTCCTTCGGAAGCGAGACGTAGGCCCCGGCGCCCGCCAGCAGCAAAAGCGCCATGGCGGTCAGGACCAGGCGCGGACGCCGCAGCACGCGCTCGAGGAAACCCATCATGATGTCGCGTCCCCGTCGGCGGCGCGGGCGTCGACCATCTGCCCCGCCTTGACGTATTCCTGTCCGAGCGTGATCACGTCCACCCTCGCCGGCAGTCCGAGCACCCAGACCCCTTGGCGCGTGTCCTGGGCGATCGTGACCGGATGGAACTGAACCTCTCCGTCGGCGACCGTTCGCACCCCGAGCGTGCCGTCGTCGTCCAGGGTGAGGACCGATTGCGGCACCAGATGCGCCATGGCAGTGCCCAGCCGCACCGTTGCCGAGGCGGTCAACCCGTCGCGGACGGTGCTGTTCGGATTGGCGAACTCGATTTCGAACGGGAAGGAACGGGTGCCGGGATCGGCGACCGCTGAAATGAAGGACACGGTCCCGTCGACGGTGTCGCCGGCGATGGTCGTGACGGAAGCGGGAAGCCCCGTGCGCGCCAGCCCGATCCGGGCCTCCGGAATGGCGCCGACAAACAGCATGGGATCGAGCGCGACCACGGTCGCGCAGGTTCCGCCGACACCGATGACGTCCCCGACATCGGCGATCGGATCCTGGACGATGCCGGCTGTCTCGGCCCGGATTTCGGTGCGGGCGAGCTCGTTCTGGGCTTCCTCAAGCGCCGCCTTGGCGGCCGCGAGCGCCACCGCAAAGGCGCGGCCCGAATTAGCGGCGGCGACCCCCCGCTCACGCAGCGTCTGGTTGGAGTCGAAATCCTGCTGGGCCTGGGCGAGGGCCGCTTCGGCCTGCGCCACGCGCAGCTGCCGGGAGCCCTGGTCGAGCGCGCACAACAGGTCGCCGGGCTCAACCCGGTCGCCCTTGTTCACCGGCCGGCTTTCGAGGGTGCCGGCGGTCTGGGCGCGGGCGGTGATCGAGGCGCTGGACTTGGTGCGCCCGCGAAGGGTGACCTCGAGCGGCATCGCTTCGGCGACGAAGGTGTGAATGCGCACCGAGCGCAGTTCTTCAGGTTGCGCCGTCGCGGCCGCTTCCGCCGGTGCCGTCCCGGCGACTTCGGCGGTTTCCTGGTCGGGGGACGCCAGGCCGAACTCGACCATCAAATCCTGCAATCGCTCGTTGTCGCCCAGCCCCAGGGCTTCGAGCACCGTCTTTTCGCCTTCGCCTTCGCCCTGGCCGCCCTGGACCAGGATGCCGGAGGCCATCCACAGGCCGATCACGACGATGATCAGCAGGGCTATTGCGTATGAAAGGAACGCGCGCATTGAGGTTTCGGTCTCTGCTACTGGGCGGCCTGCGCCGCTTCCGGCTGCGCCAGGGCGACGAGTTCGTCTTTGTGTTCAATGAGATACTTGCGGTGTTGCCGAAGCGAGGCCAGGCCGTAGTCCAAAATCCAGCGCTCGGTGGGCTTCAGGTCCCGCTCTTCGAGCTCCTCCAAATTCGAGACATGCGCCTCGACCGCGCAGATGCGCTCTGCGATGCGTTTTTCAACCAGCGCCGCAGGCAATTCGGACGCGAAACGCGCGAACAACAGGAATTCGCAGCGATAGCTGTCATCCACCAGGGGCTCGAACAGCGAGTCCAGAAGCACCCGGCGGCCCGTTTCGGTGATCGAATAGACCTTGCGCGCAGGCCGCCCCTTCTGCTCCTCGACGCGACTGGTGACGAGCCCGTCCTGCTCCAGCTTGGCGAGCGCCGGATAGATCGAGCCGTAGCTCGCCTCGACGAAATAGGCGTACTCGCCTTCCGTCGACTGCTTGCGAATGTCGTATCCGGTGGTCTCGCCATCGAACAGAATGGCGAGGCAAATGGTGCGCACGTTCAAGGGGCGACCCTCCCTCAGGATATATCGGGCGTATATATATAGCGCGGATACGTTTGCAAGCACGTGCCTGCAAATGAGTTATGCGCGGCATGCATATCGGCGCGGGCGGTTAAGGGGAGCTAAATCAGGTCGCGCATCCGTGTCGCGCAGCGGGCGGCGAGGTCTGCATCGGAGGCGGCGACGAACATCGGATTGAGGAAGGACCGCTCCGGCCGACCGTAGCGCATGGGGGCGCCGTCGATGTCGATCACCGTTCCGCCGGCGGCCTCCAGGACCGCCTGGCCGGCGGCCGTGTCCCATTCGCAGGTCGGCCCGAATCTCGGATAGAGGCGCGCCCGACCCGAGGCGAGCAAACAGAACTTGAGCGACGAACCGACCGAGACGTCTTCGGCGATCCCGAGATCCTCGATGAGCGTCTTGAGGGCCGCGTGACCGTGCGACCGGCTGGCGACCACGTTGACGGGGCCCGAGGTGGCGACCTGGATACGCCGCCGCTCGCCCGCCGACATGTCGGCTATCTCTTGCGTGAAGGCGCCGGCCGCGTCGCCGGCATAAAGAGTGCCCAGGGCCGGCGCCAGCACCACGCCGGAAACCGGTTTTCCCGCCTCCACCAGCGCGATGTTGACCGTGAATTCGCCGTTTCGGTGCACGAACTCCTTGGTGCCGTCCAATGGATCGACGAGGAAGAACCGGTCCCCGAGCTCCGGCACGACGCCCGACTGCACGGCCTCTTCGGCCACGATCGGCACTCCGAGCGGCGCCAGCGCGTCCACGATGATCGCCTCGGACCGCTTGTCGGCTTCGGTGACCGGGGAGCCGTCGGCCTTTTGGGTGGCCGTGAATTCGGTGGCGTAGACCTCAGAGACGGCTTCACCCGCCGTCAGCGCCGCGGCCACCATGGCTTCGAGGATTTCGCCCGACATCTGTCCCCTCAACCGCCGATCTCGATGTCGAGGCCGATATCGAGCGGCGGCGCGCCCAGCGTGATGGCCGACGTGGAGATGAACTCGACCCCGGTTTCGGCGACCGCCCGCACCGTTTCGAGGGTCACCCCGCCCGACGCTTCGAGCCTCGCCGCCCCGCCGGCGTGCTTGACCGCGGCGCGCAATTCGTCGGGCGACATGTTGTCGAGCAGCACGGCAGTGGCGCCGGCCCCCAGCGCCGCGTCGAGCTCGTCGAGGCTGGTGACCTCGACCTCGATCGCGGTCAGATGCCCCGCGAAGGCTCTCGCGGCCTCGACGGCCGCCGCCACGCCGCCGGCCACCGCGATATGGTTGTCCTTGATCAAAATGGCGTCGTCGAGCCCGTAGCGATGATTGACGCCGCCACCGACGCGGACGGCGTATTTCTCGAAGGCCCTGAGCCCCGGCGTCGTCTTGCGGGTGCAGGTGATGCGCGCCCCGGTGCCCTCGACAGCCTCAACGAACCTGTGCGTCGCCGTCGCGATCCCACTGAGATGGTTGAGGAAATTGAGGGCGGTGCGTTCCGCGCCGAGGATCAGGCGGGCGTTGCCGGCGACCGCCGCGATCGTCTGGCCCGGGGTCACCGCCTCGCCGTCGGCAATCGAGGCGCGGAACTCCAAACCCGGCCCGATCAATCGGAACGCCGCCGCCGCGAGCTCGAGACCGCACACGACCCCCGGCTCGCGGGCCCTGAAGACGGCTCGCGCGGTCGCGTCCGCAGGCAGGGTGGCCTGGCTGGTGATGTCCCCGGCGAGCCCCAGGTCCTCCTCCAGGGCGCCGCGCACCGCCCGGTCGACGAGCGGCCGGCTGAGTTCGGCCTTGTGGGGCGCGGACGCGCGCATGGACGGCCCTTGATCGGAAGAGTGTGGAAATCCGGCGCCCGGTTTACGCGCCGGCGCCGGGGCGCGCAACCGCGGCTCACATGCGCGCTCACCTGCTGTTGACCGCAGGTGATTTTGCAGCCGGTTAAGTGCCTGACAGGTTCGTCTCCTATTTGATGTGGAGGAGGACGAAATGCAGCGAAGTGGATTTCTGACAGTGGCTGCCGGCGCGGTGGCCGTTTCGATGATGGTGGCTTCGGCGGGGCTGAGCCAGTCGCCGCCCTTTGGCAATCCCGAGGATGTCGCCTACGCCGGCAAGGTCTGGGCCGCCATGCAGGACCGCGGCGTCGCCGGCGTCGAGGGCGAAAACGTGGTGCGGGGCTTTCCCCACGCGGGCACCGAACCGCACGGATTTGTCCTGGACACGCTCTATGTGAAGGCGACCATCGACGGACACACCGGCGACCTCGTGGTCAAGCGCAACTACGGTCCGGAAGGCGTCACCGTCGAAGACGTCCAGAACGCCGCCGCCGACCATCTCGCGGCCATCACCATCATGTTCAAGCGCGAGGCCGGATACGACGCGGACAACGCCGACTGGTTCTGGGCCAAGTACCTGCCGGACGGCACTCTGGACCAGAACCCCGCTGGCCTGCCGCTGGCGGGACGCGTCGCCAAGGGCATGGATGCGGGGTGCATCGCGTGTCATACCGGCGCCGGAGACGATCGGCTGTTCACCACCGACCACATTCAGTGATCGGCTGGCCTGTGGCTCACACCGCGATTTCATTGCCGTAGGCGGCGCGCATTTCCGCGATCTCGGCGAGCGCCGCGTTCAGGGGCGCCCAATTGTCGTCTTCGGCGATGGGCGCCCACAGCGCTTCCATCTCGTCGATCAGCATGGTGCGCGGCGTCCGCCGGGCAAAGTAGGGGTGGCCGAGCACCTCGGATGCGGCCGGCAGGTAGTCGGCCAAGCCCTGGCGCACGGCATCGAAATGCTCCGAATTGTAGTGATCGGCCGCCGGACTATCGGCTGCGCGGGCGCCGCTCAACGTGCCGCCCCGCCAGTCGAACAGCACCTGCTCGTAGGGTGCCTCGGATTGGGCGAGGAACGTGAACAGCGAAGTCACCAACGCGGAATCGGGCTCGGCGCCGCGTGCCTTCAGCCCGAGCCGGTCGAGCATCGCCGTCACCACCTCCATGCGATAGGCAGGCGCGAAGGCGGCCAGCGCCTCGTTCAGCGCCTCCGCCGAGGCGAACGGCAGCAGGCACTCGCCGAGCCGCGTCAGGTTCCAGGCCAGCGCCTCGGCCTGCCGTCCGAAGCTGTAGAGCCCGGTCTGGTCGAAATAGGCGGCGGTGAAATCGGGGTCGAAGTGCGGCAGGAACCGCCAGGGGCCGTAGTCGAAGCTCTCCCCGGTGATGTTGATGTTGTCGGAGTTGAGCACCCCGTGCACGAAGCCGGCCGCCGTCCACCGAGCGCCGGTCCGCGCGACGTTTTCGCAAACCTGGCGTAGGAAGGCGGCCGCCGATTGCGCGATGTCGGCGCTCCCGACCTCCGGCAGGTAGGTGGCGATCGAATAGTCCAGCAGCCGCCTGAGATTGTCGGTGTCGCTCAAAAAGGCGAGCCGCTGGAACGAGCCGATCCGGATATGCGAGTGGCTGAGCCTGACCAGCACCGACGAGCGGGTCGGGGAGGGCTCGTCGTGACGCACGAGGCTCTCGCCGGTCTCGATGAGGGAGAAGGTGCGCGAGGTGTCGACGCCGAGCGCCTCCAGCATCTCGCTGGCCAGGAGCTCCCGCACGCCCCCTTTGAGGGTCAGCCGTCCGTCGGCGCCGCGCGACCACGGCGTCTGGCCGCTGCCCTTGGTGCCCAGATCCATCAGCCGCCCGTCCTCGAGGTCATGGAGCTGGGCGAAGAGAAAGCCGCGCCCGTCGCCGAGCTCGGGGTTGTAGACCCGAAACTGGTGGCCGTGATAGCGCAGCGCCAGCGGCGCTTCGTAGCTGCCCGGCAGCGGCTCGAAGCGGCCGAAATGCGCGGTCCATTCGGCGTCGTCGAGCCCGTCGAGCCCCACGCGCCGCGCCCAGCGCTGGTTGCGGTAGCGCACGATGAGCTTGGGAAATTGCGCCGCCTCGACGACGTCGTAGAATTCGTCGCCGAGGTCGGCATGGCGGGTCGAGGGGCGCGTGCGTGGCATCGAGACCAAGGTAGGCGCGCGGGCACGGCGGCGCCAGATGGGGGGGCGAAGGGGCCGATACTGGCGCGCTAGGGGCTCACCACGACGATGGCCGAAGACGAAGCGCGGCCCTTGCAACGGTAGCTGTGGGGAACGCTCGAGTCGAAATAGACGGCATCGCCCTCCTCGAGCACCGTCTCCGCGCCGTCGATATCGAGCACGAGCTGCCCGCCCAACACGTAGATGAACTCGGCGCCGTCATGCTGGTGGGGCTCCGAGGCGTTTGTTCGCGCGGGGAATTCGGCCAGGAACGCCTCCATCTTCCGATCGGTCGCCGGGTAGTCGAGACTCTCGAAAATGTAGGACGGTTGTGGATCGCCGGCGGGATTGGGCAGGCGGATGCGGTCGGTCTTGCGGACCACAGCAACCATCGGCCGGTCGCTGTCGTCGGTGAAGAAGTGCTCCAGACCGACCCCGAACACCAGGGCGATGCGCAACAGCGTCGGCAATGTCGGAAACAGCTTGCCCCGCTCGATTTTCGACAACATCGCCGGCGAGAGCCCCGTGTGCTCCCCCAATTGCACCAGACCGAGCTTCTTCTTCTGGCGAAGCGCCCGGATTTGCGGGCCGATCGCGTAGCGCTCCAGACCTGTCGTCAGCGTTTCCGAGAGCATCACGCCGCCCTTCGATTTCACTCTTGTTCAAAACCGCCGAACACTATTCTACCTAAAAGAAAATGGCAATTCCTATCACGAAAACTTGTAGTGGAAGTAAAATTAGATTGAACTATGTGAAAGGGCAAGGGCGCCACCGAGCCGGGTCGGTTTGGCGGGCGATCCCGAAGAGAGGCGTCCGGGTTCGAGCCCGGCAAACACGGAGAAAATGCAATGAAGTCCATTCCGAAATTCGCAGTCGCCGCGGTCGCTGCCGTCGGCATTGTGGCGGCAAGTGCCAGCGCGCGCGCCGCCGACATTGTCGACACCGCTGTGGCGGCCGGTCAGTTCAACACCCTGGCGACGGCGCTTGGCGCGGCCGGGCTGGTCGAAACGCTGAAAGGGCCGGGGCCGTTCACCGTCTTCGCGCCGACCGACGAGGCGTTCGCCAAGCTTCCGGCCGGCACCGTCGAATCGCTTCTGATGCCGGAGAACAAGGATCAGCTTGTCGCGATCCTGACCTACCACGTGGTTCCCGGCACGGTGATGGCCGCTGATGTGGTCAAGCTCACCGAGGCGACGACCGTCAACGGCAAGATGATCGAAATCGCCGTCGACGGCGGCATGGTGAAGATCAACGATGCCACGGTCACAGTCGTCGACATCGCGGCGACCAACGGCGTCATCCACGTCATCGACAGCGTGATCCTCCCCCCGAGCGACTGACGGTGACGACCGGGTCGCCGGCCGTCGGCGACCCGGCCCCCCAACACAGAACGGAGAAAGCAAATGAAATCCCTCAATCTGGCCACCCTCGCGCTGGTCATCGTGGGCGGCGTGAACTGGGGCCTGGTCGGTCTGTTTGGATTCGACCTGGTCGCGACCATCTTCGGCGCCGGGTCGATTCTGTCGCGCCTGGTCTACGTCGTGGTCGGCCTGTCGGCGCTGTGGCAGCTCGTTCCGCTCGTCGCTTCATTCGGCAGCAACGAGCCGGCTGCGCTGCGCGGCCATTCGCAGCACTAGCGTCAAGTCCCCCCGCCGCGGCGGAAACTCTGCGGCGGGGAATGTCCATCACGGCGCCCGGGATCTCTGCATCCCGGGCGTTTTGGACTCAGACGAAAACGGGGGCGTACCGAAGCGTCGGGCCGAAAGAGCCGTCAGGCGCCACTGGCTGGGGGACCTGGATTCGAACCAGGACCGACGGAGTCAGAGTCCGCTGTTCTACCGTTAAACTATCCCCCAGGGGACCGGTCAGCCCGCCTTGTATCACCCTCGCGGCCTCGATCAACTCTGCCCGCGCGTCGACCCGTACCTCGCGGTCGCCATCGCATGGGCCTTGGCGCGCAATCCCGAACTTCCGTCCGGCCTGCGTCCGCTCGTGGCGATCCGGTGAATGAGGGGGCCGGGGGTCTATCTCACCCACGCCCGGTGAGGCATAGTTGCCTTGCGAGAGGGTGAGATGAGGGGAAGGCTCAAATGATCGACACCGGCGATACCGCGTGGATGCTCACGGCAACCACGCTGGTCCTGTTCATGACGCTGCCCGGGCTGGCGCTGTTCTATGCCGGCCTGGTGCACGCGCGAAACGTTCTTTCGGCGCTCATGCAGTGCATCGCAATTGCATGTGGCGCCTCGATTCTGTGGTTCGCGGTCGCGTACTCGATTTCGTTCGCCGACGGCACCGCGTTTTTCGGCGGGCTGGGCAAGTCGTTTCTCAATGGCGTCGCCCGCGACCAGGCCTATTCGGGAACGGCGATACCCGAGTCCGTGTTCTTCATGTTCCAGATGACGTTCGCAATCATCACGCCGGCGCTGATCGTGGGTGCCTATGTCGAACGCATCAAGTTCGCGGCCGTGTTGCTGTTCTCGGCGCTGTGGCTGCTCATCGTTTATGCCCCGGTGGCGCACTGGGTCTGGGGGGGCGGATGGCTCGCCGAGCGCGGGGCGCTTGATTTCGCCGGCGGCATGGTGGTGCACGTCACCGCCGGTGTCTCCGCGGTGACGATCGCCTGGATGCTGGGCGGCCGGGTCGGGTTTCCCGACGAAATACGCCCGCCCCACGCGCCCTGGATGGTCATGGTCGGCGCTTCGATGCTGTGGATCGGCTGGTTCGGCTTCAACGCCGGCAGCGCCCTGGCCTCGGGCGCCGATGCCGGCATGGCAATGCTGGTTACTCATCTTTCGGCCGCCACCGCTTCGCTCACCTGGCTGGTCATCGAGTGGGTGCGCTACGGCAGACCGTCGCTGGTCGGCCTGGTAACCGGCACCATCGCGGGTCTGGCAACCGTCACCCCCGCATCCGGCTATATCGGGCCGATCGGCGGGGTCATCTGCGGCCTCGTCGGAGGGGCGGTGTGCTACGCGGCGGTCGATCTGGTCAAGAAGGTGATGAAGATCGACGATTCCCTGGATGTTCTGGCGGTGCACGGCTTCGGCGGCGCGACCGGAACGATCCTGACGGCGGTTCTCGCCATTCCCGCCTTTGCCGGGATCGGCCTCAAGATGACGATGGTCGAGCAGCTCGGCGTGCAGGTGCTGGGGGTGGTCGCTGTCGCTGCCTGGTCGGCGATCGCCACGATCGTGATCGTCAGGGTCACCCAGGCGCTGGTCGGTCTTCGGGTTTCCGAGGAAGACGAGCGTGCCGGGCTCGACCAGACCGCGCACGGCGAAACCGGCTACAACCTGTAACCCGGGAGGATGAGATGAAACTGGTGATCGCAATCATCCAGCCGCACCGGCTCGAGCAGGTGCGCGACGCGCTGACGGAAATCGGCGTGCACGGAATGACCGTTTCCGACGTGCGCGGCTACGGCCGCCAGAAGGGGCATACCGAAGTCTATCGCGGTTCCGAGTACGAGGTCAGCTACCTGCCGAAGAACCGGATCGACGTGGCCGTTGACGATTCCGTGGTCGACGCCACGGTCGAGGCCATCGCCAATGCGGCCCGCTCGGGCAAGATCGGGGACGGCAAGATCTTCGTGCTGGACCTCGGATCGGCGATGCGAATCCGAACCGGGGAAACCGACGCCGAGGCGCTCTAGGCCGAGGCGGCAAAGCCGCCGACGGCCGGCTCGACACCTTGGGTGTCGGGCCGGCCCCGCCTCATCGCGACAGGGACAGGACCCACAACCACGCGTCGTCGAACGGCCGGATGAGGCCGAGCGTGTCCTGGGCGAGGAAGAACGCCGCGCAGGCGGTGACGAGCGCCACCGGGACGGCCACCCGGGCGGGAACGCCCGCGGACCAGATCAGCGCCCCGCTCACATAGACGACGACCGCCACGGGCAGGCCGGTCAACGGCGTGATGACAAGGAGCCCCAGGAGCGGCAGCAGAACCCCGGCATCGATCTGCCGCCACTTCGATCCCTCGCGAGAGAACCGGCGCCAGTCCTGCACCAGCACCACGATGCAGCAGGCCATGCCCAGCAACGACGCGCCCACCGGAAACATCTGCGCGCTCGGCGGAAAACCCCGGGACATGAAGATCGCCCAGCCGTAGAGCGCGATGAACGCGGCCGCCAGGACCGGAGCAGCGACGATTTCCTCGCTCGGCAGAACCTCGGCTTGCGCGCGCCGCCGCCGTGACCGCCACCAGCTCAGCGCCAGCACGCCAATGCCGACAGCCAGCAGCGCCGCCACACCCGGCCGCTCGATAGCCGACCACCCATAGACCGCCATCGTCCGCGACAGGGTCGATTCGAGGATCGGGCCCATCACGAAGCCGAGGATCAACGGCGGGCGCGGCCAGCCGGCGCTCTTGAACGCCACGCCGATGGCGCCGAACACCGCCATCTGCGCCAGGCTCGCCGGATTGGGCAGCACCACGATCGCGGCGATCGTCGACAGCACCAGCGCCACCGGCATTATCGCCCGCTGTTTCAGGGTCGCGATGAAGCTGAACGTCGGAACGAACGCCAGGCACACCGGAATGGCGAGCAGATTGGCGATGAGCACGATCCACCCGACCATCGAGATGAAGCCCGGATCCTGGGTGACCAGACGCGGCCCGACATCGACGCCGATGAAGGTGAACGCCAGCATCATGATCGCCATGCCCGAGGTGCCGGGGACCGCGAACATCAGCGTGGGGGCGAAGGAGCCGCCTTCCTTGGCGTTGTTCGCCGCCTCCGCCGACAGCACGCCGGCGACATTGCCCTTGCCGAAGGGCGGGTCGTGCGGCTCGGTCTGCACCGCATGGCCATAAGCCATCCACACGGATACCGACGAGCCGATCCCCGGGATGAAACCGACGATGATGCCGATGATCGAAGAGCGCATGACGATACCGAAGCGGCGGAAGACCACCGCCATGCCGCGGATGATCTGCATCATGCCCAGGCCCCGCACCGGGCCCGTCGCGCCCTCCGGGCGGTTGCGCAGGGTCAGCATCTCCGGGATGACGAAAAGCCCGGCGAGCACCGAAGCCACGTTGAGCCCGGGCGCCAGGGTGAGCTGGCCGAACGTGTAGCGCTGGGCGCCGGTAAGATCGTCGAAGCCCACGGTCGCCGCCAGAAGCCCGAACGTCGCCACGATCAGCCCGCGCACCAGGCTGGTCCCCGAAAGCGCCGAGACCGCCAACAGGCCGAGCATGGTGAGCGCCATCACCTCCGCCGAGCCGACATGCGGCACGAGCAGAAGGCCGATCGGAATGAAGGCGATCAACGCCACTGCGCCCACCAGACCGCCGAAGGCCGACGCGCCGATCGTCGCCGCGATCGCCTCCCAGGCGCGTCCCTGCTTGACCAGCGGGTAGCCGTCGAGAACGACCGCCGCCTCCGACGTCGAGGTCGGCACGCCGATGAGCACCGCCGGCAGGGTGCCGCAGGTGTGCACCACCGCGTGCATGGCGACCAGATAGACGACCGCCGTCATCGGATCGAGGGCCGCCAGGAACGGAATGGAGAGGATGATCCCCTTGCGGCCGTTGATGCCCGGGAGCAGTCCGAAAACGATACCCAGCGTGACGCCGACCAGAAGCGCCAGAGCCGGTTCAGGAGACGCAAGCAGCCGGTCGGCGGGAAACAGCCAGTCCATGGACGAGGGGGCTCACTCAGTTGCTGCAGGCGGAACCCGTATCGGCGAGCTGCGTGCCGCAGTCCATCGCGTGCGCGAGTTTTTCGGCGAACGAGGTCATTCCCGAGAGCATCTCGTCCAGGCGCGCTTGAAGATCCGCGCCACGGACCTGATCGAGCAGCAACCGGTCGCCGACCCATTCGACGAACCCGGGATCGGTGGCGGCGGCGTAGAACATGGCACGCAACGCTTCGAGGCGGTCCGGCGGAACACCTTTCGGGACGGCGAGCGTCGAAGAGGCCGCCATCAAATTGAAGAACTCAACCACCCACGCGAACTCCGGATTGACCTGCATGCCGGAAAGGCGGGGCGGGTGACCAAGATAGGCCGGCAATTCGGTGTCGATCAGCGACAGCAGCGCGACGGAAGTTCCATCCTCGAGGGTGCGTGCCGCCGCTATGGGCGCAAGGAACGCCAGCTGCACCTCGCCGTTCATGAATGCCAGCTCCCGCTCGCTCGAGCCGTATCCGGTCACCGGTTTGATGCGCGTGCCCAGGGCGGCGTTGGTGAGAAGGCCGGTGTAGTACATCCCCGAGGACGTCGACCGGACCGGGAAGAAGGCGGGTTCGGACCGCCCCACGAGATCGTCAACGGAATCGATCCCCGATTGTGGGTTGGCGAACAGCACCCGCGAGGCGGTCGACACACTGACGACGATGTCGAATTCGGTGATGTCGAACGACTGCTCCCCCATCGCCTTGGCGATCAGCGAATCGTTGTTCACCGTTCCCAGGGTCAGGCCGTCGGGTTTCGCCTCGAGGATCATCGTTTCGGTCAGCGCCGCCGAGCCGCCCGGATTGGACCGGAAGACAACGCGCGTCCCCGGGTAGAGCCGCTCGACGGTGCGCCCGAGTTCCTGGAGCACCTGGCTCGACACTGCGCCTTCCGAAAAGCCGCTGAGAAGTTCGATGGTCCTGCCGGTGAAGAAGTCCTCCTGCGCACTGGCCGTCGGGGGCAGGATCGCCAGGCCCAGAGCGGCCAGAACGGCGCTGAACAGCGCCGATGCGCGGCCCGGGCGGGCGGCGAGTTGTTCTGATTGGCGAGCCGTCTTTGTGTTGGTCATTCACGCTTTCCTGCGCTGCCGGGGAGCCCAGCGTACACCGTTTGACTTGACCTACAATCGTTCTCGGGCTGCGAAAAAATGGCCGCTCGTGCCTAGGCCGCGCAGGCCTCGCCGGTCTCGGCGATTTGTGTGCCGCAGGCGAGTGCCCTCTGGATGTTGGCGCCCAGATCGCCGAATTCGGAGACGATCGCCTTCAGGCTGTTTTGCAGGATGTTCCCGCGCACCGGCTCCACGTTCGTCACGGCCGTCACGGTCGTGCGGAAGTCCGGGTCATCGGCCGCCCGCATGAACACGTCCCGCAAGATCTCCAGCCGGTCGGCAGGTACGTCCTTGCGCGTGCACACGATGTAGGTGACGGAGATGGCGTTGTAGAATTCGACGATCCAGCGAAAATCCCGGTTGACGGCGAGTTGCGACAGGGAAGGGGGATCGCCGAAGTAATCGGGCACCGGCACGTCGGAGTATCTGAGGAT
>Ga0315553_10001100_pt1 | contig 22891 bp, 18 predicted proteins | sample SalMarSW160140MG_FD_203099 | JGI IMG/M metagenome (GOLD analysis project Ga0315553, IMG submission 203099) | Salt marsh sediment microbial communities from the Plum Island Ecosystem LTER, Massachusetts, United States - Salt Marsh Sediment SW1601-40 ... | reverse complement strand
CGCTTGATGAGACCATCCGTCGACTATCGGACGGTGCCGGAACGCAGTGGGACCCCATCCTCATGCAGGGATTCCTCGGCCTCGTCCAGCACGAGGGCCTCGGCGCAAGGGAGAGCTAGGCGAAAGCAGCCAGATGCGGTACGTTCTCAAGCTGTACGTGGCCGGTCACACCCCCAATTCGGTGCGCGCCATCAGCAATGTCAAGAAGCTGCTGGAGAGGGAGCTTAGCGGTTCGTACAGCCTGGAGATCACCGACGTACTCAAGAACCCCCGGCAAGCGCTGGACTACGAGATTCTTGCTACGCCAACGCTGATCAGGCTGCTGCCGCCACCGCCCAAACGGGTCATCGGTGACCTGAGCGATCCAGACAAGGTTCTCTCTGGGCTCGATCTCGCCACTATATACGAGGACGGGGCGCAACCCAACCTTCTGAGTTCAGCCGCGCTTGGGAAGCGTAGTGGCCAACTGAAAGTCCGCCTGTTGCTCATAGATGCCGACCAAGCCAGTATCGAGGCGGCTTGCACGGTCTTGGGAGGTCCTGGGTCGCCCTTCGCCGTGGATGTGGCCCTCGATGGGAGGATCGCAGTAGAGAAGTTGGGTTCAAAGCGATATGATTGCCTATTGGTGGACCCGGACATCTTCAGTCGCGTTGGCCACAGTCTGGCCGAGGCGCAAACGATGGCCGGCCCTGGGGCCGCGCTGGTCGTACTCTGCCGTCCGCACCGGTACCGGTCGCCCCCAGTCGTGCCGGATTTGACGGGCGTGACTTTCCTGAACGAGCAGACATTGCGAGGCCCCGGCCTGGCTGAAAAGGTCAGTGAGTGTCTGGCGGTAGCTCACGCCACGAGGGCCGGCCAAGTCGATGCGCTCCTCGCGCCGACGGCTCGGGCCACATTACCCCTGCTCTCCCCTCGTGCTGATAGCATCTATCGCTCGCTCGTGGACACGCTGCAAGATGGCATCCTCACGGTGGACCCAGAGGGCGACATCCTCTTTACGAACCAGCGCACTGGCAAAATACTTGATTGCGACCCGGACAATCTGTTGGGCCTGAACATTCTGGCACTGATCCAGCCCGAAGATCGGCCATGGATCAGAGCCATGATAGACGAAGCACTTAGAGGCATGACCCACCGGTGCCAGCTCCGTCTCGCATGCCTCGGACAGTGCCCTGTGTATGTCTTGGTGGGCTTGGGGCCAATCAGCGATATGGATGGGGGGCCTAATGGCGTCTGTCTCACCCTCACCGATATCAGCGAGGAGAAGAGGATCCGAGATGAGTTCCAGAGGCTCGCAACTACAGACCCGCTCACCGGCCTATACGATAGACGGTATCTCGCCGAATCGCTGGAAAGAGAGTGTCGCCGGGCGAGCCGGTGCGGGCGTCCACTGTCCTGCCTAATGATAGACATAGACGGATTCAAACTCTGCAACGACTTGTACGGACACCTGACTGGAGATGAAGCGCTCAGGCAAATCGCTGCGCTGATCAAGGACTCCGTGCGAGACACCGACATTGTCAGCCGGTACGGTGGAGAGGAGTTCTGCGTCCTGTTGCCGGAAACCGGCTACGAGGGAGCGATGCGGCTGGCTGAACGCATTCGATCGGCGATTGGCGATCAGCCTCTGTCCGTAGGAAAGCGACCGGTGTCTATCACGGTGAGCATAGGCGTCTGGGCCACGAGGGACAAGGAAGATCTAGAACCCGATGCTGTTCTGGGGTATGCCGATGCGGCGCTCATGCAAGCGAAGGCTGCGGGCAAGAATCGAGTCTGCGGCCATTCGTCGCGCTCGGTCGGCGATCACCTGCTCCGTCGGCAGGTGATTTCCCCGCCTGGCAGCCGCCGCGTTGTACGGCAGGAGCCGGTGGCTCCGCCATAAGGCTTGGTGCCTCACAGGCAACCGGTTACAATCCCCTTGTCAACAAGCAGCGGTTACGCGACGAGAGGATTCATCGCGAAACAGCCCCTCTAGCATGCTCTCTCCGTATCTGGGGGTGCCTCCAAGTCGGGCCTCCACTCGCTGCCTTTTAATCCGGGAGTCGTGGGTTCGAATCCCACCCGGCCCTCCAGGGGCCCAAACTCTTGCTAGCACTGGCGAGAACGTCGGACACGGCGCTGTCACATTTCTTCTGTCCATTGAGCCGCCACAGCTTCCCTGCGGCAAGGTAGACGTGTATGTCTGTATCGGGAACTGGGATGCTCTGCTAAGCTAGAAGCACCATCCTCCCTACCACCGGCTGGGTGTGTGAGCGCACCTCACGCCTTGTCGCCGGTTCTTGGGTCGGGGTACCTCCTTATGGCGCTACCAGAGGCGGCTTGGTGTCTGCCAGGAGTCCTTCGATCTCGGCGAAGATCTGCTTGTCAGTGAAGTGACGACCGGTGATAGCCCCTGCCGGGCAGGCAGCAACGCACACCCCGCAGCCCTTGCACAAGACATCGTTGATCTCGGCTACCTTCTTGTCCTCCAAGAAGGAGATGGCGTTGTAGGGGCACAGGGAGACGCAGGTCTTGCAGCCGGAGCAGAGCTCTTCGTCCACAACAGAGGTTGCCGCCTCAACCTCGATTGTGCCTCTGGCGATCATGGACAGAACCGCCGCGGCTGCTGCCGAGGCCTGAGCCACCGTGTCGGGGATGTCCTTGGGACCCTGAGCGCAGCCAGCGATGAAGATGCCGTCGGTCATGGTGGCTACCGGGGCCAGTTTGGGGTGCTTTTCCAGGAAGAAACCATCGGCGCTCCGGCTAACGGAGAATAGCCTGGCGACCTCCTCGGCATCTGCCCGCGGCTGTAGAGCTGTGCTCAGGATAACCATGTCGACAGGGATGCGGCGCTGGCAGTCGGCCAGGGTGTCTTCGCACTGGACGATCAGCTTTCCATTCTCGGAGAACACCTCGGGGGGGCGACTGCGAACAAGGATGACCCCTTCTTCCAGGACCCGGTTGTAGAACTCTTCGTAGCCCTTACCAGCGGTTCTGAGGTCGGTGTAGAACTCGTAGACCTTTGCTCCCGTCTTGTCTCTTACCAGGTGAGCGAACTTCATAGAGTACATGCAACAGACCCTGGAGCAGTACTCGTGATAGTTCTTATCGCGACTGCCAACACAGTGGATGATGGCGACACTTCCCGGCTCCGGGCCGCCGTTCAATGCGATGCGGCCGCCCGTAGGCCCGGCGGCATTGCACAGGCGCTCGAACTCAAGGCCGGTAATGATGTTGTCCAGGCGCTTGTAGCCGTACTGATAGATGGCCGAAGGGTCAAAGGCATCGTAGCCTGTGGCTACGATTATGGCCCCGACTTCTACCTCGACAAGCTGCTCGGTCTGTTCGAAATCGATGGCCTTGGCTTCGCAGAACTTCTCGCAGGCCCGGCAGGTGCCCTTCTGGAAGTAGGCGCAGTGCTCCGTGTCGATCACAGGGACGTTTGGCACCGCCTGGGGGAAGGGAGTGTAGATGGCCTTGCGCTTCCCCAAGCCTATGTCGAATTCGCTGTCGGCCGTCCAGGGGCACTTCTCCTGGCAGACACCGCAGCCGGTGCACTTGCTCTCGTCCACGTAGCGAGGCTTCCTTCTGATCTTCACCTTGAAGTTCCCCACATAACCCGACACCTCCGCCACCTCGCTGTAGGTCATGAGCTCGATGTTGGGATGGGAACCAGCCTGAGCCATCTTGGGAGTGAGGATGCAGGCCGAGCAGTCCAGGGTGGGGAAGGTCTTGTCCAGCTGGATCATGTGCCCACCGATGGAAGGGTCTCGCTCCACCAAGTAGACCTTGTACCCAGCCTCGGCGATGTCCAGGGCGGCCTGAATGCCAGCGATGCCTCCGCCAACCACTAGAGCACGGGGGATGACGGGCGCGGTCTTGATCTCCAGCGATTCCTGGTGGGCAACGCGCCTGACGGCGGAGCTTACCAGGGCCTTGGCCTTCTTGGTAGCTTGCTCCTTGTCATGGACCACCCACGAGCAATGCTCGCGAATGTTGGCCTGCTGGAAGAGATAACGGTTGAGCCCTGCCTCCTCACAGACTCGGCGGAAGGTAGGCTCGTGCATCTGGGGCGAGCAGGCAGCCACCACAACCCGGTCGAGCTGGAGGTTCTCTATGTCCTCCTTGATCATGTTCTGCCCCGGGTCGGAGCACATGAACTTGTAGTCTCGGGCCACAACCACCGAGTCGAGCCCTTCGGCAAACTCGGCCACCGCTTCAACATCCACAGTGGCAGCGATGTTTGCCCCGCAATGGCAGATGTAGACACCGATCCTTGGTTTCATCACACGCCCTCCTGCAGATGACCCGCCAACACCTTGTCTGGGGATACTATGCCCTTGTCGAAACCCAGCTCCTTGGGCTTGATTCCAAGCGCTGTACCCAACAACTGGCTAAGGAACAGGATAGGAAGGCTGAATTTGGTTCCGAATTTGCTGTTGACCATCCCCTGATAAGCATCTAGGTTGAGCTGGCACAAGGGGCAGACAGTGACGATAGCCTCCGCGCCGTTACTGTCGGCGCTCTCCAGTATCCGCTGAATCAAGCCCAGAGCCAGGTCGGGGTTGGATATGATCAAAGAGCCCCCACAGCAGCGACCCTTGTCCGGAAAAGGTACGACCTCCGCCCCCAGGCTTTCCAGCAGTCCGTCCAGGGACTGAGGATTCTCCGGGTTGTCATAAGCCACTCTGGGGCGAACCAGTAGACACCCGTAATAGATAGCCACCTTTAGCCCGTGAAGGGGACTCACCACCTTGGATGCGATGGCCTCCACGCCCACGTCGTTGAGCAGGACGTCTACCAGATGTCGCACCTTGACCTTTCCGTGATACTCAAGGCCGGCTGCTGCCAAAACCTTGTCCACCTTCGGCTTCAAGAAGGGGTAGAGCTTGAGGTGAGAATTCACCCTTTCGAAGGTGCGGAAGCAGGCGGTGCAGGGTGTCACCAGATCGAGCCCCGTCTTCTCAGCCAGAGCCAGATCTCGGCAGGGGACCGCGATGGACTCAAGCCTGTCGATGGAGCTATAGGCTGAGGTGCCACAGCAGTTCCAATCCTCGAGCTCGATCAGCTCTATGCCCAGAGAAGCGCTGATCGCCCTCACTGACTGGTCGTAGGCTACCGCCGTAGACTTCAAGGAGCAGCCTGGAAAGTAAGAATACTGTTTCATTCCGCACCTCCTATCTTTTGGGCTTCCTCGATCATGGCCCTGAGTTGATCGGTCCCTTCTATCTTTTCGGCCCTCAAAGGCAAGCGCCCGTGCAGGAGCAGCTTCAGCCCTACAGGGGCCATCTTGAGGGCGGCTAGAGGATTGGTTCTCAGGAAGAACCTGCCCATCAGCCCCAGCTCGTGCACACGGCCCTGCCCCTTCGCAGCGTTGACCAATGTCCTCTGCATGGTGGGGGCAGATACTCTGCCGGCTAGCCCCTCACGGATGGCCATGCTTTGCAGGACATGCATCAACTCAGGCATCTCGATACCCCTGGGGCAGCGTACGGTGCAGAGGTGACAGGTAGCGCAACACCACATAGAGTTGCTGCTCAGAACCTCCTCTCGCTTGCCGGCGCGCGCCAGGGCGATGATCTTGCGGGGCGAATGGTTCATCCACAGCACGCTGGGACACGAGCCGGAACACACACCACACTGGTGACACGAACGGATGGATTCCCCACCGGGCTCGGAAGCGATCTCCTGCACGAACTCATAGCCGTCCACGCCGTAGCCGTTGCCCGTTGCCTGATGGCCGTTACCTGTTATCTGTTGCACGTTGTTGCTCCTCACCTTACTCTTCGTCCGTCCGTTCCCGCTCTCGCGCTGAAGGATGGCGGGCACCTCCTCTCCCGGTGACACGAACCGCCCCGGCGTGCGCAGCACCTGTTCTCCATTCTTCAAGTCGAGGACGGCGCGTGCGTACTCCCAGACGCGCCGCACGACCAGGTCCGGGTCGGTGATGCGGCGGTATCCGTACTCCGCCGTGTCGATGTATGCCTCCACGTCCTTCGGCGGCAACGGCCCCCGCCGCCGGAAGAAGCCCCTGTCCAGGGCCAGAGTTACCTCGCTAGCCTGCGTGTAGAACCGGAGCACGCAGCGGGCCATCCTGGCCCCGGCCACCGCCACGCAGCCGAAGCGAGGCGGCGAGCACTTCTCCTTTTCTTCAAGCAACGGGCACGGCCTCGCCCCATGCTTCTGCGCGTCTTCGAAGCTCCGAACCTCTGGGTTAGTCAGGCAAGCGGTGCATGGATTGCCGTAGTAGATGAAACACTTGTCTTTCATCGACCCACTCCCCTAACGAACCAGAGCCGGCGTGGCAGCGGCGGGCTGCTTCTGGTAGTGAGCCCTGATGATCTCCCGCTGCCGCATTAGCCTCTTCATCCAGGCCTCCTCCGTTCCAGCAGGACCGGCATGGAGCTCTGGCTCTGGCACGGGCGGATGCGGAAGGCCGGCACGATAAGCTTTCATGATCTCCCGCTGGCGCATGAGCCTGGCTGTCTGAGCCTCCTCCGACTCCAGGACCGTGAGAACCGGCCCGTCAACCCTGAGGACGTGCACTCGCTCCACCCAGCTCTTTGCTATGATCTTGTGGACTACGAAGATGAGCTTCATCGGCGCCTCCACCCTGACAACACAGTCATACAAGCCCGAGACTGGCTCAACGGACTTGATCTCAGGCAGCGTCCGTAGGTCCTCGAGTGCCTTGAGATACCCGTTGTTCCGGACAGCCTCCGACGTTCTAATTAGCAAGTAAGCTGTCGTTGCCATCTCTCTTACCTCCTGCTGGTGTGCCTACTTCGGGCCAATCTCCTCGACCCAGCTTCAGCCTATACTCGTGCCAACCATCTGCCATCCGAGCGAAGGCCTAATCTCCCCTCGGAGAAAGCACCTGGAGCCCTTCTCGGCAAATGCCTATGGAGAAGCCACGTTCCCTGCGTTCCTTCGGTAGAGGCATAGGCAGGATGGCCTACGCCGTCCTGCTAATTGAAGCGACCCTTGGAGGGTCTGATAGTCAGTGGCTGAGGCGCTGGAGGAGGACGCCAGAGGGGAAGCGATAGTCAGTGGCTGGGGCGCCGGAGAGGCGCCCCAGCCATGAGATCAGGGGTTCTGCTTGCTGAAGACCGTGTTGTAGTGCGGAAAGGCACCCGCGGTCTTAAGTCTTGACCGGCCCCAGGGGCAGCAGGTAGCGACCCCAGGTCTCGTTGATCACCTGCGCCGCTGAGGCGTAGAGCGCGGAGAGGGCACAGAAGATGCCTTCCCAGCCGGCGATCTTCATCACCGTCTCGTTGTGTTCGCCCCAGGCTAGTAGGAAGAACAGGATGGTCAGGGTGACAAACACCACCTGGAGGGCGCGCGAGATCTTCAGCGTGCCGATGGTCATATAGGCGGTGAAAATACCCCAGGCGCATAGGAAGACGCTCAGGCCGCTCTTGGGCACCGGCGCTATCACCTCCGTGTCCTTCAGGATGACCATAATCGCAAATGCCATCCAGAAGGCGCCGAAGGAGGAGAAGGCGGTGAAGCCGAAGGTGTTGTTCTTCTTCATCTCCCACATGCCAGCCAGAAGCTGGGCCAGTCCTCCATAGAAGAGGCCCACCGGCAGGACCATGCCGATGCTGTCCTTGGGGATCAGGTCAGCGTTGACGAAGTTGAGGATGAAGGTGGTTAGGCCGAAGGCGGCCAAGCCGAGGGGGGCGGGGTTGGCCAGTTTTTCCTTCAGCTCGATGCTGGCGCTGCTCTTGAGTTGGTCTACCTCCCGCCGCATCTCCTCCAGTTGCTTGCGGAGGTCTTCCGCGGATAGACTCATTGTGGCTTTCTCCTCTCCAGTAGCGGGTACGTTGCCTTTATCATAGACGTGTTCGCCTGCTTATGAAAAGGGTGTGGCGAAGATCGAAGGCAAGACACGACGAGTAGCCGTGTCCTGCCTTCGCGTAACTCACCGCCGCTGGCCCTCTAGGCGGCCCGTAGCTTCTCTAGGACCGAGGCGTCCTCCAGAGTCGTCGTGTCCCCACGGGTCGAGCTGCCGCTGGCGATCTCCCGCAGAAGACGCCGCATGATTTTACCGCTGCGGGTCTTGGGCAAGAAATCGGTGAAGCGGATCTCGTCTGGCCGGGCGATGGGGCCGATCTGACGCCCCACGTGCTGCCGCAGTTCGTCAGCCAGTTTGTCGCTGGGCGAGCGCCCGTCGCTCTTGGTGAGGGTCACGAAGGCGAAGATGCCCTCGCCCTTCAGCGGGTGGGGGAAACCCACCACCGCTGCCTCGGCCACCGCCGGGTGGCTCACCAGCGCCGATTCCACCTCTGCGGTGCCCAGCCGGTGACCGCTGACGTTGATGACGTCGTCCACGCGGCCGAGGATCCAGAAGTAGCCGTCCTCGTCGCGACGGGCACCGTCGCCGCTGAAGTACATGCCGGGGATCTGGCTCCAGTAGGCCTCCTTGTACTTCTCCGGGTCCTTATAGAGGGTACTGAGCATGCCTGGCCAGGGCCGCCGAATCGCTAGGAAGCCGGTTTCGCCTCTCGGTACCGGGTTGCCCTTGCCGTCCACTACCTCCGCGTCTACCCCGGGGAAGGGTAGGGTGCAGGACCCGGGTTTGAGAGGCGTGGCGCCTGGGAAGGGGCTCATCATGGCGGCCCCGCTCTCCGTCTGCCACCAGGTGTCGACGATAGGGCAGCGGTCGTCGCCAATGGTGCGGCGGTACCAGAGCCAGACTTCAGGGTTGATGGGTTCACCCACAGTGCCCAGCAGGCGCAGGCTGCTCAGGTCATGCTTGGCCGGCTCCTCGTCGCCCCAGGCCATGAAGGCGCGGATGGCGGTGGGGGCGGTGTAGAAGATGTTGATGCGATGCCGCTCGATCATATCCCAGAAGCGGTCGCGGGCCGGCCAGTCGGGGGCGCCCTCGTACATGAAGATGGTGGCGCCGTTGGAAAGCGGCCCGTAGACGATGTAGGTGTGGCCGGTGACCCAGCCGATGTCAGCACTGCACCAGTAGATGTCCTGATCCTTGAGATCGAAGAGCCACTTGGTGGTGATGTGGGCCATGGTCAGATAGCCCCCGATAGAGTGGACGACGCCCTTGGGCTTGCCGGTGGTGCCACTGGTGTACAGGATGAACAGCGGGTCAGTGGCCTCCACAGCCGCCGCGCTGTGCTCCGGCGATGCTTCCTCTCGCAGCTCGTGCCACCAGTGATCGCGGCCGCGCTGGAAGGGCACCGGTTCACCGGTCCGACGCACGACGACGGTTGCCTCCACCGAGGGTGCTTCGCTCAGCGCCTCATCGGCGTTGAGCTTCAGAGGCACGACCTTGCCCCGGCGGTAGCTTCCGTCGGCTGTTACAAGCACCTTGGCCCCGGCGTCATTCACCCTGTCGCGCAGAGCCTCAGGGCTGAAACCGCCGAAGATGACGCTGTGGATGGCTCCAATGGAGGCGCAGGCCAGCATGGCAATCGGCAGCTCCGGGATCATCGGCAGGTAGATGGCCACTCGATCACCCTGGCGCACACCCAGCCCACGTAGGGCGTTGGCAAAGCGGCACACCTCCTCGTGCAGCTCACGATAGGTTAGGGTGCGCACGTCGCCGGGCTCACCTTCCCAGACGTAGGCGATCTTGTCCCCTCGCCCGGCCTGCAGATGGCGGTCGAGGCAATTGTGCGCAACGCTTAGGCGTCCGCCCGCGAACCAGCGAGCGAAGGGAGGATCCCATTCAAGGACTCTCTCCCAGCGTCCGGCCCATTCCAGTTCGCTGGCGGCGATCTCGGCCCAAAAACCTTCGGGGTCTTCCATGGACTGGCTGTACAGCTTCTGGTATTGCTCCATGGAGTCGATGTGCGCTTGACGGCTGAAGGCCGGGTCCGGCTTGTACAGACTTTCCGAAGGGGCTGTGCTTGACACTCTAGTCCTCCTTTCTATGTCCGGCGGAACGAGCCGGACATATTCGAATGATCAGGTCATGCGGCTTGCTTAAGGCACCCAGACAGCGCTGGGGCGGCGCGGATATCGAGCCTTATGGGTCTCTGTGCGACTGGGTGTTGGTCCTCCACGTTCAACGGAGGAGTGTGTATGCTGACGACGAGCGCTCGCCCGTCCACAGACCGAACGTTGTGGACGGTCTGCTTCTCGATGTGTGTCGTCCCATAGGGGCGGAGACGAAAAGTGCGATCGTCTAGCGTGACCTCGACCACTCCCTCGAGGATGGCGTAGAGCTGCTTGCTATGGTCGTGATAGTGGGGAGCGACATAGTCTCTCTCCCCAAGACTGAAGAGGAGCATGCTGAACTCTGGTGTCTCTACGTGCGCCAGTACTTGATAATCTCCCATGTCCTGCATGGCTGTCCCCCTTCTTCGCCTCGGTAATGCCGATTTGCTCTTTTCTCGATCTTGCTCCACCGTCCTCCTAGCTAGGAGGGAACAACCTAATTTGCCCTGCCTACACTGCATCGTAGTCCCCCATCGTGACGAACCAGTTCCGTAGGTCATAGGCCAGGCGGCTGGGGCTGGCCTCCTCATCGTGGCAGCGAACAACGAGGCGGTAGGGCTGAGGCTGCAGGAATTTTGGACATACCCAGAAGCCCTTTGACCGGAGAAGTCGAAATTCATCGGTGTGGCGCAGGGCCAGGCTGGCGACGAGGTCCAAATCGTGGTCTCTTGAATACGAGTACGCTCGGTCGATCAGGAGGCGGCCCACCAGGCGGCCCTCTGCGCTGGTCTCCACCATCAGATCCACGATCAGGCCTGCCGAGAATGGGCCCAGCGGCGCAATGCGAAGGACGGCAAATCCTCGGATCTTCCCGTCCGATCTGCCGACGAAGGTCATGTACTGTCTTGTCGGCGCGTCGCTGAACCGCCAATTGAGGTAGGCGGGATCCCTGACCACCATGACGGGGAATCGGTGCTGGATTCTGTCCCAGAAGACGGCAAAGGAGTCGTCGAAGGAGCCAACCTCCGATATCTCCAGATCGGGTGGAACCTCTTGTCGCGGAGCGGGTGCAGGAGTGCGCCAGATCTTCCTGGCAACGGAGGCCGTCTTTCCTAGAACGAGGCTGTGTGTTGCCTTCGAAGCCAGGCGCTCTGGGTTCAGCGGCCTGATGAGGAGGGGAACCGAGCCGATATCCCTGAACCCAGCCTTGTTCACAAACTTCGAATAGGATAGTTGGTCAGGGAAGCCATAGGAATAGGCGATACCCGCCTCCGCTGAGAAGGCACAGGCATCCCTCATTAGACCGACGAAGATGTCACCGTTTTCGTAGCCGGGATCCACCACTGGGTTCAAGGAAAGCCCAGCGGTGCGTGCCTTGCCGGAAAGCCTTACACTGACAGGTATCGTTACTGCCTGGCCAACAAGTCGGCCCGTTTCCACTCCTCGCGCCAGGGTGGCGATACCTGCGCCCGCCGGGCTTCGCTGGCACTGCCAGTCATGATAGGCTGGGGACGCGAGCTCGCTGTCGCCCCAGATCTTGGCCAGAAGCCCTAGGCAATCCTCAGCATCGTCCGGCGAGTATCTGCTTGAGACCCAACTCTCTTCCTTCGTCATGGTCAACTCCCCGACCTTTCGACCCCTACGCTCTCTTGATCGCCTTGGCTGCTGCCAGCGGCACTCGACTGCTGGCCATCAGTGGCGGCGTCAACTTCCAAGGCAGGCGCAGGCTCCACCGGAACCGTCACTAAGTCCTCTAACAACTGCACCAGGTCGAGCACCTCCACAGGCTTCTCCAGTTCCAGTCCACCTATTCCATCCTGGAGCATCTGGAGGCAATAGGGGCAGGCTGTAACGACTATGTCCGCCCCTGTTGCGATCGCATCTTGGCTGCGCAATCGGTTCACTCTCTGATCGGGTTCTTCCTCGATCCACATGCGGCCTCCGCCGGCGCCGCAGCATAGGCTCTCAGAGCGAGAGCGGGACATTTCCACTACTTTGATACCCGGGATGGCTGCGAGGATCTTCCTCGGGGCCTCGTACATGTTATGGTATCGGCCGAGATAGCAGGGGTCCTGATAGGCCACCGTCTTGTTGAGTTCCCTGTTGAATTTCAGCTTGCCCTCATTGATCAGCTCAAGGAGCAGCTCCGTGTGGTGAACCACCTCAAACTTTCCCCCGAACTGCGGGTATTCATACTTCAGGGTGTGGTAGCAATGCGGGCAGGCGGTAACGATCTTCTCCACGTTGTAGCGCTTTAGAGTCTCGATGTTTTGCTTCGCTAGGCACTGGAACAGGTACTCGTCACCGAGACGGCGTGCGAAGTGGCCGCAGCACGATTCCTCATAGCCAAGGAAGCCGATGTCTACCCCTGCCGCATCCAGGATCTTTGTCATGGCGATGGGTATGTTCATAGTCTGCTCGACGACGGCTTCGGTGCATCCTACCCAGAATAGGAGCTTGACATGACCATTGTCGGAAAGAGTTTTCACAGGCAAGCCGGAAGCCCAATCCGTTCGTGAGGCTGATGCCCCCTTCCAGGGACAGCCCCTGTCTTGAGTTGATCTGAGACTCGCCATGACAGTGCCGGAGATCTTGCCTTGTTCCAGCACCAGGTTCCGACGCATGGCAATGATCTTGCCGATGGGATCTAGGAAGACAGGGCACGCCTCCTCGCAGGCACCGCATGTGGTGCATGCCCATAACTCATCTTCGGTTACCACGTCACCAATTAGGGCGGGACAACCATCGTCTGCTTCAGGCTGTCCGTTGCTCTTGCCTCGGAGTAGGGCGGGTCCCTGCTCGACCAAGTGAGTCTTCAGCTTCTGCATTAGTTTCTTGGGCGAAAGCGGCTTGCCACTGAGATAGGCGGGGCAGACCTCCTGACACCGGCCACACCGCGTACAAGCGTCGAGGTCGAGCAGATCCTTCCAGGTCAGGTCTTGGAGCTTTGCTGCTCCAAGGGTCTCAACGGTCTCCTCGCTAATCTCGATAGGTTTGAGGACGCCCTTGCCGTCCGTAGACCGTAGGAACATGTTCAGCGGGGCGACAAAGATGTGGGCCAGTCTCGAGAAGCTGAGGAAGACGTAGCCGATGGTCCCAAGGGATATCAGCATGTGGCCCCACCACAGCCCCTTGTGCAAGCTCAAGTTCACGTCCTCTCCAAGGCCGCTGAACGCTTTGGCGAAGACGAATCCTACAGGCGACCACACTGCCCAGTCAGAGTGGGTGTCCAGTTCGGTTGTGGCGATTCGCAGCCCCTCCACGGCGTAACCGGTGATGATGATTACGGCGAGCAGCGTCAGGGTAAGGGCATCGTCTAGCAGGTTATCCAGTTTCGCTGGCTTGATGACATACCTGCGGTAGGCGGCCATGCCGAGTCCGGCAAGGACTAGCAGCCCGCCCACGTCTAGCATTAGAGAGACCCCTAAGTAGACATTCCCTTTTAGGAAGTGGACGAAGTGATCGCTGGTGAAGTCCAGGAGCGGTCCGATCAGAAGGAGAGCAAACCCGCCGAAGATGAGCAGGTGCATTATCCCTGCATAGCGAGCGCGTACAATGCGTTTGTGCCATAGGCCATCGGCCATCGTCTTGACGAAGACCGTCCATATCCTGTTCGGTAGGTTGCTTAGCCTGTCGTCCTTGCTGCCGAGCCGCCAGAGCCGAACACGTCGGTACACTGCGTAGGCGGCAATAGCTACTACTATGAACGCAAGCAGATAGACGATCTCGCCGAATTGAATGTTCCAGAAAATCTCCCTGGAAGCCATCACCTTCTCCTCTGCACCCTACAGTCCATTCACCGAGTCCTCGGCATCTTCTGTGAAGGGCTAGGCTCCTTAGGCTGCGGCCTTCGCTGCACCTGCAGACGCATCGTCTTTGGCCAGGGCCGAGTCAGTTACTACAGGCGATGAGTCGAGCAAGGCATATACAGGATCGGCCTTCAGGCGGTACCAGCATCTCATGTACTGAGCCAGAGGCTCCCACGACCAGGTGGCAGGCACACAAGTGATGCCGCGCTTCTCGAGCAGGGCGAGTAAGAAGTCCAGGTCCTTCTTCTTGCCCGTCAGGCGATCCGTCCTATCTACTATCAGGATCTCGAAGTCTGACCTGGAGAGCAGCTCAGGTAGGCCCGGTCTGCTCAGGTCGCCTCCTGACCAGCCAATGTCTTCATAGGTCTGGACGAGGTGCCAGCCATGGGCATCGGCGCAGCCAGCTATCCTTGCTTTTTGCTCCTCGGGGCTGGTCCGCTTCCTGTCCATCTCCCCGAAGCCTTGTCTCACGTAACCCACCGCTCTCATCCTCCGTGGCGGATGAACAGGTGTCATGCTGCCGCCTCCTTCCGTCTCCACTTTAGTCCGGAGCGCTGTTTCGAAGCTTCTTACCCTCATCTCCATCGCCTCCATCGAATGAGCTTTAGGCGGCTTTGGCGATGTCCTGCCCTTCCTCCGCTGGAGGAGTGTCAGCCTGCGACGCCGCGCGGCGCTCCCGGTAGTGAGCCTTGATGATCTCGCGCTGCCGCTTCAGTCTGGTCATCCAGGCCTTCTCCCAGCCAGGAGGACCAGCATGACCAGCATGGAGCTCTGGCTCTGGTCCGGTCGGACGCGGAAGGCCAGCAAGGTAAGCCTTGATGATCTCGCGCTGCCGCATCAGTCTCGCCGTCCGAGCTTCCTCGGACTCCAGGGCTGTTGCGACTGGCTGGTCAACCCTGAGGACGTGCACACGCTCGATCCAGCTCTTCGCCATGATCTTGTGGACCAGAAAGATGAGCCTTATCGGTGCCTCTACCCTCGCCACACAGTCATACAGGCCCGATACTGGCTCCACGTACTCGACCTCAGGGAGTGCCCATAAGTCTTCGAGCGCCTTGAGATACCCGTTGTTCCGGATAGCTTCCGACGCTCTAATCAGCAAGTAAGCCGTCGTTGCCATCTTCCTAACCTCCTGTCTGCTGGACCTTCTCCGGGCCAATCTCCTCGATCCAATTTCAGCCTATACTTGTGCCAACCACCTGCCATCCGAGCGAAGGCCTAATCTCCTCTCGGAGAAAGCACCTGTCTCTCTTCTGAGCAAATGCCTATGAGAAGCGGGGTCACCTACGTCTCTTTGGCAGGGATGTAGGCGATTCTGCCTACGCTGTCCTGCCAATTGAAGCGATCTCTAGAGAGGGTTATGATGGTCAGTGGCTGAGGTGCTGGAGGAAGGCGCCATGGAGAAGATCAGCGTTCTGCTTGCTGAGGATAGTATTGTGGTGCGGGAAGGCACCCGCGAACTCATTCGGCGCGAACGGGACATGGATGCGATTGGCGAGTCTGTGCTCTATGGGCTCAAGACGGGATGGCTCGACTTGCACGACGAGCTTGAAGAACCCTCCGCCTAGGCCCCATCCGCAGAAGAGGCCGAGATGAGACGGCAGTCCACAGACCAGGTGGCACAGGGTATCCGCAGCTTCGAACTCTTGCTTGCGGTAGCCATGTTCTTAGTGGCTATCCCCATGCATTACCCGGATGAGTTGCTCCCCTTCCTGCACATAGAGGACCCGGGTTCTGTGCTGGGCCTGGAGCGGCACGCAATCGAGCGCGTCTTCATGCTGCTACCCATCACCTACGTCGGCTTCCTGTTCGGGATGAGGGCGGGGCTAGCTGCCTCGGCATTGGCTCTCGCCATCATGCTGCCAAGGGCCCTCGCTATCTCCGACTATCGCTCCGATGCCCTGGTAGAGGTGGGTGGCGTTATCGCCGCCGGTGCTGTGATCAACGTCGGCTTTGAGCGGGTCCGGAGGGAGCAGGAGCGTCGCCAGCAGGTCCTTTCGAGACTGCAAGCGGCCCAGCAGCAGCTTCAGGCGCAGCTAGAAGTCATCCAGATGAGTGAGAGGCAGCTCGCCGCCGTCAATGCCATCTCTAGCATAGTGAGCCAGTCTCTGGAGCTGCCAGATATCCTGAATCTGGCCGCCGACAAGGTGATGGAAGTGGCGAACCTAGAGACCATCTTGGTATTCCTGATCGATGAGGCGACCGATGAGCTTGTCCTGGAAACCTATCGAGGCATATCTGAGATATCCGCTGCCAGCGTGAAGAGGATGAAGGTGGGCGAGGGTTTCAATGGACTAGTGGCTCAGACCGGCGAGCCACTAGTGGTAGAAGATGCCTCTCAAGACCCTAGACTGACGAGGGCGGCAGTGAGTCAGGAGGGGATTCAAGCTCAGCTTATCGTCCCTCTCAAGTCCAAAGGGAGGGTGTTGGGCACTCTCTGCGTGGCCGCACGTCATCCCAGACGCTTTCCTGCTGAGGAGATAGATCTCCTTTGTGCTGGCGGAAACGTTGTCGCCATCGCCGTGGAGAATGCCCGCCTCTATCAGGAAGAGCGGTTGATGGCCGAACAGCTGCGAATATCGGAGAAGAACTATCGCGACCTGTTTGAAAGCGCCGAGGATGCCATCTGGGTTCAGAATCTAGATGGCGAGATCATCATGGCCAATGAGGCCTGTGTCAAGCTGACCGGCTATTCGCGAGAAGAACTCGTTGGCATGAACGTCGAGGATTTTCTCTCCGGGGAGGCTCTTCAGCGGACAAGGGAGGTTCGGCGCAAGCTGCTCATAGGCGGGATGGTAAACAGGCGTTATGAAGGCGAAATCAGAAGAAAGGACGGCTCGCAGGCCAGTCTCAGTCTGAGCGCAAGCCTGATTACTGGCGATGGTCAGTCCAGAGCCTATCAGCTTATCGCCCGCGATATCACCGAGGAAAAGCGGATGCAGGCGAACCTGCGCTTTTTCCTTCACCAGGTCACCAAAGCCCAAGAAGAAGAGCGCAAGCGCATCGCCCGTGAGCTTCATGACGAGACAGCTCAAGAACTGGTGGCCCTGTCCCGTCAGCTGGACGGTTTGACTTCCGTACCGAGGAAACTGTCAAAGCAAGACCTCAAGCTTCTGGAGGAGATACAGGCACGGGTCGACAAGATACTGGAAGGTGTGCGTCGCTTCAGCCAGGACCTGCGTCCGTCCGTACTAGATGATCTGGGCCTGTTGCCTGCCCTAGAGTGGCTCATCTCTGACCTGGAAAAGCATTTCGACATAACTATCGGCATGGCGGTGATGGGCGCGGAGCGCCGCTTCTCCCCCGAGGTGGAGCTGGTCCTTTTCCGCGTCGCTCAGGAAGCGCTAAGGAACGTTTGGAAACACTCCGAGGCCTCGCGGGCTTGGGTTACGCTGGAATTCGATCACGGCAAGACCACCCTCAGCGTCAGAGACAATGGCAAGGGCTTCAAGGCTCCTCGAAACACGGCAGACCTGACCAACGTTGGCAAGCTTGGCCTGGCCGGGATGGAAGAGCGAGTTCGCCTTGTCGGTGGCAAGCTGACACTAGAGTCGGAATTGGACAAAGGCACAACGGTAACTGTCGAGGTGCCAGCTTAGGCGGAAGGGGATCACTCAAGCCAGTTTAGGCAGACCAGCCATGACCGGGGAGCTTCTTAGATCTCCTTGTCCAGGCTGAACCAGCCTCGTCTCAACGCGTGCAGCACAGCCTCCGTTCGCGAACCCACCCCCAGCTTGTTGAAAATATTACCCAGGTGAGCCTGAACCGTCCGCACGCTAACCACAAGTTCTCTGGCAATGTCCTTGTTGCTGATGCCTTTGCTCGCCAGGCGGAGGACCTCCATCTCCCGTTCACTGAGGATGTATCCACTCCCTCCCTTTTCACCTGGCCTACCTTCACCGCTCCGGAGCCGCTCTAGGACCTTTTGGGTTACCACGGGATGAAGGACTGACTCGCCCGCGCGCACTGCGCGCACGGCATCAATGAGCTCGCTGCGGCGCACATTCTTCAGCAAGTACCCTGCCGCCCCCGCCTCAAGAAGGGCAAAGATGTACTGCTCATTATCGTAGGCGGTCAGTATCAATACGGCGGTGGCCGGGTAGAGTTCCTTGATCCGCTTGGTTGCCTCGATGCCGTTGACCTTGGGCATGGCGATATCCATTATCACCACGTCTGGGCGAAGCTCGGCGGCCAGTTCTATGGCTTCTTCCCCGTCCCCGGCCTCGCCCACCACTTCCATATCCTGCTCTTGCTGTATCAGTTCGCGCGTGCCCTCACGCACCACTACATGGTCCTCGGCCAGCAGAACGCGAATCTTCTCCATCGAGTCCTCCCTTGTCTCCAACTACTAGTCTACTACGTCATCTGACGGTTAAACAGGGGGATCGGCTGGGCAGATCCGTTCCCATTGTCTTGAGGAATCGCTGCGTGGCACTCTAGGTGATGAGGCCTAGCGCCACGCTTTGCAGGTTTGGCCCTGTCAGGGCAAGTCGCAAGACCACTCACCGCTGTCCTCGCTCTCCTCCTCGCAGTACGTCGCCTCGAGGCTTTCGAGTTCACAGACACGGACTAGTACTTTCCGTGCTCGCTTCGCTCAGCCTATCAATAACAGAGAAGACATAGTGTGCGGCCCCGTGAGGCAGGAGCCTCGACCAGCGTCAAGGGCGAATGCGTTTGCTGATCTCGCGTTCGTAGTCTGGGAAGTACCGCGAAATGACCGTGATCTCGAACTCGCGGAGGATGGATTCCCTAGGCTCGCGTTCTAGGAGGAACTCAAACGATCTCCGCACAAGTTCCTCTGGAGTGCACACCTCGCCGGTTAGCTGCTGGTAGGTGTTGCGGCTCATAGTGACGCGGTGGCTAGTTTGGCCGCCGCCCCCTGACACAGTCACCTGGAAGGCCCAGCCTTCACCCTCAGGCGTCGTTCGCACATCTATCTGCGCCACTTGGCACCTTTCAGTGTCAGAAGCTTTATGAGATCTTTGGGCATCACCCTGGCTGGCACTGTTACCCGCACCCATCGCCACCACGAAGCACACCATGGCGTTGGCCAGCGACCCGATCCCCACGGGATCAGCATCGGGTCAGGCTTCAACCGCCGCCAACTGGGCCAGGTTCGACTGGCAAGCCCGGCGATGCCCCGCCGCCTACGGCGAAGGATGAGACGGCCCGTTGCGCGTTGTCCTTGTGACACTGGGGGCAACGCGTCTTCGGCTGTCCGGAACCAATGCTCCGCACCAGCTTCTCGAAGCGGTAGCCGCATGAGGAGCAGACGTACTCGTAGATCGGCATCTCAGAGAGATACTACCATGTCCGGCGGGGTAACCGCATGCAGGGCGTCGGCAAGGCCTACCAGCCACCGCCTCCTGGCGTGCCACGTGCCTGCGGCGAGGGCGAGCCGCCCTCATTATGGGCCTGGCAGCCGCGGGTGCTTAGATTGTTCGACGCGAAACCGAGGAAGCCGGCGAAAGGCACCTGACATCCCTTCGAGGGCTGTATGGGGTCGCTCGATTGCCGATGGAGCAGGGTCAGGACCTGCCGCCCGTTTCGGTGAGAGCTCATTTGCACCCTGCTTTTGCCCCGTTTTCACCCCGATCTTCGAATCTGGGGGCTTAGCAATTAGCGCTGCCCAATCAGATGACCTTCTTCCTTCGAAGCAGGTTGTCGCGGGTTCGATCCCCGTCTCCCGCTCCATCTCTGACTAACAGTCACAACGCATGCAAGGCGAAGGCCGCCGAATGGGCGGCCTCTTGCTTCTCAGACAGGCTGTCGGGGTTCGCTCAGCGGTCGAGCATACAATTGCTGGGGGCAAGGGATGTGGTCTATGAGCTACTGGAATCAGCACTTGACGACTGTGCCGTAGGGTTATCCCCTCAAGATCTGAGCGGAGTCAGAGCTACGTGGTAGGGCGGGTGGCTAAATGGCTAGGGGAGCCAGCCTAGGCTGTCTCGGCGCGGGCTTCCTCTTCCTCCGACGGCTCCACCGCCTGGCCGTCAGCGCTAAGTAGGATAGGCTTCCGGTGACCCAGTATGGCTTCAGCATTGACCACACACTTCTTGATGTTGGGGTGGGAGGGGATCTCGTACGTCACGTCCAACAGGGTGTCCTCCACCACCGTGCGCAGGCCGCGGGCGCCCATCTTGTGCCGCATGGCCTCCTCAGCCGCCGCCTCCAGCGCATCCTCGGTGAATACTAGCTCTACCCCGTCCAGAGCGAAGAAGCGCTGGAACTGCTTCACCAGGGCGTTCTTGGGCTCGGTAAGGATAGCCATCATGGCCTGCTTGTCCAGCGATTGCAGAGGCGCAATCACCGGCAGGCGTCCCACGAACTCGGGGATAAGGCCGTACTCCAAGAGGTCATCAGGCGCCACATGAGTGAGGATCTCATCGCGGGTCTTAGTCGAGTCCTCTTGAGCGAGGCCCGCCCGGAAGCCCAGGGAGCGTCTGCTTGCGCCCACGCGCCTATCGATGATTGCATCCAGTTCTAGGAAGGCGCCACCGCATATGAAGAGGATGTTGGCCGTGTTGATCTGGATGAAGTCCTGTTGAGGATGCTTCCGACCACCCTGAGGCGGCACATTGGCCACATACCCCTCGATGATCTTCAGCAGCGCCTGCTGGACTCCCTCTCCTGACACGTCGCGGGTGATGGAGGGGTTGTAGCCGCTCTTGCGGGCGATCTTGTCGATCTCGTCGATGTAGACGATTCCCCGCTCGGCGCGCGTGATATCGTAGTCTGCCGCCCGGATAAGGGGCAGGAGAATGTTCTCCACGTCCTCGCCCACATAGCCCGCCTCGGTCAAGGTAGTGGCATCGGCGATGGTGAAGGGGGCATCGAGAATCTTGGCCAGGGTGCGGGCGAGAAGGGTCTTGCCGCAGCCGGTGGGGCCCAGAAGCAGGATATTGCTTTTCTCCAGTTCGATGTCCTCGAGTCGTTCGCTGTTGGAGATGCGCTTGTAGTGTCTATAGACGGCCACCGACAGCACCTTCTTGGCCTGCTCCTGGCCCACCACGTACTCACCGAGCTGATCATAGATGATCTTAGGGGGCGGCACCCGTTGCAGGGCCACCCTAGCGCTGGGTCGCTGAATCATCTTCTCCTGTAGAATCTGTTGGCAAAGCTGGACGCACTCGTCGCATATGTAGACAGAGCCGGGGCCATCAATAAGGTGGCGTACCTGCTCCTCGCTCTTGCCACAAAAGGAGCAGAGATGATGTCGCGTCGGACCTAGGCGAGAACCTTGCATGGCTTTCAATCGGCTCCTTGCGTAATCAGCTGTCTTGCCTTCTGCGTAGCACGCCCCCGGCCATTCGAATGAGCTTTAGGCGGCCTTGGCGAGGTCCTGCCGTTCCCTCACTGGAAGAGGGACAGCCTCCGTCGCCGCGCGGCGCTTCTCGTAGTGAGCCTTGATGATCTGCCGCTGCCTCTTCAGCCTGGCAAACCAAGCTTCCTCCCAGCCAGGAGGGCCAGCATGGCCAAAATGAAGCTGTGGCTCCGGACCCGGCGGACGCGGAAGGCCGGCACGGTAAGCCTTGATGATCTCCCGCTGCCGCTTCAGCCTGGCGATCCAAGCTGTCTCTGACTCCGGGGCTGCTTGAACCGACTCCTCGGAGATGGAAACGAACCCCTTGGAAGCGATCGTTGTCATCTCGCTAACCTCCTCTCTCGTAGAACTTTCTTCGGGCTAACCTCCTCGATCCAGCTTCAAGGTACAGCTCTGCCCGTCATCTGCCATCTGAGGCATGGCCTAATTTCGCCCTCGATAAAGCACGTAGGTCTGCCCAGGGCAAACGCCTATGACAAACTGGAGTGCCCAGCGTTTTCCGAAGGGGGCATCCGCTATTCTCCCTAGGCGATTCCTGCGATTGAAGCGATCACCAAAGGGGACTATCATAGGCAACGGGGGACGTTCTGGAGGTGCGCGCAGCGAGGCCGTACTTCGTGGACTAGGAGGAGGCTGGTTCAGCCTGCAGGACGAGTTTGAGGAACCCCTCAGCTGGGCCCCATCCCCAGAGGAGGCGGACATGAAGCGGCAGGCCACAGGCCGGATATCAGAAGCCATGGGGAGCGTGGAACTCTGGGTTGCGGTGGTCATGTTCCTAGTGGCTATCCCCATGCACTACCCGGATGAGTTGCTCCCCTTCCTGCACATAGAGGACCCGGGCTCTGTGCTGGGTCTAGAGCGGCACGCAATCGAGCGCGTCTTCATGCTGCTACCCATCACCTATGTCGGCTTCCTGTTCGGGATGAGGGCGGGGCTAGCTGCCTCGGCATTGGCTCTCGCCATCATGCTGCCAAGGGCCCTCGCTATCTCCGACTATCGCTCCGATGCCCTGGTGGAGGTGGGTGGCGTTATCGCTGCGGGTGCCGTGATCAACGTTGGCTTTGAGCGACTCCGGGCCGAAAGAGGGCACCGCGAAGAGGTGCTTTCGAGACTGCAAGCGGCCCAGCAGCAGCTTCAGGCGCAGCTAGAAGTCATCCAGATGAGTGAGAGACAGCTCGCCGCCGTCAATGACATCTCCAATATCGTCAGCCAGTCCCTGGAGCTGCGGGACATCTTGAAGCTGGCCGCCGGCAAGGTAATGGAAGTGGCGAACGTGGATGCCGTTTTGATATCCCTGGTTGATGAAGGGGGCCACGAGCTCGTGCTCGAAACTTATCAGGGAATATCTGAAATAACCGCTGCCAGCCTGAAGAGAATGAAGGTTGGCGAGGGCTTCAATGGACTAGTGGCCCAGACCGGCGAGCCACTGGTGGTAGAAGATGCTTCCCATGATCCCAGGCTTACGAAGCCGATGATTGCCCAGGAAAAGATTGTAGCGGAGTTTATCGCCCCTTTGGAGTCGAAGGGGAAGGTCTTGGGGACGCTTTGCGTGGCCACACGTCACGCCAGAGGGTTTGCCCGCGAGGAAACAGATCTGCTTTGCGCCAGCGGCAGAGTCATCGGCATCGCAGTTGAGAATGCTCGTCTCTATGAGAAGGAGCGAGGAATCGCGGCTTGGCTTCAACGGTCGGAAGAGAACTATCGCGGCCTGCTTGAGAACGCTACAGAGGCGATCCTATTTCATGACTTGGAGGGCGAGATCATCGCTGTCAACAGGGCCTGTGTCGAACTTACCGGCTATTCCCGAGAAAAGCTCATCGGTATGAATGTCAAGGACTTCCTTTCCAAAGAGGACCTCAAGCGGGCCAGAGAGGCG
>Ga0315553_10001098_pt1 | contig 22947 bp, 24 predicted proteins | sample SalMarSW160140MG_FD_203099 | JGI IMG/M metagenome (GOLD analysis project Ga0315553, IMG submission 203099) | Salt marsh sediment microbial communities from the Plum Island Ecosystem LTER, Massachusetts, United States - Salt Marsh Sediment SW1601-40 ... | reverse complement strand
GTCCTCGGGTTCTTCCCAGCCATGCCTTCTACCGTTAACCCGAACATCGCCCGATTGCACTCGGGGGAGGAGTTTATCAAACGCTTGCTTCCACACCGAGACGTCGCTCAACACAATCCGCTTAGCTCCTCCTTCTGTAGCAATCCAATAGGCAGCATCAGAAATCGTCATGTAACCGGGACCATCGGGGCGGATGGGAGCGCCGATTTGATCTGACGTTAAGGCTACAGGGTCGCCGTCGGATGGGAAAAATCGGCGCATCGCCGCCGCGCACACGAACGTAAAGGTCTCGCCATGCTCGGTCAGATCGTCCCAAGTGAGTAAAGCAAAATCCTCCGGCACTACGCTCTCTTCGGTGCCGCAGGGCAAAAAAACCTTGATCGCCGTGACTTTACCAGCAGCGAGCACCTGATGAAGATTGCGCCAAGCGCAGTCTACTTCATCTACAGGTTCCCAACCGTCTCTCGGGAGAAGCGGTCGAAAATCAGAGCTTATTGCGCTCTCGGCAAATGCAACGTCACGCCTAAGCACCCAAGCCAAAGCGAAGTGCAACGGCCACCATTGCTGTTCAAATGTTTGACCGCCGTCCATCGCGCGCACCTCGCGCCTGCACCTAAAGGGAGCGCAGGGAAGCCGGAGGTGCGCTCCCGGCTTGTCGGGCCGTCGCCCTATCCCCGCGCAGCTCGATTATTGCCGCGAGCGCCCCGGCCTCGCCAGGGGCACCACGACGTTGTCCCCACGCGGCTCACAGAATGTCGCCCAAGCCTCCATCAGCGCGCGTCGCTTTTCGAGCGCATCGCCGCGGCGGTAGGCCCGCTCGGTGGCGTCACCGACGACATGCGCCAGTGCGGCCTCGGCAATCTCGCGCGGGAAGTTTGTGCGCTCGCCGGCCCAATCGCGGAAGGCGGATCGGAAGCCGTGGACGGTGAAATCGCCAGCGCCGGTGCGGCGCATCAGTGCGGTCAGCGCGGAGGCTGAGACTGAGCAGCCGCGCTTTACGCCGGGGAACACGTGGTCATCAGTTTTCGTTTCAGCGAAAACAGATAAGATTTCGACGGCACGGTCGGTGAGCGGGACGCGATGCTCGCGGCCGGATTTCATGCGCGATGCAGGCACAGTCCAGACCTTACCGGCCAGATCGATCTCGGACCACCGAGCGCCGGCCACCTCTCCCGATCTCGCCGCGGTGAGGATGGCGAACTCAAGCGCCAGCGCGGACACGCTCCTGATCTCACGCAGGCATGCCACGTAGGCCGGGACATCATCGAAAGGCATCGCGGCATGGTGACCGCGGGCGAGCTTCTGTGGTTTCGCAAGCAGGTTGGCGAGGTGGCCGCGCCATCGGGCGGGATTGTCGCGCGACCGCAGCCCACGAGCCGCAGCCGCGTCAAGAACGCGCTCGATTCGTCCGCGAACCCGTAAGGCCGTCACAGCCTTGGCCTGCCAGATCGGCTTGAGGCAGGCGAGTACGTCATCCGTCTCGATATCGGCTAGGCGCTTGTTCCAGATCGGAACAGCGTAGGCGGTGAGCGTCGTGCGCCATTGCTCCCGGTGCTTGGCGTTGCGGAAGCCAGCCCCGATCTCATCGATCAGTGCGAGCGCGAAAGGGCCGAAGCTCTCCGCGCCCTGGGCCGCCCGCTCAGCACGCCGTACCGTTTTCGGGTCCTTGCCAACCTTGACCAGCCTGCGCGCATCGGCGGCCCTTTCTCGGGCTTCGGCGAGGCTTACATCAGTGGCCGAGCCGAGACCCATCTCGGTTCGTTTGCCTGCGCGCATGTAGCGATAAATCCACCGGCGGGCGCCGCTTGGCGACACGAGCAAGCGCAAGCCGTTGCCATCCTCGTGTTTGCCCGGCCTTGCCGTCTCGACCTTCCGGGCAGTCAGCCCCTTGCCTCGCGCCATGATCTGCCCCCCAAATAATCCCCCAATCCAACGCGGATTGTAGCATACGGAGGCGGACGGCAGAAGACGGAATGGGGGCGAAATGCCCGCGTATCAGCCACTTTCTTGGACGGCCGCGAACAACCGGAAACGATGGTCGGGCGGAATGTTCATCCGCGCGAATGCATGCTTTTGGAAAGGAAAAGAATGGGAAACGCCTCGTCCTCAGGCGGTAACGCGCCGCGGCCCTGAAGTTCAGGGCGCGGGCCGTGCCCGCTCCCGTTGCGGCCGCCGGCCGGGACCGATGTTGCGCCGCAACGCCGGGTGGGGCAAAGGGTAAGCGCGGGCCAGGCGAGTCCGCCGGGTTGAGACCATGCTGTTGGTGACAGGCGGGGCAGGGTTTATCGGATCGAACGTGGTGGCGAGCCTCAACGAGGCGGGGCGCGACGACGTGGTCGTGAACGATCTGCTCGGCTGCGATGAAAAATGGCGGAACCTCGCCAAGCGCCAACTGGCCGATTTCATCCCGCCGGACGATCTGCTGCGCTGGCTCTCGGGGCGCAAGCTCGACGCCGTCATTCATCTGGGAGCGATCTCCGACACCACCGCGCGCGACGGCGACCGCGTCCTCGGTACCAATTTCCGGCTGTCGCTGCACTTGCTCGACTGGTGCACCGAGACGCAAACGCCGCTCATCTATGCATCGTCGGCCGCGACTTATGGCGACGGCGCGGAAGGTTTTGTCGATGACGAGGCCTTGCCGGCGCTGCGCCGGCTACGGCCGCTCAACCTCTATGGCTGGAGCAAGCATCTGTTCGATCTTGCCGTCGTGTCGCGCGCGCGCCGCGGCGCGCCGATGCCGCCGCAATGGGCGGGGCTCAAGTTTTTTAACGTGTTCGGGCCGAACGAGTACCACAAGGGCGAGATGATGAGCCTCATCGCTAAGCGCTTCGACGAGGCGCACGCCGGCCGCACGGTGCGCCTGTTCAAGTCGCACCGGCCAGGCGTCGAGGACGGCGACCAGCGCCGCGATTTCATCTATGTGGCCGACGCCGTCGCGGTGCTATGCTGGTTTCTTGAAAGCCCGCGCGTCTCCGGCCTTTTCAACGTCGGAACGGGAGGGGCGCGCAGCTTTCGCGACTTGATAACGGCGATGTTTTCCGCGCTCGGCCGCAAGCCCGCCATCGAGTATGTCGACATGCCGGCCGCGATCCGCGATCAGTACCAATATTTCACCCAAGGCTCGGTCGAGAAGTTGCGCAAGGCAGGCTATGCTCGCGCGTTCACCCCGCTCGAAGAAGCGGTCAAACACTATGTGACCGGCTTTCTCGACCGGCCCGACCGGTATCGGTGAGTTCGGCGCGCGGTGCGCCAGGCAGGACTGATGTTCGACTTCGCGACCTTTCTCGCCCGAGTTCCCGAGCAGACCGTACTCTGCATCGGCGACCTGATGCTTGACGACTTCATCTATGGCGAAGTCTCACGCATCTCGCCGGAAGCGCCGGTGCCGGTGATCGCCGTCAAACGCGAGGAAAAGCTGATCGGGGGGGCCGGCAATGTCGCCTGCAATGTTGCGAGCCTCGGCGCGCGCTGCCTTTTTCTCGGCGTGGTCGGCGAGGACGAGGCGGGGCAAACCTTACGTGCGGCCTTCGCCCGCCATGCTGGGCTGATCGAATCGAACCTCGTCGTCGATCCGCGCCGGCCGACCGTGCGCAAGCTACGTTTCGTGTCGGAGCACTATTCGAGCCATCTCCTGCGCGCGGATTGGGAGGTTGCGGCCCCGGTCTCCGCCGAGATTGAAAGCGCATTGATCGAGCGCATGCAGGCGGCGCTGCCGCGTGCACATGCGGTCGTCTTGTCCGATTACGCCAAGGGCACGCTCACGCCGCGCCTGATCCGCACGACCATCGAGAGCGCGCGCAAGCTCGGCAAGGTCGTCGTGGTCGACCCGAAGGGCGCGGATTTCTCCGTCTACCGGGGGGCGACGCTGATCACCCCCAACCGCAAGGAGCTGGGCGAGGCGACGCACCGCCCCGTCCGCGACCTCGCCGAACTCGACGCAGCCGCCGCCGAGCTTCGGCGCATGGTGGCAAGCGACGCCGTCCTCGTCACGCTGAGCGAGGACGGCATGTTGCTGAAGGTGGCAGGCGCAGAGTCGGTGCACGTTCCGGCCTATCCGGTGCGCGTGCGCGACGTTTCGGGAGCGGGCGACACGGTGGTTGCGGTGCTCGCCACCTTGCTTGCCATGAACGCTGGATTCGAGACTGCTATGCGTGGGGCAAACGCCGCCGCTTCCGTCGTGGTCGGCAAGCGCGGGACGGCGACCGTCTCCGCGCCCGAACTGCGCTCCCGTGTCCTTCCCGCTGCCGCGCTCGCCTCCGAGGAAAAAATCGTGTTCGACCAGGCGCTGCTGGACGAGCGGGTGCGGGAGTGGCGGGCGCAGGGGCTGCGTATCGGCTTCACCAATGGCTGCTTCGACATCCTCCATCCCGGCCACGTGAAGCTCCTGACCGAGGCGCGCGCCGCCTGCGACCGGCTGATCGTCGGCCTCAACAGCGACGGGTCGGTCCGGCGGCTCAAGGGCGAGGGCCGTCCGATCCAGAACGTCCACGCGCGCGCGGACGTGCTTGCCGCGCTCGAGGCGGTCGATCTCGTCGTCGTCTTCGAGGAGGATACGCCGATTAAGCTCATCACGCGGCTGCGCCCGACTGTTCTCGTTAAAGGCAACGACTATCGCCTCGATCAGGTGGTCGGGCGCGACGTGGTCGAGGCGAATGGCGGCGAGGTGATGCTGGTTGATGTTGTCCCCGGCCACTCCACGAGCAGTATATTGTCGCGCTCAGAGCGCGCATCTGACCGCGACAACGAAGTTTCCCGCCCGGCTCATCAACGGCGCGAGGGAGCGGCCGGCAGCTAGTGCGAATTCCGTTCCGGTGGAATCGGAATTCGCTCTTGTTTTCTTTTCGTGGTCGCATTTTCTGCGGCGAACCGGTTCCCACTTCGCCGGAAAATGCTCTAGCTTCCGCTGGTTTTGGGAGGCGAGTCGACAATTTGGCCGCTTTCGCTCCTTCCCCCGCGGCGCCGCCCAACCGCCCACGCGATGAATACGAGAAGGAGGGCTGCGGCGAGGCCGTACCACGTGATCACATATTGCAGATGATTGTTCGGCAGGTTCGGCCGGAGGCGCGCCGGCAGCGGCCAGCCTCCGGCGGGGACGGGTGACTCCTGCTCGATATAGAACGGGGCTGCTTCGAGGCCCTTGGCGGCGGCGATTGCGGTGGGATTGCGGGCGAACCACAGGTTCCGCCCCGGATTTGCGGTGGGCGTGAACATCGATGGAGGATCCGGCCAGCGGATGACGCCAAGAACGTTGACCGTTCCCCTGAGCTGGCCATTGGCGCGGGTCGCAGGATCGCGCAGGGCCTCCGGCACGAAACCGCGATTCACCATCACGATCGCGCCATTCAATAGGCGCGCCGGCGTGAATACGTTGTAACCGGGTCCGGTCGGCTCGCCCGCGCGGAGGCTCGAACCGACCGAGTAGACCAGTGCCTCGCGATCGTGCAGATATTCGGCCGGAAACACGACGCGGCGAAATTCGAAATCCTCGCGCGAAAGCTGCGGCCATTTTGCGGGATTGGGCAGCGGTGCGGGCGGGGCGGCGAGGCGCTCGGTCAGCGTGGCGATGAGGCCGTCCTTCCACGCCTTGCGTTGAAGCTGCCAGGTGCCAAGTCCAACCAATACGAGGAACGCGGCCAGCACAGCCAAGCCGCGCAAGAGAAAAATGCTGTGGCTGGCGCGAGGCGGCGCGACCGGCTTCATACGCCGCGATCGGAGTGGAATTGCTGCTCCGCCGCCTCGTGCCGGTACTGCAACGCGATCATGAGGCCCTTGAGCGGGCGGATCGGGACAAGCGTCGTTATCAAGATGAGCGGCAGCCAGAGGGCTGCGTGGACCCAAAAAGGCGGCTGATACAGCACTTCAACGATAAGCGCTGCGGCGACCACGACAAATCCCGAAAATATCATCACGAAAAACGCGGGCGCGTCGGCGGCGTCGATAAAGCCGAAATCGAGGCCGCAAACCTCGCAATGAGGGGCCACGGTGAGAAACCCGCGGAACAGCCGGCCTTCGCCGCAACGCGGGCAGCGCCCCGCGAGCCCGGCGGCGATCGGATTGGGCGGACGCGAGGCGGGCGGATGGGTCATTCGATTCTCAATTCTTGAGCGGATCGGCAATTGGTTGCGTACCGACGCTCGGCTGCCCGGTACCTATGCTCAAATCTACGACAGGCAATACCCGAAATTGGCGCCCGCGAAGTCAGCGCGGGGTCAGCTCATAGATGATAAACGACTCGATGAGGATCGAACGTTCGAGGGCGAGGCGCGCGCGCAGCCCGGCTTGATCGATTAAGCGTCCGAACAGGTCGAGGTCGGAGTCCGACGAGACCATGACGTAAATCCGCCCCCCGGGCTTAAGTCGTTCGCACGCCTGCTCGAACAGCGCCGCTATATCGCGATAGGCTGGGCCGGCGTGCCAGCCGCGGTCGGCAAGGTCGCGCGGTTCGCCCGCGTGTTTCGGCGGACTCGATAGGATGACGTCAAACAACGGGCGCGGCGCGAAGGCTGAGAGCAGATTAGAGCACACGGCCTTGACGGCAGGAAAGCCATTTGCGCGCGCGTTATCGGCGGCGGTGAGAGCGGCATTAGGGTTGATGTCGGCCGCGAAAACACAGTCCGCGCCCGCTCGCGCCGCGGCCAAGGCCAGGATCCCCGACCCCGTTCCAACGTCAATCACGCATTTGCCCCTGAGATCGAGCCCATCGATGAACTCGGCAAAGCACTCGCTGCTGATGAAATAGCGCGGATGAAATACCGTCGGACGGACGGTCAATCGGAAGCCGGCAGCCCGCGTCACCTGGGTCGACCGCCGGCTGAGGATCAGGTGGTAGGACAGGAAGTGGATGATCGCCCGCAGCAAGCGGCGAAAGGGACCGTGCGGCGCGCTACGGCGGTCGAGGGCGCCGCCTTCATTAACCAAAAAAATGGCGGCATTGTCTGCCCATTGATCCATGATCGTTGTTTTTCCTATGATGGCGACCGCAGGATGTCGAAACCTGCCGCCGTAAGCTGAACTTCTGCGTGACTAAGTTGATAGTTCCACTTCGTCAACGTGCCGGGTTGCGCGTCACGATCGCCAATGCCCCGCGGAGAGAAGTTGGATCTTCGCGATAAAGCGAGATCCTTCTCGATCGTCGGTCGAGTGGGAAAAAGCCGCCACGAGGAGAAGGTGGACCGTCTACTGCCTTTAACACATCGTATCAGATCGTCCTTGGGGGCGCCTCAATTTAAGGGGCTGGACCACTTTCGGACGGTCCGACCGCGAATGCGCTCCTGGCTCCGAATGTTCCGGGGGCGCGCGAGCAGCCTGTTTGACGCCGTGCGGAGCCAAGCGGCCGACAAGCATTCCCTGGAAAGCGATCAAGCCGCAAGCGAAGCAATCGACGTGCGGATGATGCGCAGATGCGTCGAACTCTCAAGAGCGGCCGGAAAAGCCGGAGAATTGCCGTTCGCCGCCGTGATCTGCAAGGACGGAGACGTCATTGCCGAAACGACGAATCAGGTTTCCCGCGACGGCGATGTGACCCGGCATGCGGAAATCATGGCCATTTCGCAAGCCCAGCGGGCGCTGGGGAGCACGAATCTGCAAGGTTGCACGCTTTACACCACGATCGAGCCGTGTCCGATGTGCTCGTTTCCCATTCGCGAGACGCGCATCAGCCGCGTAGTCTACGCGATTTCCTCGCCGATGATGGGGGGCGCGTCGCGCTGGAACGTGCTTGGCGATGCGCATATCTCAAAGCGCATGCCCGAGGCTTTCGGTCAGCCGCCGGAGGTTGTGACCGGTGTGCTGTCCAAAGAGGCGGCAAGCGTGTGGCGGAAGTGGAATCCGATCGTCTGGGGGATCATCCGGCTGCGCGGGGTATTCGGCCCTTCCTGACCCGAGCTCGACGCCACGCCGGCTCGTCGCACGAACGCGTCCGCGAGCCGGCGGGGAACGGCGGCGGACCGCTCGGCGGCTCCCCGGCCGTCTCGCGAATGTACGGGGCGGAGGCCTCAACGCGAAGGGCGGTCTGCCAACCGCGTGAGCGCCGCCAGAATGCCGTTGATGAGGCTGTCGCCTAACAGCGGTTTCTCGATCATCGGCACTCCGGCTTCCTCCGCGCGCCGCCGCACGATGATGCTGGGATTTGTGGTGATGAGAATCGCCGGCAGCGCGACATGCCGGGTGCGGAGCTGCGCCAAAAGGTCAAGCCCGGTCATATCGGGAAGGTTGTAGTCGACGACCAGGCAGCCGCGATCGGGCAGTTCGGCGGCCCCGAGCATTTCATCGCCACGCGCATAAGCGCGGACCTCGAAGCCTTCGACCGCGAGCGCAAATCGCAGGGATTGGCGCACGCTGGCGTCATGTTCGACCACGATGATGGTCGGCGTCATATTTGCTTTTTGACCGTCGCACGCCATGGCCATGACTCGGGCCTGGGCAAAATCAATTACGGGGGAGCGATGCTGTGCGACCGCCGGCCCCGGCTATTGCCCGCCAGGAAACGCCAAGACCGCATAAAAACCTTGACGCCGCTCAAAAAATCATGGGTCAAAATCAGATTGCCGACCGCTTCGCGGGCCCCTGTTCCGCCGGGAAGCCGGCGATCAAGGTCATGCGCACGAGTTCGGACAGGCTGATCGCGCGCATCTTGGTCATGACATTGGCGCGGTAAATCTCGACCGTACGTGGGCTGATGCCGAGATCAAACGCGATGGTTTTGTTCGGTTTTCCAGCTACCAGCCCTTCCAGCACTTCGCGCTCGCGTTTCGACAAAGTGGCGAAGCGCTGCTGCAGTTCCGCTCTCTCGCTATCACGCTGCGATAGGTCTTCGGCCGCGGCCAACGCCGACCTCACCGCCGTGAGCAGCACCTCATCGTCAAACGGCTTCTCCAGGAAATCGACGGCCCCGCTCTTCATCGCTTCGACCGCCATCGGCACATCGGCGTGTCCGGTGATGATGATGACCGGCACGCGCAGGTTCTTCTCGCGCAAGTGGCGCAATAGCTCGACGCCGCTCATCTCCGGCATTTTCACGTCGGTGACGATGCAGCCAGAGGGGATGTCCGGCAGCGCGTTGAGGAAGGCGAGGGCGGTCTCGTAAGTCCGCGTCTTGAACCGCGCGCTCTGCAACAGGAAATCGAGCGACCGCCGGACTGGCTCGTCATCATCGATGACATGAACGACCGGGTCAGCCGACATCGCCGAGTTCCTCGTCCACCAAGGCTTGTAGTGTAAACCGAAACGCCGTGCCTCCGCCAGGGTTGGGTTCCGCCCAGATGCGACCCTCGTGACCTTCGATGATGGTTCTTGAGATCGACAGCCCGATGCCCATTCCGTGCGTTTTGGTCGTAGCGAAGGGCATGAACAACTGGTTGGCCATTTCCGGCGCGAGGCCGCATCCCGTGTCGCGGACTTCCACCATGACATCGTGTTCGCGAGCGATGGTCGCTACAGTCAGCTCGCGGTGCTCGGAGTCTTCCATCGCCTCGATCGCGTTGCGCATGAGGTTGATCAGGACCTGCTGGATCTGCACCTTGTCGACGATGACGCGGTCGACGGCCGTATCGAATCTGATCCGCACGCGAATGCCAAGTCCTTTGGCGCCGACCAGCGCGAGCGCGCTCGCTTCCTCGATCAACTTGCGCAAGCTCTCGATCCGCTTCTCCGGCTCGCGATGGGCCACGAAATCGCGTAAGCGCCGGATGATCTGGCCCGCGCGCAACGATTGCTCCACGGCCGCGTCGATCGCGGTGCGGACGAGGCGCAGGTTTTCTTCGGAAGCCTCGGTGATCAGCCGCCGCGATCCGGTGAGATAGTTGGCGATCGCCGAGAGCGGCTGGTTCAGCTCATGGGCGAGCGCTGAGGCCATCTCCCCCATCGCGGTCAGGCGCGAAACGTGGACGAGCTCGGATTGCAGTTGCTCAACCCTCTGCTGGGTTTCCTGTCGCTCGGTGAGGTCACGGACGTAGCCGATGAAGTATCGCCGGCCATCGGAATTCAATTCAGCGATCGATAGGGCGATTGGAAACGTCGAGCCATCCTTGCGCTCGCCCACCGCGACGCGTCCGACCCCGATAATGTGCGGCTCTCGCGTCTCCAGGTAGCGGCGAATATAGCCGTCGTGCGCCTCGCGGTCGGGCGAGGGCATGAGGATCCGCACATTCTGCCCGATCGCCTCGGCCGCGGAATAGCCGAACAACCGTTCGGCGGCATTGCTGAAGGAACGGATATCGCCCTTTTCATCGATGATGATGACCGCGTCGGGAACGGTTGCCAGAAGCGATTGCAGATACGCTTCCCGCGCCAGCAGGTCGTGGGTCCGCGCGGCCACGTTCGTTCGGGCAAAGCGCAGCCGCTCCCCGAACAGGGCCATGCCGATTCCGATGACGGCGAACGCGCTTGCGGTAATGAGTCGGGACCCGAAATAGGCCGTCGTTGTCATGGGCGACAGCAGATCCAAGGCGACGCAGAGGGCGGTCGCCAAGAGCCCCGGCCCCAGTCCGCCCAGCGATCCGGCCACCAGGATGGCGGGCACCATAAAGATCAAGTCAGCTTGTGCGGGGGTGAGCGGGGAGACGAGCAGGTGGAGCGTGAAGCCGCCAATGGCGAGCACAACAGCGATGACATACCAGAACGTCCGCCCGTGAGCCGGCGCGGCAAGGCCAGCAGGTCGCGCAAGCAAGGCTTGGGGCAGTTCGATTTCTGACATCCCCGATGTTCCCGATTTTATCTTTATCGCCAAAGGGCTGTGCCTCCGGGGGTTTACTTAGGGACACAACACGAGTTTTCGCGGCGGCCCTGCGTCCATAACTTGGGCTTATGGTCGTAATCTAATAATGGCGGAGCGTAAGCCATGCTGATGCAAAATGCACAAACCATCAGCCTGAGCCATCCGGTCAAGCCTCTGCGCCAATGGACCGCTCCGGACCCGAACCGTACCGGTCTGAGTGCATTTGAGGCCATGGGCGTTCCGGTCTCCTATACGCGCAACGAGGAGATTTTCGGAGATGGCGAGCCAGCCGACTACGTCTACCAGGTCGTTTCGGGAGCCGCGCGCACCTACAAGGTCCTAAGCGACGGCCGGCGTCAGATCGGCGCGTTCTATTTGCCTGGCGAAGTCTTCGGCCTCGGGGTGGGCGACGTCCACCACTATTCGGCGGAAGCGATCGGCAAGTCGACGCTTCTCGTAGTCAAGCGCAGCGCGCTGATCGCACTGGCCGACACCGACCACAGGGTTGCTCACCTGTTATGGACGCTGACCGCGCAGGAATTGCAGCGCGTGCAAGAGCACATGCTGCTCCTGATCCGCAGCGCGCAGGAGCGCGTCGCCTGTTTCCTCCTCGAAATGGCGGAGCGCATGGCCGAGGCCGACGTGATCGACCTGCCTATGTCGCGCCAGGACATTGCCGACTATCTCGGCCTCACGATCGAAACGATTTCGCGCACGCTCACGCAACTCGAGACCGCAGCCACCATCTCAGTGCCAACGTGCCGGCGTATAGTGCTGACCAATCGCAAAGCTCTGAATCGGCTGCACGCCTGATATCCGTGCCGACGGGCGCCGGATTATATCGGCGCATGGAGGTCTTACATGAGCCCGGAGCAAATCGACGCTGGCGCTGACACCCCGATTCACTCTCCGCATGTCGTTCGGTCAGAAAATGCTGGCGGACACCGCGAAGCCGGTCGCATCGCGATTGTCGCGGGGCATCGATCAAACAGCCTCATCCTGAGGCGCAATGAATTCCGCGGAGCCAAGCGACTGAGCTCGCGGTGGAATGGCAGATGGAATTGAAACGGCGCAGGGCAGATAGGCGGCTCAGCGCACAAACCATTGTTGGCGAGAGAGGCGATAATGGCGAATTTGGCAAGCGTGCAAAGTGCGGAATTAGTCCGAAAAGCCCCCGTTGGGGGTCCTGGATGGGAGCATTTCGCACATGGGGCCGATATCGGCGTGCGCGGTTATGGGCCCAGCCTCGAAGAGGCATTCGAACAGGCGACGCTCGCGCTCGCGGCCGCAGTGACCGACGTGCCGGTCGTGCCGAAGATTGCGGTCACGGTCGTTTGCGAAGCGCCTGACAACGAGCTCCTTCTTGTCGAGTGGCTCGACGCGATCATCTACGAGATGGCGGCGCGCCGCATGCTGTTCGGGCGGTTCTCGGTCACCATCAGGGGACGTCGGCTCTATGGGACGGCGTGGGGCGAGAGCATCCAGCCGCGTCATGCTCCGGCCTGCGAGCCGAAGGCGGCGACGCTCACCGAGCTCAAGGTGTTCCGCGATTCAGCCGGACGGTGGACGGCCGGTTGCGTCGTCGACGTCTGAGCCTCCGTCCGGGTAATGGATCCGGCGCGGTTCACGCGGATTGACGAGACCGCATGGCGGATTGAGCCGGTCGCCGGTATGCGGGTGCCGGCGGTCATATTCGCGGATGAGGATCTCATCCGCGCGATGGACGACAAGGTCTACGAGCAGGCGGCCAATGTCGCCAAGCTCCCCGGCATCGTAAAGGGCTCCTATGCCATGCCGGACGCCCATTGGGGCTACGGGTTCCCCATTGGCGGAGTAGCGGCTTTTGATCCCGATGAAGGTGGGGTGGTGTCAGCCGGCGGAGTCGGCTTCGACATTTCCTGCGGCGTGCGCACGATGCTCACTGGGCTGGCCGCGTCCGACATTGCGCCCGTCCAGAAGGCCCTGGCTGATCAACTCTACCGCGATATTCCGGCGGGGGTGGGCAGCGAAGGAGCGCTCACCCTCGATGCGATCGAGATGGACCAGATGCTCTCCGGCGGCGCCGCCTGGGCGATCGAGCGCGGGTACGGGGAGGCGGCCGACCTCGCCCGCATCGAGGAAGGCGGTTCGATGGCCGGCGCCCGCCCGGATTGCGTGTCGGATCGCGCCAAGCACCGACAGGCCCGCGAAATGGGCACGCTCGGCTCCGGCAATCACTATCTCGAAGTGCAGGTCGTCGCCGAGATTTTCGACGTCGCCGCGGCGAGCGCGTTCGGGCTTGCGCTCAATGACGTGCTCCTGACCATCCATTGCGGCTCGCGCGGTCTTGGCCACCAGATCGGCAGCGAATTCCTTAAGGAGATGGCGGTCGCCGCCACCGAGCTCGGCATCGATCTGCCCGACCGCGATCTCGCCTGTGCCCCGCTCAGGTCCGAGCTGGGCGAGCGCTATCTGGGGGCGATGCGGGCCGCTATAAACTGCGCGCTCGCCAACCGGGAGATTCTCGGACACATCGCCCGTCAGGCAGTGAGACGGTTCTTCCCGCAGGCGCGGCTCGATCTGTTGTTCGATGTGTCGCACAACACCTGCAAGGCGGAGACTCACATCGTCGATGGCAGCCCGCGGGACCTGTACGTCCATCGCAAGGGGGCGACCCGCGCGTTCGGTCCCGGCCACCCGAGCCTGCCGGAACCGCTCTGCTCCGTCGGGCAGCCGGTCCTGATCGGCGGCAGCATGGGCACGGCCTCCTATGTGCTCGTCGGAACCGCCGCAAGCGAGGAGAAGGCGTTCTCCTCGGCTTGCCATGGGGCGGGGCGGGCGATGTCCCGGCATGCGGCGCTCAAACGATGGAGCGGGCGCAAGGTCATCGACGATTTGGCTGCGCAGGGCATCCTGATCCGCAGCCCCTCTAATCGCGGCGTCGCCGAAGAGGCGCCCGGCGCCTACAAGGACGTGGGCGCCGTCGTCGAGGCCGCCGAGCACGCAGGCCTCGCCCGGCGCGTCGTTCTGGTCAAACCGATCATCTGCATCAAGGGCTGAATCGGCGGCCATAAAGGCCGCCTATGCTCTTCCCGCGGCCGGGAACTCGGCGCGGAGGCGGCGGGTTTTTTGATCGTCCTCAAGGGCCGGGCGTCACGCCGGCCTAACGCGACAATAGTACTTCTTGAAGCGGGGAGGCGAAGAGGAGAAGTGCTATGGCTGAAGCAAAGAGCAACGTCGCACTGAAAAAGGAAGAACCGGCGCCCGAGCGGCGGCTGCCGCGGGAATGGGAGCCCTTCGAGACCCTGCGCCGGCAGGTGGACCGGATGTTTGAGGATTTCGGCCGCGGGTTCGGCCTGTGGCGCCCGTTCGGCCGCTCGACGCTCGACATTAAACCGTCGTGGCCGTTCGAGGAGGGCTGGGGCAAGGTGCCCGCCGTGGACGTCTGCGAGCGCGAGAAGGAATACGAAATCACCGCCGAACTGCCGGGGATGGATGCGAGCAATGTCGACGTGAAGCTCGCCAATGGCGTGCTCACCATCAAAGGCGAGAAGAAGGAAGAAAAAGAGGAGAAGGAAAAGGACTATTATCTGTCGGAGCGGCGATTCGGGTCGTTCCAGCGCTCGTTTCAGCTTCCGGAGGGGATCGACGAGGATAAAATCCAGGCGAATTTCGAGAAGGGCGTGTTGACGGTCAAGTTGCCAAAAGGAGCCGAGGCTCAGAAGCCGGAAAAGAAGATATCCATCGCTGCGAAATAGGCTGGTAAGATCGGCTGCCCCGCTCGCCGCTTCGCGGGGGAGGCGAGCGGGGATCCTCTCCCCCGCCGCGCATGAGGCCGCGGCCATGAAGGTAACGCTTACCCTAAAGAAGAAGGGAGAAACCATTTGCCGCGAGGTCCGCGAGGTCGTCGATTCTGAGTCATTCGGCGCGGCCTGTGCGGATATCTGGACTGGCCTTGAACGGCGTGCGCTCGAGCGGGCGACGAGCGTGGGTGAATTCATGGATCGTCTCAACGAGGCCGTATTCGACGAGCTTGACGGCGCGCTGCTCGCGTTCGAACGGGAATGATCCTGGAGCGCTCGGTTGCAGCGCTCGCTGGCGGCGCGGGCATGTCTGCCTCTCCAGCCGTGAGCTTGGGGGAGAAGGTCGCGTTCCTCAGCCGTCCAGAAACCTATCCGCACCGCGTCGACGACGTGATCGTGCGCGAAACGCATATGTCCTGGGTGTTTCTCGCCGGGCCGCGCGTCTACAAGCTGAAAAAGCCGGTATGTTTTCCCTATCTCGATTTCTCGACGCTGGCGCGCCGCGAGGCTGCGTGTCACGCCGAGATCAGGCTCAACCGCCGTCTTGCCGGGGATGTGTATGTCGACGCGATCCCACTGACGGCGGCGGGGCATCGCCTTGCGCTCGCCGGCAGCGGGACTGTCGTCGATTGGCTGGTCGTCATGCGGCGACTGGAGGCGCGCTACATGCTCGATCATGCCATCGCCGCAAAGCAGGTTGACGAACGCGCGCTCGACCGACTGGTGACTCTATTGGCGCGATTCTACCGGCGCGCCGTCCGCGTGCGCATAACGGGGGAGGTGCATCTCGCCGATTGGCGGAAAAGCCTCATCGACAATCGCCGCGGCCTGCTCGATCCGCGCGCGCAAATGCCGACGGGTCTCGTTCGCTTCATCGGCGGCGTCCAGGAACGCTTTCTCAGCCGCTTCGGCTCGCTCCTGGCTGCGCGTGCGTCGGGCGGCCATATCGTCGATGCGCATGGCGATTTGCGGCCGGAGCACATTTGGCTGGGCAAGGAGCCGCGCATCATCGATTGTCTCGAATTTAACGCGAAGTTGCGCGCCAACGACCCGTTCGACGAAATCGCCTTCCTCACACTGGAATGCGAGCGGCTGGGCGGAGCCTGGGTCGCCCGTTATCTGCACCGTCGTCTGACCCGCGCATTGCCGGACCCGCCGCCGGACGCGCTGTTCACCTTCTATCGGTGCCATCGCGCAACCTTGCGGGCGCGGCTTGCCGTCGCTCATCTGTTTGAGAAGAACGTACGCACGCCGGACAAGTGGCCGGCGCAGGCCCGCGCCTATTTGCGCCTTGCCTTGGCCGACGCGACGCGCCTTGGTGCGCTGCTCAGAGGATGAGCAGGTCGAGGAGCGGGCGTCCGGCGTGCAAGCGGCGAATGATCTCCGCGAGGAGCGGCGCCACCGGCAACACCTCGACTTTTTCTTGCGCCGCTTTGGAGGTGAGCCGGAAGGCGGGAACGGCGTCGGTCACCACCAATCCGTCGAGCGCCGGGTCGCTGATCGCCTTTTCGGCGCCCGGCATGAACAGACCGTGCGTCACCATCGCCAGCACGCGGCGGGCCCCGGCCTGACGCGCCGACCGTGCGGCGCGGACTAGCGTGGTGCCGGTGCTGATCAGATCGTCGATGATGAGCGCGGTTGCGCCCGCGACCTCGCCGACAAACAGGTCGCCGGAAACGACGCCTGAGCTGCGTCGCTTTTCCGCGAAGCCCTTGCCGATCGATTCGCCGCACGCTTTCTCCAGCGCCTCGCGAAAAAGGTCCGCGCGCTTGGCCCCGCCCGTGTCAGGCGAGATGACCGCGAGGGGCCGATCGTCCAGCTTTTTGGCGTAGTCGACGAAGAGCGGCGCCGCCGTCGCCGTGATCGTAGGACAGCGAAAGGCATTCTCGAACGCCGTCGGATTGTGCACGTCGAGCGTTATGATTCTGTCGGTTCCGACGCTTTCGAACATCTGTGCAAGATAGCGAGTCGTCACCGGATCGCGCGCCTTGGTGCGACGGTCCTTGCGCGCGTAGCAGAGATAGGGCGTCACCGCCGTCACGCGCGCGGCGCCCGCATCCTTGAGCGCGCCGACGAAGAACAGGAGGCGGCAGAGCTTGTCAGCCGCGCTCTGGGACGGCCCGCTATGCAGGCTTTGGATCACATAGGCGTCGACTCCCTCGACCGAGTCGAGCGGACGCGCCTTGTGTTCGCCGTCTTCGAACTCGCGTTCTTCATGGGGCGCGAGCGAGACCCACAGCTCGCGCGCGATCTTCCCGCCGAGATCGGCCGTCGCGTTCAGCGCAAAAAGAGCGAGGGAGCTCACGATAGAACCATCCAGACGCTGCTGCAGCCGCCATGATCAGGCGATGGTGGCTTTAAATTGCGCCAAATGCTCGCCCAGGCGCTTGCCCTAAACGTTGATCTGGCTCAAGGCTGCCCTTTGCCCCCGGCATTGGATAGACTAGATCGAGATCGGAGCGGCGATCATGAGCAGGCCGATGGCCATCACCAACAATGATGTCCTCATCGTCGTCGATGTGCAGAACGACTTCTGCCCGGGCGGCGCGCTTGCCGTCCAGCACGGCCATGAGGTGGTGCCGGTGATCAACCGGCATGCCGCCCTTTTCCGCCACGTTGTGCTGACCCAGGACTGGCATCCCCCCAGGCACCACTCCTTTGCCTCGACACATGCCGGGCGGGAGCCTTTTCAGGAGATCGTCGTCGCCTACGGGCCCCAGATCCTCTGGCCCAATCACTGCGTGCAAGCGACCCCGGGAGCCGCCTTCCATCCCGATCTCGCGATTCCCCATGCCGAGCTGATCCTGCGCAAAGGTTTCCGGCGCGAAATCGACTCCTATTCCGCCTTCTATGAAAACGACCATGAGACGCCGACCGGGCTTGCCGGCTATCTGCGCGAACGCGGTTTTTCGCGCATCTTCATTGCCGGGCTCGCCTTCGATTTCTGCGTGCGCTATTCGGCCGAAGACGCGCGCCGAGTAGGCTTCGATGTGGTGGTGATCGAGGAGGGTTGCCGCGGCATCGACGTCAATAATTCCGTGGCCGATACGCGGGCCGCGTTCAAGAAACTCGACGTGCTGCTGGTCGATGCCGTGTGATCCACCTCCGAGGTTAAGCTCGCCCGCAGCGGGGCAGGGGGATGTGTGATGCCGTTCAGAAATCGCGCGGATGCCGGACGCAGGCTTGCTGCCGCGCTCGCAGACTACAAGAACGAGCAGCCGGTGGTGTTGGCGCTGCCGCGCGGCGGCGTGCCGGTGGCGGCCGAGATTGCCGTTGCCCTCCACGCGCCCCTCGACCTCGTGCTGGTGCGCAAGCTCGGCGTCCCCTTCCAGCCGGAACTGGCGATGGGGGCCGTTGTCGATGGCAGCGCCCCGATCATCGTGCGCAATGAAGACGTGATCCGGCTCACCGGCGTGAGCGAGGAGGAGGTGCAAGCCGTCTGCGCGGAGGAACTCGCCGAGATCGAGCGTCGGCGCCAACAATATCTTGGCACGCGCGCGCGCGTTGACCCGGGCGGCCGCGTCGTCATCGTGGTCGACGACGGCATTGCGACGGGGGCGACCACGCGGGCGGCGTTGCGCGCGCTGCGGCTGCGCGGTCCGAAGAAGCTCATCCTTGCGGTGCCGGTTGCGCCCACCGAGACGCTCGCCGCCATGCGCGAGGAGGCGGACGAGGTGGTGTGCCTGGAAGATTACGCCGACTTCGGCGCGATCGGTTTCTTCTACTCCGATTTTCGCCAGACCAGCGACAGTGAAGTCATTGCCGCGCTCGCGCGGTTTCCGCCGCCGCCCGCCGCCGGGTGATGATCGGGCGGAAGCGGGATCGCATCGAGCCGAAAAACAACCTGTCAGGCGCTCGATGAATGAGAGCGAAGCGGCGGGGTCGGCCTGGTCTCCCGATCGAACATGTTCGATCACAAATAAATGAAATGACTGTTAGCACGCAAATAATAAGCGCGCGGCGCGATTCGCCTCAGCGCAGCATCCGAAGTTCCCTTCGCGCCGAAAAATAAGGAATTTCACGCTGATAACCGACTGACGCGCACTGCAGCTGCGATGGTCAGCCGCCAAAGCGCAATCGCTGAGTTGTGGCAAAAGCAAGAAACACGACCCGGTGATTCGGTCTCACCTGTGACGTTGGTCACACGATTCGGCCAAACAAGCGAGCTAGATAACGTGCGCGATTCTCCGAAGACGGTTTCGGAAACGCGAAAAATGACCGCGTCCGATGGATCGCCGTTTGACCGCGCCGCTTGATGAGGAGCCAATGCGTGCGAACCCATAACTTCGCCGAGCAATGGCGAATTTCGGGAGCCGCGCGGGCGCCGGGAGCGCCTATTTTTTAATTGCTCTGATGATTTGCTTTGTCATTGCCGAGCTGTTTTTGCGTCTCGTGCAGGCTTATTTCTGAGCTGCATTGAACCGGTGGCGATTGCAGCGGAACGAAACCGTAGTCGCGCGATCAGACGTTTGAAAACGAACTCGCATCAGAAGCAAGCTCGACGTGTGAAGTGATTCACAGATCGTTATGAATGAGAAGTGATTTAATGCCGATCGATATTAACCGAACCCCCGACCCGGGATGTCAGCGACCACGGCGCCTTGCCGAGCAAGACTGAAGGAGCCGAGCGATGATACCGATCAGGAATTTATGCTATGTCGCCTCGAGCGCCGCGATGCTCCTCGCTGCGATGCCGCGCGCGTCGGCGGAGGATAAGCTGATCGTAGCGACCGCACGCCACGGCGCATGGGAGTCGGCTGCGGCGGAGCTTGGTCAGCAGGCCGGAATCTTCAAGAAGCACGGCCTCGTGCTCGAATTCATGTTCACTCGGGATAACGCCGAGACCGAGCAGTGCGTCATGTCGGGCAGTGCCGACATCGGCTCGGCAGTTAGCGCCATGGAAGTCATGCGCTCGTATTCGTTCGGCGCGCACCTCCGAATCATTAGCGCACATATGACCGGCAGCACCAATTACTGGTACGTGCTGAAGTCCTCGCCTATCCACAGCGTCGGGAACATCGCCGGCAAGATCGTTGGCTACGAGACCAACGGGTCGTCCAGCCAATATGACGCCATCGACTTCCTGCGGAAGTTCGGCGTGAACGCCAAGCTGGCGTTGACCGGCGGGGCAAATGCGACGTTCAACCACCTCAAAGCCGGCATCATCGACATTGGCTGGGGCTCTCCCCCGTTTGGCGTCGATCGAGTCGCGAAGGGCGATATTCGAATCATCGCGCGCGCGAATGACGTGCCGAAGATTCGAAACAAGACCACCAGCGTGATGATCACGAATACCGACACTTTGAAGAAGCGCAAGGACGTTCTGACGCGCTACGTTCAGGCGTATCGCGAGGCCGTCGAGTGGATGTATACGGACCCTGCGGCTCTCGAGCGTTACGCCGAGCTCGCCGACGTGTCGGAAGGCGAGGCTCAACAGCTGCGGGATACGTTCTTTCCCAAGGACATGCTGTTGCCGGGCAACATCGTCGGTCTCAACATGATCGCCAAAGACGCCGTCGTTCTCGGTTATATTCGAAAGAGGTTATCGCGGCGCGAGCTCAGGGATTTGGTTCAGATCGCAATGCCCGTGCCGGACGACCCGATGTCGTGCAAGGATATCAGCCGCATATGCCCGTTTTTGGTGCTTGGGCCGTAGTAGACAATTGGGATAGGCATTGGGCAGGTGAGCGTCTAGCCAGCTGACGCCATCAACCGGATTGAGCTAGGTTCGCCCGATGTCCAACAACGTCAACAGCCCCCTCGCCGTGCTCAAGTCCGTCATTCCGTCCCTCGCGGGGATAAGGATTCTGGACGTCGGGTGCGGCTCGGGCGGGCTGGCGCGGCTGCTCATCGAGGAAGGCGCCGAAGTCACTGGAGTCGATCCGAATCCGCAAGCGCTGACCGCCGCGCGAACGCGGGTGCCGGCTGCCCGCTTTGAGGAGGCAAGCGCCGAAGCGCTGCCCTTCGAAGACGCCGCGTTCGACGTAGTTCTGGTTGTGAACGCATTGCATCATGTTCCGCTTGATGCGATGGATCGGGCGGTGGCCGAGGCTGCGCGCGTGGCCCGTCCGGGCGGTTGGCTGATTGTGTTGGAGCCGCTTGCAGCCGGCAATTTTTTTGATGCGCTACGCGTCGTCGAGGATGAGACCGCCGTGCGACTTGCCGCGCGGAATGCTCTGGCGCGCGCCATCGAAGGCAACCGACTGCGATTGGAAACGACGACCTCCTACGTGCGCAGGGAGGTATTTGCCGACGTCGCCCAGTTTTTTGCTCGGATTGTCGCCATCGACGCTGCACGCGAGGCGACTATCCGAGCAAATCGGGAGACCGCCACCGCGGCCGTTCTCGCGGCGGCCCACAGGGATAAAGACGGCCGGCTCGTCCTCGATCAGCCGATAAAAGCCGATATCCTCCGCGTCGTCCGAAGCTAGAGCGAATTCCGTTCCAATGGAATCGGAATTCGCTCTAGTTGTCTTTTAGTGGTCGCATTTTCTGCGGCGAACCGGTTCCCACTTCGCCGGAAAATGCTCTAGAGCACTCTTTCTTCGGGGCCCACGCAGAACCAGCAGACTCGGGCGCTTGCCAACACCAACGACTTCGTCATGCAGACGCGAACCATCGTCACCGATGGGCACGCGGGCGCAGACCGATTGAGGCACGGTCCGCACCTATAGACCCTCGGCTGGACCTATGACAGCAACGGCGTCGTCGGGGTGCCTGGCGGCGGCCCCGGCCTCTGTTCACTAGATCAATGCTTCTCAGGGTGATAGCGGAAGGACGCATGAACGCGGACTCGATACTCGACGACTTTGTTTTCTTGCATTCTGATGTCGAGTTGCTCGATTTCGGCAACTCGAAGATCTTCCAGATGCTTCGCGGCCTCTTCCAGAGCTGATTTGGCAGCGTCTTCCCAGGAGGTTGGGCTGCTTCCGATCAGACGGACGACTCTATACAGGCTCATTTGTCATCTCCACTTATTGTTTGGGTGAACTAACCTCGTCGAGAGGCAGAACCAATTCAAACCTAAACTCGCCTGGGAAGAAATCAATTCGAGATTTCCCGAGCTCTCGCGCCATCTCCTTCACGTTCGATTGGCCAAACCTAGCATCCGTCGAGACGACGCTCGGCCCTCCAGTTTCCTCCCATAGAAAACGGAAGGTGGTAGGACTGCTCTGTTCCTCAATGAACCACTTGAGGGATACCTTCCCGCTCGGGAGGGATAACGCTCCGATCCTGGCAGCATTGACCGCGAGCTCATTGATAAGCGTGGCAAAGTTGATGGCACGAGCCATATCCAAGACCACCTCGGCGCCCTGGATATCGATTTGCTTGGAGAACGCCGCGAGTTGGACTCCGAGTAACTGCCTGAGCGGCATGCCGTACCCACCTGTGGCGGATTCGAACAGGCCACAGATTGGATCGGAGGCTTGGGTGCAATCAATTGGCATCGGGAGATACTTTCATGCCAATGTTCGGTGACATCCTGTAACTGAATCAGCGATCGAGATTGATCGAGGTCAAAAAAACCGAAAACCACGGCAAATATCGATATCCGCTCGTGCACGCCACCACTGCGGGCGGCATTCCGCTCTAACTCCCAGGATTGCTCCCCGCGGTTGGTGGCGCAGGATCACGGTCCGCCAACAGGGCCGCACTTAGCACTCAGCGCCGGGTCGCTGCAGCGCAACAATTCGGACTGACCAGAGTCGACCGACCAATTCCCGACAGCGGCGAACCGATGCGGACCCGTGCGAGACGTTGTTGATAGGTCGCGATTGCCGCTTCGCCACACGATCGGTATAGCGGAGATTGAACATGCCTGATCCAGCACGCCGATCTGAAGCCGGTCTAAAACTGAGCCCCCGGTGAAACGCGCCGGGGTTCTTGGGTTGCGCATATTCCGTCGCTATTGCCGCCAACGGTGCCCATCCGTATGACGCCGAGAAAACAAGAGCCCCACGCCTTCTGACTTAGTGCAAAAGCACCTGCCGCTCGTCCGGCGCCTTTTTTATCGCTCCTCCTCGCCCCTTGTGGCACATTTCCACGCACGATCGAGGAGGGATTGACTATGCGGCTAATGATGAAATTCACCATTCCGGTTGAGCGCGGCAACGAGGCAGCCAAGGATGGAACAATCGGACAGACGATCGAAAACCTCGTCAAGGCGACGAACGCTGAAGCGGCATACTTTACCGTCATCGACGGCGAACGCGCCGGATACATCTTTTTTGAGGAGACCGATCAGGCGCGGCTGCCTCAACTTAACGAGCCGATGTTTGCCGCACTCGATGCCGCCATCACCATCGTGCCGGCACTGACCCTCGATGATTTGAAGCGAGGATTATCGCGCTAGAGCGAATTCCGTTCCGGTGGAATCGGAATTCGCTCTTGTTTTCCTTTAGTGGCCGCATTTTCTGCGGCGAACCGGTTCCCACTTCGCCGGAAAAT
>Ga0315553_10001094_pt1 | contig 22995 bp, 21 predicted proteins | sample SalMarSW160140MG_FD_203099 | JGI IMG/M metagenome (GOLD analysis project Ga0315553, IMG submission 203099) | Salt marsh sediment microbial communities from the Plum Island Ecosystem LTER, Massachusetts, United States - Salt Marsh Sediment SW1601-40 ... | reverse complement strand
GATGTAACTGCCAAGATATACCTGGCATCACCAGCGACAGTGGCAGCCTCGGCGTTGAAGGGCAAAATAAGTGACCCACGGGAGTTTTTCCGGGAGGCATAGATGGAACTCAAAGGTCGTGTCTGGAAGTTTGGTAAGGATGTCGACACTGATGAACTCTTTGCCGGGAGGTTCATCATGGGTGGCGATGAAACAAGCCAGAACCAATATCAAGAGTTCATCGCTAAAAGCGGACTAAGCGATGTTGGACAACGTGAAAATGTGCCCAGGGATTTCATCACCAAGGTTGGGAAGGGCGACATTATAATCGCCCAGGAGAACTTTGGCATTGGTTCAAGCAGGCAACAGGCAGCGGAAACCCTGAAGTTTAAGGGTGTCCAGGCTGTAGTTGCCGACTCAATCCACAGGATATTCTTCAGGAACTTCTGGAACCTCGGCTGCCCGGCCATAGATTTGCCGGGAATTTCTGCTGAATTTGAGACCGGGAATGAAATAATGATTAATCTCAGACAGGGTACTATCAAGAACCTGAATACGGGCAAGGAGTTTGAGTTTCATCTGATAATTCCAGCCTGGTTTATTGACATGGTGGAAGCCGGTGGCCTGATTCCATATCATAAATCTCTTCAAAAAAGTAAATAGTAAAAATAAAAGTGCAAAATTACAGTGCAAAGGTTAAAAATTTTACATTTTGATTTTAACCTTTGATTTTTAGATTCCTGTATTATTTCCACCCTCACCTCAATCCTCTCCTGTCGAGGAAAAGGAATTTTATACAAGATTGTGAGCATGACTACTTATGATATTCTGAAATTTATGATAGTGTATTCTGTAAAACTCGATGCACAAAGTAGTTTGGGATATGGACCCCGGCATCGATGATGCCCTTGCTTTGATTCTGGCATTGAAGTCACCTGAGGTCCAGGTTCTGGGCATCACCACGGTGGCAGGTAATGCTCCTGTGGAAATGACCAGCACCAATGCTCGCTGTATATTGGAATTCCTGAATGCGGGCAGTATACCGGTAGCCATGGGAGCAGCAAACCCCTTGAATCACTCTCTAGAAGATGCTTTAAGTTACCATGGCCCTGATGGATTGGGAGGGTGTGGTTTGCCATCGCCTCTAACTCCACTGTACCCGGTAAAAGCCTGGGATTTTATTGCCCGGCTGGTTCTGGATGCCCCCGGTGAGCTTACTCTAATAGCCACAGGCCCCCTGACCAATGTAGCTTATGCCTTCGACCTCTGTCCCGAATTGCCTCGACTCTTAGCCAGATTAGTTCTCATGGGGGGTGCATATGGCATAACGCCAAATGGCAAAGGGAATCGCACTCCCTTTGCAGAGTTCAATATCTGGCAGGACCCTGAGGCTGCTCATATAGTATTCAATTCTGGTGTGGACATATTTGCCGTAGGGCTGGATGTCACCATGGACCCTGCAGCCTGCCTGAATAGCCAGCATCTGAAGCAGATTAAGACAGGACATACACCGGCCGCAAATCTGGCGGCCCGACTGGTAGAATACGAGGTAAAATACCACGGATGCTGTAGAATGCATGACCCGCTAGCTTTGGCGATGCTGCTTGATGCTTCCTTGCTAGATTTTACGTCGGCAAGGGTAGAAGTAATTAGAGGAGATGACTGGGATAGGGGAGTTACTCGTGTAGTACCATCGGGTAGCTCTCAGTTGATACATATAGCTTCTGGCGTGGAAGGCCCTCGCTTTCTTAAGCTATTCCTATCGCGTATATTGGAGGAATAATGTGGCCAGTCTGGTAGTCTGTGGCGCCATAAACTGGGATATTAGCTGTTTCGTAGACCAGCTACCGGTGCCTGGCGAGGAGGTTATTATTAAGAATATCACCCGTGTATCCGGAGGAACAGGGGGAAATGTTGCTGTTGCGGCAGCGCGGATTTTAGAGGCTAAAGAAGTTGCATGGATAGGCGCTCTGGGGAGAGATGAAATTGCCCACCAGCAAATTACAGCCCTTGAGGATGAAGGAGTAATCACTGATGGCATCGACGACATCGAGGGAGTTGAATCGGGTCAGGCTTATATCATGATTGATCAGTCGGGACAGAACATTATTGCCAGCCATCTGGGGGCTAATGCCAGGCTGGGTCTGGTACACCTGAACAAAGAACGGACCAAGCAACAGCTACAGGGATGCCGGGGGATTGTCCTCACAGATCCCCCTTTAGACGTAGCAGAGGAGCTAATAAAACTCGCAAAGCGGCGTAGTATTCCCCTGCTGTGGGACCCTGGGATTCTAATAAGCCCAAACCGTGATGCACTACAATATCTTGCCAGAGAAGCAGAAGTCCTCTTCTTGAATGAGACGGAGGCGAGTGCTTTACTGGGAACAGATGGGTTAAATGCGGGTTTACAGAAGCTAAAGGAGCTGGGATTCGGCAATCACGTAGTGCTTAAACTTGGCGCCCAAGGGGCCACCATGCTTGAACCAACCAGCGGACTAATAATCGAAGCCCCAGCCTTGCCTCTTGAAGAACTAGGTCTAAATGTAATCAGCACAGTAGGCTGTGGAGATGTCTTCGCAGGGGTTTTTGCTGCTTACTATATTATGGGTAATGATCTACGAAAATCGCTTATCATGGCCAGCGCTGCTGCAGGTCTTAATGCCACACGACCTGAGACCAGAGGCAGCCCGGAACGCGCGACATTAGAGGCGACGGAACAACAGTTACGCAATCTTGGGTTCAAGGTTAAGGAATACAGAGCTCCAAAGATTGCTGGGTGACTCTTTTCGATAAGATGTCTGAATTCCGAACTCAACTGAAAATAGGCCTCCGCACGGGAATCAAAAGGGGGTGGGGTAGTTTTGTCTGGATATGCAAGATCATTATCCCTGTTTCCTTTGTTGCAGCTCTTATCCAGTGGACTGGTTGGCTAAGTTATCTGGATTTCTTGCTACATCCCTTAATGAACGTGATCAATCTACCTGCTGCAGCAGCGTTGCCAATCATCGTTGCAACGACAGTAAGCTTTTACGCGGGGATTGCCATCATGGTGGTACTTCCCTTTACCATCGAACAAGTCATCCTGATCGCCCTATTCATAACCATTGCCCACATGCTAATTGTTGAAGGCATAGTCCAACATAAAGCGGGTTTGAATATCGTTAAAGCAACCCTGGTTCGTATTGGCGCAGCTATTTTGGCTGTGTTCGTTGTCTCCCAATTTTTCACTGATACCAGCGCGAGCATTAGTTTGCCAGCCAGCCTGGCAGCTCAGGCTCCGTTTATTGAAGTCTTGAAGGGTTGGGCCATTGATACACTGCGCTTATGCGGCCGGATTTTCATAATCATCATGCTGGTTATGATGGCGCTCTATGCGTTGGAATACCTGGGATGGATCAAATATCTGGTTAGGTTTTTCAAGCCGTTGATGAAAGTCCTTGGGCTACCCGATCAAGCAGCAACGATGTGGGTAACGGGTGCTGGTTTTGGATTGCTGTATGGGAGCGCCGTTATCGCGGAAGAAGCTAAGAAGGAACATCTAACGAAGGAAGAACTGGAACATCTTCAGGTTTCTATTGCCGTCAATCATAGTATAGTAGAGGAACCTGCCTTATTCCTGGCATTAGGCGTAAATCCTTTGTGGATACTGATACCCCGGTTTATCCTAGCTATCATAGCGGTTCACACTCTCCGCGGTGTACAGTATCTTAGGCGAAAATTGCTTCCTTAGTGAATCCTTATAGCACTGCCCGGTACGTCAGCCCTTAAAGTCCGACTTTGACAACCCAAGACCGGGTTAGTTAAGGGTAGGCGATGGGGCATAGGAATCAATCTGGATTCAAGACGAGGACGCAGTTAACTTGACCTGTCACTGCACGAACATTGGGATGTTTGCCATTCCATGCGTACATTGCTGTATAGTTATCTATAAGGTATTAAAGTATATTGAACGAATATTTTTGATTTGATTAATAATGATCGATTGCTTCATTTTAACTATTTAACTACAATGTGAATAGGGATATACAAAGAAGGAGGACTTATGTTTGGTAGGGGAAAAATTGACATATCAATTCAAAAGACCAGATATGCACCTGGAGATACCATTTCTGGTGCTGTTACCCTGACCTTGAATAGGCCAGTTAAAGCGAGGGAAATGACGCTATCCTTAATAGGCGAATATATGACTATAGTGACAGACCGTGTGATTGGCCCCGTTCCGTTACAACGTAAATGGGGGCAAGGATCATTAGGGTTTGGCGGGAAGATGTTACAGTCAGATGAAATTAGAAAGATCGCGCCGATTCATTATTATGAGAGATCCACAAAGAATGTGCAAATCTACGGCTTCAAGGAGCAACTGGATGGTGAAATCGAATACAATCAATCGACAAGATATCAATTTCAAATCAAAATTACAGAAGATATGCCGACTTCCTCGACTGTTAATTGGTATTTGCTAACCAAATTGGATATTCCCCATGGACGCGACATCACCAAAAAAGTCCGTATAACAATCGGATAACCTGACCTTTCTTATTCTCATCCCTATGCTATCGCCAAAAGAATATTCAGTACTTTTTGTACGATATCAAAGAAATAATATGGCGTTAAGAAGTCTCGACTGGATGAACATAGGGATGTCTGATTGTCGTGCGCGTAGCTTCAAACGGAGAACCATCTGTAAGTATTCTGCCGTGTTCAGTCCCCTAACTACCGTTGAATGAATATGGGGGATGTTTGTCCAGCGATGCGTACAAATATTCGATTCCGTTTTCCTTTAAGGTTATCGGTCGGAAAGTGGCTGTATAGAGAGCTACGATTGCCAGCTCAGGAACGGGTAGGTTACATCGTCAACGATGTTCCAGATATATGAGGGGTTGCGGTCCCCTGAATTGTTGACTGCGATTATGTCCCACCCCGCTCCTGAGAAGGTGGTGATATCCTGCATTTCCGTAGTAGTCTTGCCTGTCCCGCCAGCCGAAGTAGCTTGCCCGCTCGTTTGGGTATCCCAGAAAGAGTCGCTCACAGTGCTATAAAGGTTCCAGCCTACCAGACCCCCAACTGACGAATTGCCAGTGACGTTGCCGGTAGAATAGGAGTTCCTTACCATGACAAAAAATTCCTCCGGCGGCACCCATTTGTCCATCGGCACCCCATGATTCTGTCCCACCAGACCCCCGACATAGCGCTCGCCAGTCACGTTGCCGCTAGCATAAGATTCGCTCACTCCCCAATCACAACAGGATGGTTCTCCCAATTTTATGTGTATAGAAGGGATGGCATTCTTTCCCACCAGACCGCCAACAAACTCGTGTCCAGACACGCTGCTTGTGGAATAAGAGTTGCGCACATAGCTCTCATAATTAATTCCCACCAGACCACCAACATAAGCATAGCCAGACACGCTGCCGGTGGAATAAGAATCGCTCACAATGTTCCCTTCCCCTAGGTCTAAGTCTGGTATGCCATTACATCCCACCAGGCCGCCAACATAATCATTGCCAGTGACTTTAGCACTGGAATGGGAATTGCTTACGGTGCCGTAGTGATTACATCCCACCAGACCGCCAACATACTCATGACCGCTCACGCTGCCGGTGGAATAGCAGTAGTCCATGGCGCCACCGTTTATTCCCACCAGATTACCGACAGAACGTGTGCCAGTCACATTGCCGGTGGAAAAGGAGTTGCCTATAGAACCATTGCTACGTCCTGCTAGAATCCCGACCCCGACTTCGCCAATCACGTTACCGCTGGCATAGCAGTCAATTACAGTGCCCGAATTAAATCCCACCAGACTGCCAATAGAATAGTTGCCAGTCACAGTGACGTTAACTACCCCGATATTTTTGACGACTCCGCTCTGACCAAAGAAAAGGCCGACACACCACTCATCAGGGCGGTTTATATACAGGTCATGTATCTGGTATCCTTGCCCGTCGAAATTACCTCCAAAGTCTATATAGCCAACGTCAGTGATAAAAGTCCCAATCGGGTCCCAGCCCTTTCCCTCATTGGCTGTCGGGCTTGCCAGTTCCGCATAACCGGGGCTGTTACAGTCAAGGTCGTTCATCAGAGTATGGTTGCCAGCCAGGTTGTCCCTGACGGCATCTAAATCATACCAAGTGCGTATTTCCAGGTTTTCGGAGGGAGTTGGGACGGGTTGCGCAGTACCACAAGTACCACCATAACCTACTATTGCGACAAGTAAAGCTACCACAAGTAAAAAGATGCCAGGTTTGGCTTCTTTATGGCGTCTAACGTAAGAAGGTGTTATCTTCATAAACTATATCGACTTTAAAATACTCCTGATACTATTATATGATAACATTGTTAAGATTTCATTAAGGAAAGAATAATTCTTGTACGGCACCCAAGGAATACCAGAGGATTGATGACTCATCATTTTGCTAACATCGGGATGTTTGTTCAGCGATGCGTATAAATACTCGATTCCGTTTTCCTTCAGGGTTATTGGTACGAAAGTTGTTGTATAAAGAATTATGACTGCCAACCCAAGAACGGATAAGTCACGTTATTTACGATATTCCAGATGTATGCGGGATTAGTCTCGTTCAGAGCGACTGCGATTATGTTCCATCCTGCACTCGAGAAAGTGGCTATTTTTTGCATTTCTGTGGTGTTCTTGCCTGTCCCACCACCCGAAGTAGATTGCCCGCTTGTTTCCGTATCCCAGAAACAACTGATTACATTTTCCACGTAGTAGTTGTCTCCCACCAGGCCACCAATATCTCCAGACCCAACTGAACCGCCAACCACACTGCAAGTGGAATACGAGTTGCTTATAGTACACTCAGGATGTTGTTGTCCCACCAGACCGCCAATGCCGGTAGATGACTCGCCCGTTACGCTGCCAGTGGAATAGGAATTGCTTATAGTGCCACTATAAAGACGACCAACTAAACCACCAATAGCAGCTTGACCCGTTACATCGCCAATGGAATAACAATTCATGATGGTGCCTCCGTTGTTTTGTCCCACAAAACTGCCAACCATGTTATACCCGTTCACAGTGAAGTTCACCATGCCGACATTCTTTATAATCCCACCCTCATTGACGTATCGAAAAAATCCTATTAAGGATTCGTCAGGGTTGTTGATAAACAGGTCACATATCTCGTATCCTTGTCCGTCGAAAGTGCCACTCAACCCATGGTATATCGGTGGGTTCGCCTTGCACGATGCCGGAGCTGGTGTTGAATATCCAATTGGTTGCCAGCCCTCTCCTCCATTAGCTGTCGGGCTTGCCAGTTCATCATAACCAGAGGTATTGGAATTGAGGTCGTTCATCAGTATGTGGTTGCCACTCAAGTTGTCCCTGACGGCATTCAGATCATACCAGGTCCGTATTTCCAAGTTTTGGGAAAGCTCAGGATCATTTAAACCAACAGTATAAGGGCCTGGAAACCCTGCAACCAAGGTTATCATAATCAAAACAATACCAACTATTGCCAGGTAATGGGGCGTTATTGAGTCAGGTATTATTTTCATGTCCTACGTTTGCCTTATAGCACCTATAACGCTATTATATAATAACATTGTTAAAAACTCATTAAGAAGAACGGAAATTATCAACATTTTTTATGCAGTGTCGCAGACATGCTATTGAATTAAGGGATTAGCACTGGATGGACATCGGGATGTTTGTCCAGCGATGCGTATAAATATTCGATTCCGTTTTCCTTCAGGGTTATTAGCCGTAAAGTGGCTGTATAAAGCGCTACGACTGCCAGCATAGGAAAGGATAGATTTGGTCGTCAACGATATTCCAGATGCAGGTGGGGTTACGCGTGCCGGGATTGGCGACTGTGGTTATGTTCCAGCCTGCACCTGAGAAGGCGGCGATATCCTTCATTTCCGTGGTATTCTTGCCTGTCCCGCCATCTGAAGTAGCTTGTCCACTGGTTTCGGTGTCCCAGAAGGAGTTGCTTATAGTGCCAATATTCACTCCCACCAGACCGCCAACAAGGGTAGCGCCAGTCGCGTCGTGAAAAGTCGGCGGCTACACTGGAAGATGCTGGTGCCAGAAGCAACACAGTGATGATAAATACTTTTGTCCCGGATCAGCCTCTATTTCTCAATGAAAAATCCCTTGATGACCTGGCTATAGCGCTGGTAAAGGTAGCCACTGACAAGCAGAAGCACCCCAAGGCCGACGAAAGCAGCGATGCGATAACCCATCTCCAGTTTAAATACATCGTAGACAAATACCTTGACGATGGGAACAGTCAGCAGAATCATAGCACCGATCCGCACGCGGCGCCAGCGTTTCACAATGCCAATGACCAATCCGATGACAGCATAAATTGCCCAGACTGCAGTAAGGGAGAAGGTTTGAGCATTCCTGAGTCCTTCTCTTGCAGGCAATGCCGAAGTTTGCAGGGCACTTGCGAAGGAGTCCCAGACTTCAAAGCTCAGTATCCAGAGGGAAAAGAAATTCGCCGCTACCAGGAGAGCTGTGGTGGCTACTCCACCTCGGCTGGAACTCTTTCCTCCTCGCATCATAAGATAATATGACACGTACATTGCAGCTATACTGACTGCGAAAGCTGGGAATCGCTCATTGAGTACCGGCTGAAAGGTGCTTATGTTGACAGAGGTATCGAAGAACAGCAAGCGCACCGCCACGATAGCAAAGACAACATAGCCATACAGCCGGAGCCGAGGCATCCGAAAAGTGACGGAACCTGCTCCTGAGGGACTAACAATTGTGGTGAGTGATAGCCATATCAGAACAGTGGCTTCAACTGCCCAAAGTATCGTTGTCCATGCACTATCCCTAAGCTGGATGGGTATAGCCAAAGTCAGGCAGCCCAAAGTAATGCCCAGAGCGAACAGGCTGAGCCTTGCGTTCTCGGCACTTCGGTTAAAGGCTACGTAAGATAAAGCACCATAGAATAGTGCCAGCAGTAGGACAAAACCACCCATCCATGCTCGGTAATAATCCCACATCAGTCCAAGACTTATTCCAAGATAAGCGCTGGCATTAAGCACCATCAGAGCGTAGTCAAAGGCTTTAGGGACACGACGCCGGATAATGTGGGAGAGAGTGGTGGCACCGACAAAGATGAGAAAGATAAGTGTTATGCCTACCTCAGCAGTGGTCAGGCTAACCGTCCTGCCAAACTCACCATGCCAGATGCCGAAAACTACCAGTGAGCAGACCAATGCCAGGAGGGTGAGCCAGCGCCAATTGCGAAAGGTGGATAGGAAAAGAACACCAAGGTCAACCACAATGACATAAGCCAAGAGCTGCCAGGCTTCGCCCATCCCGAGAGTAAAGGGGACAACGAAGGCACCGAGTATACCTATTATAGCCAGAGACATGGAATTATAGCGGAGAGCCAATACTGCTGAAGCAATACTGACCAGCAACAAAAGGGCAATGGCGACATAAAAGTGAATCATATTATAGATTGCAGAGGTAGCGAAAATGGAGAGGTAGAGAACAGCGATACCGCCACCACTGAAGACTTGGGTCAAGATTGGATATCGCTTGCGCCAGTAATAGCCATAGCCCAGTCCAAGCATACCCAGGCCGGCTATTATACCCAGAACGATTTGTCCAGTGGGACCAATCCAGTTATTATCAAAGGCAAATTTCAAGAAGAAGGCGATACCGATGACAAGCGCAAGAATGCCTATTCTCGCCAGCCATGTTCCGCCAAAAATCTGCTCCCACTCCCGCTTCTCAACCCTGGTAGGTTTGCCTTTACGAGGCGGTGCTTCAGCAGCTGGAATTGGCACTGCGGCTTGACTTGGCTTTGCCGGGATGGGTTTCGATGGAGGAGGTACGACTACTCCCTGCATAGTCTCCAAAGCATCCAAGCGATTATTCATTGCGATAACCAGTTCACGCAAGCGGCGCATCTCCTCTCGAAGTGCTAGTTGTTCCTGAGGACCTTCAACTTCGGGTGCTGGCAGGGGGGCACCACAGAACACGCAGAAGTAACTGGTTGGCTGGTTCTCTCGTTTACATTTAGGGCACAGCATAGCCCATCCTCTTTCTACCTTCTTGATTATAATCTTGCCATATAGATGTTGTCTTCATACTTCATTTCTTTCCTAACAGTTTAGTTCTTCCAAAATCCTTGTCCTTCGACAGAGCTTCATCGGGTACCTGACGCACACACCTGACCATCCGTCTTATATTGGACTTATGGTAACTACCTTGTGTAAAAGTTATTCTTATTGCTAGTATTCTTAAGCAGATTACACCGTTATTAAAGAAACTGTCAATAGTTTTTGTGCGGTGTCCAGGACATGCTATAGAGTTAACGAATCACCACTGCACGAACATAGGGATGTTTGATTGTCGTGAACGTAGCTTCAAATGGAGAACCATCTGTAAGTATTTTGCCGTGTTCAGTCCCTTAACGACAATTGAATGAATATGGGGATGTTTGTTGAGCCATGCGTATAAATATTCCTCTCCGTTTTCCTTTAGGGTTATTAGCCCGAAAATGGCCGTATAAAGAGTTACGACTGCCAGTTTAGAAAGGGATAGGTCACGGCATTGACAATATTCCAGATATATGAAGGGTTCCGAGTGCTAGGATTGGCGACCGCGGTTATGTTCCAGCCTGCACCTGATAACGTGGTCATGTCCTGCATTTGCGTTGTGGTCTTGCCTGTCCCACCAGCCGAACTAGCTTGTCCACTGGTTTCGATGTCCCAGAAGGAGTCGCTCACAGTGCAGTAATCAGGATTCCACCATCCTAACAAACCGCCAACATCTTCATTGCCGGTCACGCTGCCTGTGGAATAAGAGTTGCTCACAGTGCTATAAACAGTCTTTCCAATCAGACCTCCAATACGCTCGTCTCCAGTGACGTCACCGATGGAATAGGAGTCGCTCACATTGCCAGAAGTATTGTCTCCCACCAGACCGCCGACACGCTCGTCACCAGTGACATCACCGGCGGCATAGCATTTGCTCACAATGTATTCATTCCATCCCACCAGACCACCAACAAATGAATTGCCACTCACGCTGCTGATGGAATAGGAGTTGACCACAGTGCAATAAGTATTTCTTCCCACCAGACCGCCAACATAATTATCACCGTTTACGTTGCCGGTGGAATGGGAGTTGCTCACAGAAGCCTCATCATAACTCACCCGATTCGCTCCTACGAGACCGCCAATATTCTCATCACCGGTGACGTCACCGGTAGCATAGCAATTGCTCACGGTACGGGAATTCTGTCCCACTAGACCACCGACAACCAATAAGCCGGTCACACTGCCTGTGGAATAAGAGTGGCTTACAGCACCATAACTGCCTCCCACCAGACCGCCAACCTGCACACGACCTGTTACGCTAGCATTGGAATAAGAGTCACTTACATTTCCAAAACTTACTCCTACTAACCCGCCAATATCCCCACGTCCGCTTATACTGCCGGCGGCATAGCAGTTGCTCACAGTAGTATTATAGAAATCTCGTCCACTCAATCCTACCAGGCCGCCGACGCATGTAAAGCCAGTCACATCGACGTTCACTATGCCGATATTTTCGATGCGAGCTCCTTTATCAATTGAATCAAAGAGTCCTACGTTGTGTTCCTCAGGACGGTTGATAAACAAGTCTTTTATCTCGTTCCCTTGACCGTCGAAAGTGCCGGAAAAGACGGGGCCGGCAGAACCAATCGGGGTGTTAAAAAATCCAATTGGCTCCCAACCCTTTCCTCCATTCGCTGTTGGGCTTGCCCATTTTGCATAACCGGCGGTAGTCACACGGAGGTCGTTCATTAGAATGAAGTGATCATCTAGGTAATTGCGGATATTGTTGAGGTGACTCCAATTCGCAATCTGGTAGGGATCTCCGACGGTTCCACTCCCTCCTTCAAATAGCGTGCCTGGATCTGTCTCCTCACAACCTAACATCCCGGCAATCAAGACCGCCGTAACCAAAAAGACGCTGACTCTTGCTAAATAGTGGCGTTTCCTCAGATTGGGTATCAGCTTCATGCCCTCATATTCACCTTATAGTATTTACTACACTATTATATTATAACATTATTAAATTCTCATTAAGGAAGGGAATTGTCAATATCTTTTGTGCAGCGTTCCGGACATACTATGGAGTTCAGGAATCACCACCGCACGAACATAGGGATGTTTGATTGTCGTGAACGTAGCTTCAAATGGAGAACCATCTGTAAGTATTTTGCCGTGTGCAGTCCCTTGACTACCATTGAATGAATATGGGGATGAACACGTGGACGTGAAAACCTAAATTAAACAGAAAGCCATTTTGTTATTAGCTTAGAGACATACCACCTGCGATAAGCGCAATATAACACTGATTGACGCTATGGACTCTCACGGGCCATGATTTCGGGCATGTTTACCTATTTTTGCCGCAAAACAAAGCTAAAATATGCCCTATTATTGTGACCATGCCAACAAGTTGTAGTTTCCAAGACAGAGTATTGGATTAAAGAGTCACAAAACATCATTTTGTTTAGTTAACTTCCCGAAAGCTCGTGGGATTTCAGGAATGCTTTCAATCTTAGCCTTCGCCCTTCGGCGTCTTGTGAGCCAGATTTACTGGGAGGGGGCACTAAATTCATCCCTTAGTGCCTGAAGCGGATTTAAAGCACGAATAGAGCCACGGTGGGGCTTGACAATTTTAATAGTAGGTGTATGATGTAACTAATAGTTTAAGTTTAGGTTATTACAATCTTCTTAGGATTCTGTTAGATTCATATCAAGTATTGGATGACCCAAACCCCAGCTAAAAATTTTGAGAAAGGAGGTCATCCAATGAGTTTTGAAGACAAAACCATCCAGTGTGCAGATTGTGGGACCGATTTCAGCTTCACCGCTGAGGAACAAGAGTTATTTCAAACCAGGGGCTATACTAATGAGCCCAAGCGCTGTCCCTCCTGCCGCCAGGCAAGGAAGGCAGAGCGGAATGGAAGTCGTGGTAACAGCTACGGGCCACGCCAAATGTTTCCTGCCGTATGCGCCGAGTGCGGCAAAGACACCGAAGTGCCTTTTGAGCCTACCACTGGTAGGCCGGTCTATTGTAGCGATTGCTACAGTAAAGTCAGACCGATTAGATAATGCCGGTTTGACCATGAACATACACGGGCCGGGGATACCTGGCTCGTGTATGTCTCGAGAATGCGATGTTGTGCCTCAATGGGAGCCTCGATACAGGAAGGTTGAATCACAAGGTTCCCTGCTGTGTCTCTTTCAGATGATGATGTAAATGAGTAGAACTCTGCGCGAGGCAAAGACCCACTGCCATTTTCCAAGCAAGGATTACGAGATTAAGCGAAAGGAGGAGCACTAATATGAAGATTTATGTAGGTAACTTACCCTATGAGGTAACTGAAGAGGAATTACGTCAGGAATTTGGTACTTTTGGAGAAGTGTCGTCTGTAAACATTATAAAGGACAAATACACTGGACGTCCCAGGGGATTCGGGTTTGTTGAAATGGCGATAGTGTCTGAAGGCAGAGCCGCAATTGCTGGCTTAAACGGGAAAGAAATGAAGGACCAGACACTTAATGTTAACGCGGCTCGCCCACCTTCTGACAACAGAGGTGGTGGGTCTTACGGAAACAGGAGAAGCGGTGGACCTAATAGAGGATGGCAGAGAAGGTATTAAACTCCTTCTTGTTCATTCCTGCCTAAGATATAAGATATATGTCGACAAGAGTACAAAAAGGAGCATAAATTGAAGGTATTGTTAGTTTATCCCGGGTATCCGGATACCTTCTGGAGTTTCAAGCATGCTTTGAAATTCATTTCTAAGAAGGCTGTCTTTCCCCCTCTGGGTTTATTGACTGTAGGTGCCATGCTTCCCGAGGCATGGGATAAGAAGCTTGTAGACCTGAATACCACAACCCTGACAGACAGAGACCTTGAGTGGGCGGATTATGTTTTTCTGAGCGCTATGGTGGCGCAGCAAGATTCGGCGAGAGAGGTTATCGATAGGTGCAAAAAGTTGGGGACCAAGATTGTTGCCGGTGGCCCCTTTTTCAACACTGGGTATGAAGATTGGGGGTTTGATGACATAGACCATATTATATTCGGCGAGTCTGAAGATATACTGCCGCTTTTTGTAGAGGACTTAGAGAAAGGCTGTGCCAAGCATATCTACGCATCTGAAGAATTCCCGGATATAAGGAAAGCTCCTGTGCCTTTGTGGTCGCTTATCGACAGGAAGAAATACCAGTCAATGAATATCCAGTATTCCCGTGGCTGTCCTTTCAATTGTGAATTCTGCGATATCGTTATACTGAATGGGCATAGGCCACGAACCAAGGACAAGAATCAGGTAATAGCCGAACTGGACGCATTATACGATAGGGGGTGGCGAGCTAACGTATTCTTTGTTGACGATAATTTCATCGGCAATAAGCGGAAACTGAAGTCGGAAATTCTGCCGGCGATAATTGAATGGATGGAAGAGAAGAAACGTCCCTTTACATTCTATACGGAAGCATCTATAAATCTTGCCGATGATGAGGAGCTAATGCGTCTAATGACGGCGGCGGGATTTAACATGGTGTTTGTGGGCATCGAAAGCCCCAGTGAAGAAAGTCTTGTTGAATGTCATAAGCTGCAGAATAGCAATCGTGATTTGCTGGCCTCGGTTAAGAAGATGCAGAACTATGGGTTGCAGGTGCAGGGAGGGTTTATTGTTGGTTTTGACAGCGATCCGCTTTCCATCTTCAGAAGCCAGATCGATTTCATTCAAAAGAGTGGAATCGTTACCGCCATGGTTGGTGTATTGATGGCTCCTCCGGAGACAAGATTATACAAACGTTTAGAAAAGGAGAACCGCATACTGCCAAAGGGTTCCGGTGATAACACAGATGGTTCAACCAACTTTATCCCCAAAATGGGTCGCGAAGCGCTTACCAGGGGCTATGAGCATGTTGTAGATACAATCTATGCCCCCAAGCAATACTATGAGCGTATTAAAACCTTTCTAAGGGAGTATAGACCTGATAATAAAGGGAAATTCAAGATTTCTCTTCTCCACCTAATAGCACTTATAAGGTCCACATGGGCATTGGGATTTAAGGAGAAAGGGAGAATACATTATTGGAAACTAATTGCCTGGACCTTGCTGAGAAGACCAAAAACCTTCCCTTTATCCATATCATTGGCTGTTCAGGGATTCCATTTCCGTAAGGTCGCCGAAAAAGTACGTGTATCCCTAGCCAGTGATATTCACAGATTGGAACGAATACGAGAGCCTCTAAGCAAACACGGTTGACGATATTATCAAACATTAAGCCGTTTTGTTATTAGCTAAGCGACATATCACCCCGCGATAAGCGCAACATAACCCTAATTGACGTTAAAATGTTTGGGACAGGCTGGGGCATAACGGACTTTCACAGGCTAGGATTCTAGGCGTGTTTACCTAATTCTGCCGCAAAACAAAGCTAAAATATGTCCGCTTATTGTGACCTTGCTAACAACATGCACAATTGCCTGTAAGACGATCCTCCGCTTGAGCATGTCTTCTATCGCCAGTTAGCTGGTGGTACAATGGTTATTTAATTAAATAAACAGGAGGTTAAGATGGCTCATGTCATAGCTAAGGTAGTATCTCGGAAGGGGACTTGTGAAACTCACAAGGTTGGTGATGAGTTTGCCGTTGGAGAAAAAACTCCACCTAACGTTTGTTCATGGGCTTTTCACTCCCTTTTTCCTTTTGCTCAAGTCCTGTGTTATGGCGGTTCATTCCCCTGGGAGCAAGACCCGAATAAAGCTACTGTTGCCTGTCCTGACCCAGAAAATGCGGTGGTGTTTGAACTGAGGCGCACCTCGCCTTAGAAAGAAAGATATAAGCCGGCAAGATATAATGGCGTTGATAACCAACCAATCACTGGACGAGTCATCTTATTATCTCTCCACTCACCCATGTATTTGAGGTTGGACGTCAGTTCGCTTAATCGATACTCAAGTTCTTAATTGTTTATCTATGGTATCAGGCATGAAATTCAATAAAAGAACATACAATAACCCAAAAGATGTCTTTCGTGACTTATGGTTTCCAATCCACAATAGGGGTCGACTAAGGGAAATAACCCGAAAAGAACTAATATCGCCCGCCTTCCAGGAAAGGCTCATGCTAGCAGTCACCGCAGTCAATGGCTGTCGTTATTGCTCTTACTTCCATACCAAACAAGCATTGAAAAGCGGAATTACTGCAGGAGAAATAAGAGATCTATTAGCCGGGGATGTCGCCAACTGCCCACAAGATGAAGCTGTCGCTGTAGCCTATGCGCAGCACTGGGCTGAATCTAATGCTCATCCCGATCCAGAAGCTGTCCAAAGAATGCAGCAAACATACGGTCGTGAAAGAACGGAAGCCATTCATTCGATACTACGTATGATTCGTATGGCTAACCTGTTAGGCAACTCCTGGGATTACTTGATATACCGTATATCCTTCGGCAGGAAGGGTGTGTAGGTCATACTTATTACCGTTTTGGGCGTTTTTACCTAATTTTGCCGCAAAACAAAACTAGAACATGCCCTATTATTGTGACCATGCCAACAGGGTAGCATCTTCCTTGAAAATACGGAGCTGCCTGCTTGAAACAAGAGTACACACTTTGTGCCAATTCATATTAAGTCGCGTCCTGTAAGTGCAGGATAGTCCTATCTTGCTACTCTTCCACAACCTCGATGACTTTGTTCCTGCTTTTGAAGCCACTGAGAATCCTAACCTGGCTTTTGGAAACGCTGAAATGCTCTGCCAGTAATTTGATGACTGCCTGGTTGGCCTTGCCATCCTTGGCTGGCTCTTTGACCTTGACTATAAAGATACCTCCTTCACGATCAAGCTCTTCGGTCCTGGAGCTGGGCTTTACCTTAACCGGGATTTTCATTCACTAATTCTCCCCACATTTCTTGGTTATGAAATCCTATGAGTTTAACAGGTACTATCTCGTTATTCAGATGCTTTTCGCTGTGAGCCAATACTCGGATATAGTTGCCGGTCAGTCCGGAGTATATACTATTTCCTGGGCTGGTTTCCTTTTCCCATAAAACCGGCATAGTTTGTCCCAAGAACTGTTCATAAAATTTACGCCGGGAGCTTCGAGATAGCTCCAGCATCCGCTGGTTACGCTCTTGTTTGATTTTGTCTTCTATCTGCTTGGGCATTCCGGCTGCTGCTGTTTCAGGGCGGGGTGAGTAGGGGAAGACATGGATGTTGGCGAAGCCAGCTTGCTGGCAAAAAGAGTAGCTCTGTTCAAATTCTTCATCGCTTTCCCCCGGGAAACCAACCATTATATCTGTGGTGATGGCTGCATCTAGTATTGTGTCTTTAATCAAATTTACTGTTCTCTGATACTGATCCAGAGAATAGCTCCTCCTCATCCTTCGTAGTACGGTCTCACTTCCACTTTGAAGCGCTAAATGGAAATGCCGACAGAGCCTTTCATCATGCCACAAGGTGAGAAACCCAGAGGATATTTCCAAAGGCTGTAAAGATGAGAGGCGCAATCTCTCAATGCCAGTACTCGTGAGAATGCGCTGGATCAAATTTCTGAGGTCAGTGTTATTGTCTCTATAAGTACCGACCTTTGTTCCGGTCAGAACAACTTCTTTGTAACGCAGGGCCACTTTCTGCTTAACTTCGTCAACTATCCGGGAAGCGGGCAAGGAATATTCGTAGGGTCTTACTCTGGGCACAACGCAATATGTGCAGCCAGAATGACAGCCATCCTGAATCTTTATTAGGCTGCGAGTCCTGGCGGTGGTAACAGTCATCTGAGGTTGTTTGGTTTCACTATCACTCAGTCCATTCCTTTCGGGAGAAAAAGTTTGCGTGAGGGTTAGCAGATGATCTTTCTCTTCGTTATCAACTATAAGGTCAGCAAGCTCGGCTAGCTCCCGGCGATTTCTCTGAGCATAGCAGCCGGTAGCGATAATTAGAGCCTGGGGATTTCTTCGCCTTGCCAGCCTGAGCCAGTGGCGTGACTTACGGTCGGCAATATGGGTGACTGTGCAGGTATTAGCAATATAAATATCAGCGTGATCATCGGGGGGAACAAGCTGAAATCCTGCCCGGCTAAAACGACTAGCCAGAGATTCGGTTTCAGCTTGATTGAGCTTACAACCTAGTGTGTAGAAAGCTACCTTCACTAATATGGATTATATTTATTGCTTGGCTGAGTGGTCAAATTACCGTGCCCGATGCTTGCTTGAACCCCCTATCATAGGATATAGTTAGCGATTCTAACGGAAAATAAATTAGCTAGGGTGCTAAGTTGAATCAGCGAACTCGATGGAAGATCTTACCTCGGGTGCCAGATGAATACTTGAATGCTTCTGGCTTTTCCCCTCTAATTGCTCAACTTATCTACAATCGTGGTGTTAAACCAGAAGAAATCGATACTTTTTTATCTGCTGACCGTAGGCTGGAGGGTAATCCTTTCCTGCTTCCTGATGTATCACAGGCTATAAGCAGGATCTATAAGGCTATACTTGAGCGGGAGAAGATTGCTGTTTATGGTGACTTCGATGTTGACGGCGTTACGGCCACAGTTATTATTATGGAAGGATTGTCGAGGCTTGGCGCCGAAGTTATTCCCTATATTCCTGATCGCATCGACGAAGGCCATGGAGTAAAGTTATCAGCTCTGGAAAAGCTTCAAGCCAACGGGGTAAGGTTGGTCATTACTGTAGATTGTGGCGTAACTGACGTGGTAGAGGTAAAGCGGGCTCGAGAGATGGGAATAGATATGATTATAACAGACCATCACATTCCATTAAGGAACCTGCCTCAAGCCATAGCTATAGTTGATCCCAAGAGAAAGGATTCAGCATATCCCTATCCAGACCTGGCCGGTGCTGGTGTTGCCTTTAAGGTTCTACAAGCGTTATTCCATAAGGATAGCCGGGAGAAGTGGATATCCAAGTTGATGGACTTGGTAGTTCTAGCTACTGTTACCGATTTGGTCCCCCTAGTTGGTGAAAATCGTTACCTGGTAAAGGAAGGGCTGCGAGAGCTTAATAAAAGCTCCCATGTAGGAATTCAGGAAATGGTTAAATTGGCCGGACTGAAGCTAGGTGAGCTTGATGCTGAAGATATCTCCTGGGTATTGGGACCTCGACTCAATGCTGCTGGCAGGATGAATAATGCCTCTTCCAGCTACCAACTTCTCACGACTCAGTCATCAGAGGAATCTCACCTTCTGGCCCTGGAACTAGAGAAAAGGAATGCCGAGCGACAAAAATTGACCAGTGAAGTGCTAAGCCAAGCCAGGGAGAAACTGACTCCAAAATTACATCTACCGGTGCTTATAGATGCTGATGAAAGCTACTCCGTCCGTGTTATCGGGCTTGTTGCCGGCAGGCTTGCGGACGAATTTTACAAGCCTGCTCTTATCATTAATGTGGGCCCAGAGCTATGTCAGGGTAGCTGTCGTAGCATACCTGAATTTGATATCACAACTGTTTTAGAAGAATGCCATAGTCTGCTCAATACCTTTGGCGGCCATCCCTTAGCCGCTGGCTTCACCGTAACGCGCCAAAATTTGGCTCAGCTACAGGAACGCATTACTACACTAGCTACGGAACAATTGGCTCATCTTGAACTACGCCCGGAAATAGTGATTGACGCCGATGTTCCTTTGTCTATTCACACTGGAGACACCTTTAACACTATCCAAAAGTTGAGCCCATTTGGTCGGGGCAATCCACGGCCGACTTTTCTCACCCGACAGGTTGAAGTGGTCGAGTGTCGTAACTTCGGCAAGCACGGCGAGTGGCTGAGACTAAAACTCAAACAAGGAAATATAACCTGGCAAGCTGTCGATTTTAAGTCGCGGAAAACGAAGAAAGAGATTCCATCCTACATAGATATTGTCTATAACCTGGAAAAAAGCCGCTGGAATGGAGAAGAGGTGATAAGCCTTAATCTTCTAGATTTTGCCCCGGCTCAGCTTCGCTAGCAGGCGCGGTCGCCAAAGATTGTTTGTTAAACTGGCGGAGTTTAATAATAAGCCAGGACAGGAAAATCACCAATATGGCCAAGTCAACAACCTGGGGAATATCAAGACCCCAGAACAATATTACACCACGACCCCCACGAAGAAACCTCAAGAACAGGTCACCGATGGCATAAATAGAAAAACCAAAGAACAAGAGACTGCCTTCAGGTTTGAATTTTCTCCGAAATAGCCAAATTGTACCAAAAACTATCAGGTTCCATAGTACGTGATAAATCTGTGTAGGGTATAGTGGTACCCCCCAATATTCAGGTGCCATGGTGTTCCGAGGCGAGTAGATTACCGCCAACGGGAAAAAATTAAATGGACTGGGCTGGCCATAGCAGCAGCCGTTTAGGGTGCAACCGATCCTGCCTATGGCAAGGGCTAAAAACGCCGCCGCAACAAAGGCATCGCCTATACTGAGTAGCGTGGAGAAGCGCATTCTCGTTACCGCCATATAGATCAATGCTGCCACAATGATGCCGATAATCATCCCCATTTGAGCAAGGCCAGCAAAGCCGATAATCTCTCGGGGGTTTGCCATGAAATGCTCCCAGTAATAGATTACATATGCTAGCCGGCCTCCGATAATGCCGCCAATAACACCCCAGAGGAAAATACCGTAGATATCGCGCGTGATGCCTAGCCTTTTTGCCTCCCTGATCATGATGACTAGCAGCGCCGCAACCGCTATAGCTGCCATAATTCCATACCACCGTATCTCTAGGGAGCCAATGGTGAAAGCAACCGGGTCTACGTTGATAGTTAGCATTTATCTTTCCCTTTCGGTTTAAGAGAAAATAGCATTAACAAAGACCTCGGCATCAAAAGGTGTCATATCCTGTAATTTTTCGCCGGTGCCAATATAAGAAATAGGAATATTCAACTGGTCACAGATGGCAAATACTATGCCGCCTCTGGCCGTGCCATCCAGCTTGGACAGGAAAATGCCGGTGACATCCACAGCTTCGGTAAAATATTTAGCCTGGGTCAAGCCATTTTGTCCTGTGGTAGCGTCCATTACCAGCATAACCTGATGAGGTGCTGAAACATCTTGCTTAGCTACTACTCTCTTTATTTTCTTGAGTTCTTCCATGAGATTAAACTTGGTATGCAGACGACCAGCAGTATCGATAATCACCGTTTGAGCATGGCGGCTACAGCCGGCCTGAACAGCATCATAAGCAACTGCTCCGGGGTCACCACCAGGTTGATGGGCGATGACTTCGGCACCTACGTTCCCTCCCCAGTATTTAAGTTGGTCAATAGCTGCTGCCCGAAAGGTATCCGCTGCCGCTAGTATAACTCGTTTTCCCTGCGAGATAAAACAATATGCTAGCTTGGCAATGCTCGTTGTCTTGCCCGAGCCATTAACGCCGACAACGAGGATGATATGAGGGAATTCTTCACTTCGTTCGGGCATCGAATTTGCTGACTGGGGGATATTCAATAAGTTTACCATTTCCTCTTTCAATGTTTCCCTTATCTGAGATGCGTCTGAAAGTTTGTTCGTTTTCACCCGCTGTTTGACTTTGCTCAAGAGTTTGTTCGTAGTCTCTACACCGACATCAACCGAGACAAGTAGCTCTTCCAGTTCCTCCCAGACTTCGTCACCAAAGGTGTCCCGGTTAAAGATATTAGCTATCTTGCCGAACCAGGTTTCCTTGCTTCTTTTTACTCCTGGTTCAGTTTTTTCCAACAAATCGGACAAGCTGCCTCCGTAACCGAGAGTGCATTATGGAGCGGTATAAGTATAGGCGACATTTATCACTTAATCAAACTATGAAGTCTTGCTACTATTATCCAACTATCAAAGTCGAAAGGTTCAGACGAGACTCCAAGTTCCTAACGGGGAGTCTGGCGTTATTATCAGGCCGACATAAAAATCACAAGATTTTCTCGGGATGGTTTAGCTAGCGATTTCTCGTTTTTCTGGTGAAGCTAGTTCTGTTTTTTTACCCAGGAATAAAAGAGGATATACTACGTCACTCAGGCAGCAAGGGAGCCAGACTGCCAGGAATAAAATCAAGAAGATAAAAGGAAGCAAAGGAATCCAATTATCGGTTATGTGTCCAAACGCCAAGATGTAGAATAATGATGCCCAGGTACTTAATAAAACGTGTCCGAGGTGTGGGATTTTAGTCGTTTGCTTCCAATAGCCGATGGCAATGCCAGCCAGCGCCAGGAGATTTATCCACCAGTGCTCAATAAAAGGCACTTCGAATTCCATCGGAATGTGAAGTAATGTTCCTCCCAGATAAGGAATTATGGCATCGCTTATCGTGGCTATACCGATCGACCCTGTCCAACCAATCAAAATTGCCACCCAAATTTTGCCTTTCTTGTATCTCATATACATGGCCGTGGTTACAAGTGCGCTTAATAACACATGGAGCGGGTGGAAAGTGTGAAAAATTGTGTCAGAAATATGGTTAGGGATGTTAGATAATAGTACTATAACCGTGAGGATAATACCTGTAAGAGCGCCAAGGGCTGTGAAGGGGATATGCTCTTTGAGTTCGTGCGCTATCAGCTTGCTCATTTCTTATTTTGGTAATGGACTATTTTCCGTAACACCGGGAACAGAGTCCGGAGAATTCGGAAAGATGATGTTCGGTATAGAAGCCCAAATACTCGGAGAATGCATTTTCCTCCTGACACAATTCTTTATCGGCAAATTCTTGAATGGCTCCGCAGTGCTGGCAGACCATGAAGCGATGGCAGCCTTCAGTGGCGTTCAAGCTACACTTCACAAATCCACCATTGGATAGCATTTTGTGAGCTAGGTTCAGGCTGCAAAACAAATTGAGTATGCGGTAGATGGTAACATGGTTTAGATATTTGCCCTTGGCGCGCAAAACCCCCTGTATATCGTAAGGAGAAAGTGGTTTCTCCGTTTCTTCCAGCACCTCGAGCACCAACTTCCGTGGTCTGGTCGCCTTGTGTCCCTGAGCTTGCAGAATTCGAATTGAATCTTGAACCATGGCGGTATTTTACCTGATGGGAAAA